>Ga0209880_1000045_pt1 | contig 21268 bp, 15 predicted proteins | sample PersoiDNA2013191_FD_185803 | JGI IMG/M metagenome (GOLD analysis project Ga0209880, IMG submission 185803) | Permafrost soil microbial communities from the Arctic, to analyse light accelerated degradation of dissolved organic matter (DOM) -... | ecosystem: Environmental > Terrestrial > Soil >... | reverse complement strand
TCAACTTATTTTTCTTTGATCGGGAAGAGTGCTGTTTCAAGTCCGTCTGCCCGGTTACAGGTATTTCAGAAAACATGGATATCAAATAAAGATAACTTTAACCTCCTTGCTTTTAACAGGAATCCTTTTTCTGAAAACAAAAAAACAAGCATAAAAGTCTCTCATCTCCTGCTAATCAGACAAAGTTCACACAAAATCCCTCAATTCATTCTCCGGTATCATCTTTTTCCTTTGGAAGCTGATGATTTACCTTATATAAGTTAATTAATAATCTGTATTTAAACAGATTGTCTTTTTTATTCAATTAACTTAATATAAAATATTATGAAAAGCTTTCTATATTTAATTATTTCTATTGCTATTGCAATAACACTGACCTCCGCTAACCAGAAAAGTACTGAAAACATAAGAAGTATTATTCTTCAGGCAAGTGGTAAAAATGTTGGGTCAGTTTCATTGAAACAATCGGCAGATATTATTTCCTCCAGGTTAAAATCATTTGGATTAAACTCCTTCGAAGTAACGGTTTCAGCAGATAAGGGACAGGTTATAATCCTGTTGCCTGCTAAAACCAACATATCTGAAGTTGAAGGATTGCTTACATCAAAAGGTGAGCTTGCTTTCTACGAAACATATTCTAATAACGAAATTAAAGATTTATTAGAACCTGAGAATCAGCTTTTTAAACTACTTAAACACGATCAGGAACAAAAGACCTCTGATCCCCGGGTAGGATGCACCAATACTGAAAACCGGAAGAACGCGGATGAATATCTCAGATCGGCAATTCCTGTAAAGAATTGTAAACTTTTCTGGGGAAATGAATCGGAAAAATCAGGGTATTGTTTATTCGCATTAAAAACCGATATGAATGGAAAACCATTACTTGCAAGATCAGATGTAGAATCTGTTAAGATTGTCAAAGGTAAGGACACACAAGACTGTAAAATTCAAATCAAATTAAAACCGGAAGCAATCACTTTTTTTGCAGAAGCCACAAAAAACAACCTGAATAAAGCTATTGCCATCGTCATTGATGATCAGGTATACGCATGGCCTATTGTGAAATCTGCAATTGAAAGAGGTGAAATTGAAGTTACTGGAAACTTCACCGAAAAGGAGGCCAATTATTTACCGGCTGTCTTTAATTCAGAACAACTTCAGCTAAGTTTTAAATTACTGAAGTAATCAGATTCAGAAGAGGTTGCATGATCTGCGGCCTCTTTTTTTTAATGCTCAATGCTTCATTCGGATTTTGCTTTCCTGAACGGGGTAACCAAGTGCAATGACAGGAGCCGGGTTCTATCAAAAGCTAGTTTCCAAAGACTTTTTTAAGCAATTCTGATGTTCTGGCCATTGGGTCTTTACGAATTTTTATTTCTTCTTTGGCAATCATTATAAAAAGGCCATCGATAGCTCTCTGAGTGACATATTCAGAAAGATTGGGATTCATTCTTTTAACAAGAGGGATCTTGTTATAGATTGTAATTAAATCACTCCAGTATCGGGTTGCATTAACATTATCAAGAGAAGTTTTAATTATCGGCTGAAATTTTCCTATAAGCTCTGGTGATGTGGTATTCTTCAGGTACATAGTAGCAGCATTATCTGCTCCTTTAACAATATTAATAGCATCTCTCACTGTCATGCCTTTTATCGCGGCTATAAAAATTGGTTTTGCTTCACTTGCAGCTTTCTCAGCTGCACGGTTCATAGATTCATTAAATTCATCCACTTTTTTTGCCATTCCAATTGCTCTGAGTTTTGACTCCATCTCCTTTGCTTCAGAAGGAAATGGGATCTTTATTTCAGGATTGCCCCAGTATCCATTAAGAACTGAAACCACTTTCACACTTTCTCCGGTACCATTTACCAGAGCTTCTTTAATGCCATCAGCAGCATCCTTTTCGGTAAGACCTTTTGTTTTAGAGTTAAGTAATTTTTTTGCATCCTTAAAAAACTGGGCATCTGTAATTTGGATACTTAATATTGCAATAATAACAAGGAAATAAATTTTTTTCATATTAAAGATTTTTAGAAGTATGGCATTACTTAAGCAATTTTCCTGTCTGATAAATAAGTGTTATAAGACAATATCAACAATAAGGTCTGTAAACGTAAAAATGGTGAAATAGTTGCACTGATTATAATAATTGTTAAAGAGGTCAAGATATCTTGCCTCCACTAACCTGAATGATAAATCGAGCCTCAAGAGTTTTAAAAATAAAATATATACTGCTTATTATCAGCTCCCTTAAACACTATTCATTCTGTCAAAAGCTTTCTGCAAATCCTCCGGTCCGGCTTTAATCATAGTTTCACTGAATCCAAATGTAATTTCAGTTTTCCCTTGTTTCAGTTGCATGAAAACAGCTTCAATAAAATCACTAACATCAGGGGCGCTGTTATGTAATCTTTTGCCACCAAGTTCCGTATTGAGTGCAGGAGGTATAACTTCAATTACCTCAATATTTTTTGATTTCAATAAATGTCGCAGAGAAAGGGTAAATGAATGGAAAAAAGCTTTTGTTGCCGAATATACCGGCATTCTGGCCAGAGGTACAAAAGATAACCCGGAGGTAATATTAATAATAGTATTCAGCGATTTCAGATTAGTAAAAAGCGCTGTAAGATGAACAGGAGCCTCAATATTAATAGCAATTTCCTCTTTTGCCCGTTGAAAGAAGTCACTATCAGAAACTGACATCCAGTGCTGAATACCTGCATTATTTATAAGAACACTCAGGTCATTATGTTTCTCTGAGATCCAGCCGAATAGATTTTCTCTTTCGGAGGATTTGGATAGATCACATCTTCTTATTATAACTGACGGATATTTTTTTGAAACTTCCTCCAAAAGAGATTCCCGTCTGCCGCAAATAATTACTGTATTGTGCTCTTTTACAAATCTTTCTGTTAGTCCCAAACCAATACCTGAAGCACCGCCTGTAATTAATACTTTATTATTTGAAATTTTCATTCTGAACACAGTATTAGATTAACGTATGCATATCCGCATAAAACTTAAATCTTTTTATAAACTTCGAATAAACTGTCAATTGTCTGAGCCAGGTCAAAATCCAGCTGAGTTATTCCCTTGGCATCATGAGAGTTTAATTTGATAGTTACAACGTTGTAAATATTGCTCCATTCGGGATGATGTTCCATCTTTTCTGCCTCCAGTGCGACCGAAGTCATGAATGAAAATGCGTTTACAAAATTATTAAATTTAAAAGTTCTCGATAAATAAGTTCCATCAAATGACCAGTCTTTTAATTTCACTAAAAGTAAATCTTTGACTTCAGTATTTGAAAATGCTTTCATAGTAATATTTATTTTAGATTAATATCCGTGTATATTTCCTCTAACTCCGAATTGCTTTTTATCATCATGTTTGTTATTGAATCTTCATTTTCATGATGATAGATATAAGAAGGTATTTTTGTCTCCTTCATGAATACTCCAGCCTCAAGCGCCCTGTCAAAAAGATCAGAATCTGTTCCAAGAATCATTTTTCTGAACCCGTTTAATTGTACCAAAACACTTCTATCAATAAAAAAAGTTCCCCCAATGGCACATTCACTAAGGTTGATTCTTTTATTATAATTAAACCGGTCAGGAACATACTGATTACCAATGATTTTGGTCCCACCGTATAAGAACCTGACATAGGGATTTTGTATGAGAATGTCTTTCCTTGATTGAAGATGTAACGGATTATACTCGTCGTCTGAGTCTAGAAAAGAAATGAATTTCCCGGCAGATAAGTTTATTCCTGTATTTTTTGACATAGCTTCCCCGCTATGGGCTTTTCTGAAATATTTTATCGTATTATTTAATCGGAGGTAGGGGAGAATCTGTAAATAAGTTTCGTCGGTACTTTCGTCATCTACAATAATCGCCTCCCAGTCATGTTCTGTCTGGGAAATCAGTGAGTCTAATGCTTTTTTTAAAAGATTTGCTCTGTTATAAGTTGTGATAATAATTGAAAAAAAAGGTTGGACAACCGGTTTTACATTTTTACCTGAATCCTCAAAAGATAATACTTTCATATTTTAGAATTTAACAGGTAAACACAGAATTTCTTTTATTGTTTATTGCTTAAATGAATTTAGTGAACTGAACAGGCGTTTAGCAGGTTAATTATTATCCGGAGCAGAGCAATAAAAAGTTTGTATATCAAAGACAGGAAAAATGACACAATGGTAATATTGAATTTCATTCATCCATTTGTTATTATTATGAGTGTTTCATTACTTTTACATCAGATTGAAATTTCTGCTATAGAGAATTATGAAAATCTTTGTTTATGCATTAGATGTACCCTGACGGTTAGTAGTGGAACCCGGGCAATAGTTTCAAGAATATTAAAATTCACAAAAAAATGAAAAAACAGCGACTTTTTAGCTTTACGTCATTCTTCACAAGATTAACAGAGGGGATATCTCTATAACTGATTATGTGATCACTTTAAAGAACTATAATTCAATTAAAAAGAGTATTAACCAATATAAGCTCAAAATACTTCAGCTCATTACAGAAATCAATAATTATTATTATGGACCGAATGATAAAAAATTGTATAGGTGTCGGTATTTTCGGCTTAATATTTATAAGCGGTTGTCATCAGGCTGGAAAAAACTCAGAGAAATCTACACCTTCAGCTATTCCTGTAACAGTTTCGTCATTGCATACAGGACGGATGGTCAGTTATCTCGAATTAAGTGCAACATCGGCATTTTTGTTTAAAGCTTCTGTTAAAGCTCCTGTTACCGGGTATATTGAAAATATGTTCATTAACCAGGGAGATGCTGTTAAAAATAACCGGTTATTATTCACGGTAAAAACGAGAGAGGCATCAGCTATAATGAATGATTCTCTTAATAGTCTGAAATTCAGAGGCGTTGTTGATGTCAACGCTGCTATTGCCGGTATTATTTCGACCATTGAGCACCCAAAAGGTGATTATGTTGCTGAGGGAGATCAGCTTTGCCAGATAGCTGTTCCGGAAAGTTTTGTATTTATTCTGGATATCCCATTCGAACTTTCGCAATCTCTAAAGTTGAATACCAGGTGCGAAATTGTTCTGCCTGACTCTCATTCACTACTGGGAATAATCAAATCACGTTTTCCTTCCATGGCAGGCAGTTCCCAAACAGAACGGTTTATCGTAAGACTATCTGAATCAGTTAGTCTCCCTGAAAACCTGATTGCTAAAATCAGGATTTTAAAAGAGTCAGTGGAAAATGCCGTAAGTCTGCCAAAGTCTTCAATTCTCACAGATGAAACTATGCAAAATTATTGGGTGATGAAACTTATAAATGATTCGACTGCTGTTAAAGTATTGGTAACAACTGGAATTAGCGAAAAAAATTATGTTCAGATTAAAATGCCGGTATTTAAAGATTCAGATTTATTCCTGTCTTCTGGTAATTACGGACTGGGTGATACGGCTAATGTTAAGGTTATTAAGCTATGAATAATAGAAATATTTACAGGTTCTTGCTAAGACCTATCTTGTTTGTTCTGCTGGTCATCCTGATTTGGGGCATTTATTCTTACACCAAAATGCAGACATCGCTTTTTCCCGATGTAACATTCCCTAAAATAACCATTATTGCGGATAACGGAGAGCAACCAGTTGACAAAATGATGATAACAGTGACCAAGCCTCTCGAAATTGCAATTAAAAGGGTTAATGGAATTACCACTGTGAGGAGCAGTACAAACAGGGGAAGCTGTACAATAGATGCGTATTTCGACTGGAATGTTGACATTAATCTTGCTAAAACCCAGTTAAATGAACGGATTAATGAAATAAAAAATTTACTCCCGGCAACAGTAAATATTGTTGTTGAGGCAATGAGCCAGTCAATTTACCCGGTTACCGGCTTTACCATTGAAAGTGATAAATACGGTCAGATAGAACTGAGAAATCTGGCTCTTTTTAATATAAGGCCACAGTTCTCGCAAATACCCGGAATCTCCAATGTTATTGTCAGGGGGGGAAAAACCAAAGAATTTATAGTATCTCCTGTACCTCAAAAACTGATCTCACTCGGGCTAACCCCACAGGACATAATTATAGCATTTGGGAATACTAATTTCATAGAATCGAATGGATTACTTTCCGATTATCGCCGCTTATACCTTTCACTCACTGACACAAGGTTTAAAAATATTGATGAATTAAATGAGGTTGTCATTAAAAATGATGGTCACCGGATCATAAGGCTGCGTGATGTTGCCCTGATTGATTTACAGGAGCAGCAGGAATTTATAAGCATTAATGCAAACGGACATGATGCTGTGCTTATTGATCTGGTAAAACAAAAAGGTGTAAACCTCGTGGATTTTGAAAGAAATGTGAACACAAGGGCTGCTGAAATCCAGAAGCAATTGCCATCAGGGATCACAATGAAGCCATATTATAACCAATCTGCATTTGTAACAAGCTCTATTGACAGTGTGTTGAAAAGTATTTACGAAGGACTGTTCCTTGCTATTGTTGTTGTCATATTGTTCTTACGTTCCTTCAGGGCAAGCCTCAGTATAATCCTGATAATACCTGTCACACTTGCACTTACTGTCATCGTGCTGCATTTTGTGCACATCACACTTAATATTATGTCGTTAGGTGCAATAGCAGCTTCAATAGGACTTTTAATAGATGATGCAATTGTAATTATCGAGCAACTTCACCGCGTACACGAGGAAAACCCGGGGAAAGATAAGAAGGCCGTTGTCAGTGAATCAATGAAGCTGTTTCTCCCGGCAATGATAGGTTCATCTTTAAGTACCATTGTAATCTTTCTTCCTTTTGTAATGATGAGCGGCGTTGCAGGTAGCTTTTTCAAAGAACTAACACTTACGATTGAGATTACTCTTGTGTGTTCTTTCATTGCCACATGGATCGGTTTACCCGCATTGCATCTGTTATTTGGATATAGACCACATAAAAAGCTGCAGAATATTTCCAATATCAAAGATAACAGGGAACGTCAAAGGCTTTGGTGGCTGGTCTGGTTTTTTGATAAACCCTGGTTTGCCATAGCGTTCATACTTATTCTTACAATTTCTTCGGCTTTATTAATTAACAGGCTGAAGACCGGTTTTTTACCTGAGCTTGATGAAGGATCAATTGTACTCGATTATATTGCTCCGGCTGGAACAACTCTCGATGCCTCCGATGCAATCCTGAAAGAAGTTGATAAAGTGGTACTAAGCCATCCCGATGTTGAAACCTACATGAGACGAACAGGAACGAATATGATATCGGGAATAAGCATGGCATCCGGAGTAATACCACCGAATTATGGAGATTATCTTATTCAATTAAAACAAGGAATAAACAGGAAAACAGAAGATGTGATATCCGAACTTCGCGATAGGGCAACTTCTGTCGCCCCGGCTCTTGAAATAGAATTCGGACAGAGGATAGCTGATCTCCTTGGTGATCTTATCGGACGGCCACAACCAATAGTTATTAAAATATTTGGTGATAATCATGCCATGTTGCAGGTATTAGCACTAAAAGTGCAGGAAAATCTTAATTCTGTAAAAGGGGTCGCCGATGTCCTTAACGGGATTATTTATGACGGCCCTACAGTTACTGTTCTTCCCGACCAGGGTAAACTGGCACAATACAAAATTACTCCTGCAGATTTTCAGACCCAACTTAAAGTTTATAATGAAGGAGTGCCTGTAGGCCAGGTTCAGGAAGGAGAACAAATGCTGACGATTCTTCTGAGAAATACCAATTTTAAAAGTAATAGTATTGATCTTATCAAAAACCAACCTGTTTTTGCACCTGATGGATCATACAAACCTTTACAGAATTTTGCCAATGTTGTATTATCTGCAGGCGACCCGGAACTTACCCGCGAGGATCTTAAATCAAATATTGAAGTCACTGCAAGACTTGACAATCGTGATATAGGTAGTGCAATAAATGAAATAAAAGGGGTCATATCTAAAAATGTTTTACTTCCTCCTGGCTATTATATCGAATATGGTGGTACTTTCCAACAACAACAGGCGTCATTCAGAGAACTTTTGCTTATCCTTCTTACAGCTATAATTCTGGTTTTTACTGTTCTATTATTTTTGTTCAGAGATCTTCGTATTGCTTTACTTATCATATTTATTTCTGTTCTGGGTATCGGGGGATGTATTTGGGCATTGTACATTACAGGTATTCAGCTAAATGTGGGAAGTTATACCGGGATAATTATGATTGTTGGCATTATAGCTGAGAATGCGATATTTACAGTTAACCAGTTTCTTACAACTTTTGAGACTACTTCAGACATTGATAAATCAATTAATTATGCCATTTCGCTTCGAATCCGTCCAAAGGTTATGACTGCCATCGGTGCTATCCTGGCGCTTACGCCTTTAGCTCTGGGGATCGGCGTTGGAGCCCAGATGCAACAACCTCTTGCAATTGCAGTAATAGGAGGTTTTATAATTGCCATGCCACTCTTACTGCTGGTTTTTCCATCACTTCTGAGATTGTTATACAGGAAACCGGCAAATGATGAATGAATCTGATAATAAGTTAGCACATTTCAGCTTTACCAGGATTGCCCTTTTGTCGGCAATGTAATCCGTATTGGTAACTTTATAGTAATACCGGAAATAAAACCTTATCTTTGAGCAAATTCGACCAGAGAGGATAATTATTAACTAACCAAATATCAATGTATGGGTAGATCGCAGGAAACATCAAACAAAAAAGAAGTAAAGAATAAAAAGGATAAAAAGAGAAAAGAAAAGGAAAAAAAGCGACTGATCAGGAAAGAGAGTGGAAAAAGCAGCTTTGCTGATATGATCGCCTATGTTGATGAATATGGAAAAATTTCTTCGACTCCTCCGGATCCAAATAATAAGATTGAAGTCGAAGTAGATAATATTGAGACAGGAGCTAAAAAGAATATCCCATCTGCAAAAGCAAGTTATATACGAAAAGGTGTTGTGACCTTTTTCAATGATTCAAAAGGCTTCGGATTTATACGTGACATGGAAAATAAACAGAGTGTCTTTGTTCACGCAAACAACCTCCAGGAACCGATAAAGGAAAATAATATTGTCACTTTCGAGATAGGTAAAGGACCTAAAGGGCTTACAGCTTTAAATGTAAGATTATTTAAAGATGGGGAGGGTAGTGCCCCACTTAGAGATAACACCGCCGGGCGAGTATCCTGAAATCTTTCTGGAACACATTTCAAAGAGTTTATTAAACAATTCAGTCATTCTATTGTTCTTATGACAATGATTGACTTGTTATTATATATGAACCTAACCTCTGGTTTCTCTCGTAGAAGAGAAATATCGATCTCACCTGTTGCGGTTAATGCAACGACTAACCGTTTCGTTTTTAACTCACTTTTATTATTATTCTGTTATGAAAAATATTTTAAGAAAGATTGTCTCAATTGGCTTTTTCCTGACAATAACCTTCAAGGTATTTGCTCCAACAAGTGAATCTCTTGCCGTAGTCAGAACTTCTCCTATTGAACCATTTAAAAGTCTTATTCATGCAATTGGTATGGTCGAAACTCAGTATGATACTCTTGCATATAACCCTCTTGAAGAGGCAGTTGGCTATTTCCAGATCCGTCCCATACGGCTAATAGACTATAATGACAGAACAGGAAGTACTTATTCAATGAATGACCTGTTCAATTATAAAATTTCCGAGAAGATATTTTTATACTATGCTACTGAGATCGGTCCATATAATTTTGAACGGATTGCCAGGACCTGGAATGGTTCTGGTGAAAGTACCATCCAATATTGGCAACAGGTTAAAAAATTTCTCTGAACTCAAACCGATAATTATTAATTCATCACTACTCCGTAATGTTCTGTTAGAATATTTTTAAAAAGGTAGTGATCAGCTATCGGTTCAGTTTGTATGTGATGGTGATTATTTGTTAAGTGATTGAGGTGTACGGTAATAAAACAGAAATCCACCTTCCTGTTTTATGAATCTGCAATCAGGATGCTTATCAAACAGCACTTTTGATGTTGATTTTGCAACTATATATACTGGTTTGTCTATTTCACCATTTAACAACCACTCTTTGTTACTGCTTTCAATGTTTCCCCCAGGCATTTTCCTGAAATAAAAATACGGCGCGTAGCTGTAAAATCCAACTGTTGTAACATAAACATCCTGACCAGAAATGCTTTTATAGAAATTGATCGCAGGGGCCTGCGAATACCCTTCAATTTTGGGTACTACTGTTATCAGATAGAAAAAAATGCAGAAAGCCGTTGCGTAGAATAATATAATAATTCCTCTGAAAAACTGTCTATGTTTAATCATAAAAATTATAACAATAATTAATACGAGATAGACAACGCCTATCAGGAATTCATAACCATTCCATTTTACAGGAGAATTCAGGCAGGCAACAGCAAATTCATCTTTAATATAAGGTGTTATAAGATCTTTATATCTGCCTATCAGTGGAAGTCCAATAAGTATAATTGAAAATATTGTTCCTGTTACCAGAAGTATCCATACCACGTACTTTTTGAATGTGTTCCTGCCATTCACAAGTTCATAAACATAGTAAGCGGCAAAATACGATAGCGGGAAATATGCAAGTGATGAATAATGGACAATTTTTGTTTTAACAACTGAAAATAATATCATAACAACCCAGAAGAGAATGAGCATCCATCTTAGAAAATATTTGCCTTTATCGCCGGAACCTGCATCTTTCCTGAAAAAGACAGGTAGTGCCAGGACAGAGATAGGAAAGCATCCCAGTAAAACGACAAGGAAATGGTAATAAATTGGTCCGGAGTGTCCTGCAACCGGTTTAAGAAACAGGTCTGCCTGATATTTAAGAAATTCCCTGATAAACCAAAACCCGTTATTGATCATCTCCGGTACAAACCATAATGAGGTAATAATTAAACAAGAGATTGAGAATAGCAGGATATTTTTCCAGCTTGAAATTCTTTGGAATTTCATAGTCGCCCAATACACAAGAACAGAAATACCTGCAATTAGTAACCCAACTGGTCCCTTTGTGAGTGTTGCCAGACCGATCGAAATTCCAGCTAAAAAAGCATATTTTAATCCTTTGTTCTCACCATTGTCTCTGATACTTTTCGCAAGAAAGATCACAGACAGAAAAATAAAAAAGTTAAAGAATGGATCAATAATTCCTGATTTAAAATATATGTGCGGAAGAAACGATCCCAGGTAAGCGAGTGCCCATATTAATCCGAATTTTTCGTCATAAAGTTTTTTCCCTATAAAATACAATGTGAGAAGGGTTAATATTCCGATAACGGCATTCGGGAAACGGGCGGCAAATTCATTAATCCCGAATAACTTCATACTCAAGGCTTGTATCCAAAAGAAGAGTGGAGGTTTTTCCCAGAATGGATGAAAATCAATCTGTACACGACTGAAATTGCCGGTTACTATCATCTCCCTTGCCGATTCAGCAAAATTTATCTCATCCCAGTCGAAAAGATGAACAGAACCCAGAAAAGGAATGAAAAAGAAAATTGCCGAAATAACAATTATTAATGGATAAATTTTTCTGTTCATGATTGACTAATTATCCAGGAGCTTCCATTTGTATATACCTGTCCTGGTGAGAAAGTAAAGGAATGATACACCCAATACTCCAAAACCGTACTTCATACTCCTCCTGAAATTAATGCTTGATGCTTCTTCAAAATATTTAGTAGGGCATGTTATTTCAGCAATCCTGAAGCCTTTGTAAAAGATGAGTGCAATCATCTCATTATCAAAGATAAAATCATCTGAGTTCAATTCAAAATTTATTTTTTTTAGTACATCTGCAGAATATGCCCGGTAACCGGTATGATATTCAGTCAGCTTCTCATTCATTAAAATATTCTGAATAAATGTAAGGAATCTGTTGGCAAAATATTTATATGTCGGCATTCCCCCGGTTGAAGCGCTTTTGCCTAATATCCTGGATCCGAATACAACAGGGTATAACCCACTTCCTATTATACTGACCATTGCCGGAATCAGCAATGGAGTGTACTGATAATCGGGGTGTAACATTACGACTATATCTGCTCCCAGTTCAAGTGCCTTTCTATAACATGTCTTTTGATTGGCGCCATACCCTTTGTTTTTTTCATGATGAATAATATGCTTTATTCCAAGTTTCTTCCCTAATTCAAAGGTCTTGTCATTACTAAAATCATCGACCAGGATGACTTCATCTACAATATCAAAAGGAATTTCCTTATAAGTCTTTTCAAGTGTCCGGGCTGCATTGTATGCCGGCAGCACAACAACTATTTTTTTTCTGTTATACATCTTTTACGGTGCCAGTTTATGAAGCTTAATAGAAATATGCAATTCCCCTTTGAATGCATGTGGTTCGAGGAATGAATATTTAATATCTTCACAATTAAAAGTTATTGCAGTAAAAATTTATAATCTAAGAATTTATTTTTTTGAAAATTTAAGAATAATGTGGAATCAAAATTAACCAGTTATTCCGATAAAGAAAAGAAATTCAATATTAACTATTAACAATCGGAAAGTTCCAGCTTGTTATACCAGTTGGTAGCGGTTGTCTGGTACCTTAAGACTGAAGTCAGTTAATAAAGTGCTGAAATTTCGGCAAAGGATAGATGTTGATAGATTGGACAAGTATATTTAACTTCACGTTTATTAGAAATACACTATGGTAGGAAAAATTCCCAATGGCTGGCAAAAACTCCTGACAGGATATCCGTGGTTCAGGTGTAAAGGATGTTACCCGATAACTGCATATTCTGAGTTTATGCCCCCACCCAGGCTTGGTTGTAAACCGTATGGCAAAACTGATCATCGTATTTTGAATGAAAAAGATCCTTTTGGGTGGAATATCTCCGAAATGGAAGAGGAATATGAGCTTAAACCAGGGATTGAACACATCGGCCATCAGATAATGAGTAATATCGTTAAGCTTGGCAAGGGACTTCCGGAACATTTTATCCACGGACATGGAGGAGAAAACCTGCTGAATAACCCTTATTGGCCACCTGAACTGGCTACTCACGCCGGATCATTGGTTCACGAGAGATATGTAACATTATTGCCGTTAATGCTTTCCCGTACACAGGATGACAAGGGAAGAGTGATCTGGACTTTTTTTGGAAACAGTATACATGAACCAGAACAGGCATTCTGGAAAAGTTTTTTTACTGCACCGGGTATTGAGGTAACTGAGACAGAATCAATATCATTCTTTTCAAAGCTGCTTTCTGAAGCTTATGGTGAAAGACTCTCTGATAATGAATCTCTTTTCAATGCCGGATTCAGAATAATGACTTCTGAGGGATCTGTTCTTCCTGCATGGACAAAAAAGTTTATCATTAATGACGACTCATCATTCACTGATGTTAAATATCTTTTGACATTCAGACCATTCAACAAGATGCCTGAATCTGTAAAGTTTAAATATCTGTCAGGTACTTTATCGCTGATCCCTTTTCCCGGAAGTCTGGTATTCTGGGGCATGCCTGGCTATCTCCGGCTGAAAAAGGAACTGCCGATAACTGCACAGATACCCTTATTGAACCTGGTAGCACGGAACAGAGGTATTGGAGGATTGAGGGTGACTCAATCAGGATGGCTTCATGAACCGCATCCCGGGAGTAAGGACCTTATAATTAACGCAAATCTTATTCATGATTCTTATTCTCGCACCCACCGTTGGCAAAGAGTCCACAGATATCAGGATGAACTTAATGAGGTTGCACATAAGGTTAGACTTATTAAAGCATTGTTCAGCACCGAACCTGATTCAATGGGCTTATATAACAAGCCATTAGCCTCTAACAGCCAGTTGTGGAACAATAATTTCGAACTTCTGTTAGATGGTCCCAAAGCAGGAAGGAGAAAAATGATGGAGGTGGAGAAAACGCTTTTAAAGGGCGGACTTTTCGGTTACAGATTCTTTTATCCGCCCATGCGTTTCGGGGAGCATGAATTATATCTGCACAGACCGTTGGTGGCTTTTGTCGCCAGGGAATCTGATAACGTTGTGATTAAGGCTGAATCTCTTTATGGATATATCACCGGTTATCACGATGATGACAGGCTGAAGTGCAATCCGGTTGAACTATGGCCAAGAATGCAGAAACGTGATCTGTATCTTTCTGCCCTTCATGATTTCAATACTATAAATGATTATTATGTTCATCAGACTTCCTTGAACATTATCTCATTGTTTGAGAGCTGGGAGATGTCTGACAGGAAATCCCTGAAAAGATCTTTTGCACAAAACATATTAAATATAGCAAAACATAAGACCCTGGATCACTGGTTGGACGAACTGGATATTCGCGCCGCTATCCCTGAAAAAGCCGGCCAGATAAGAAAGTCCCTTGAGAAAATAATAGAAGAGCAGTATGATTCTGCTCTCCCGGAACCACTGACATTCACAGAAACATCGACAAGATCCTTTGAAGAAAACTGGTGGAATGATGTAAAATTTCTTGCTCAGGGTGAATTCATTTATAAGGATAATGCCGATATGATGCTTGATGAGACCACTCTTTCGATAATAGGGAAACAACACCGCGATCTTGAATACCTTGGGGATTATCTTACAGGCAGGTATCGTAAGGTAATAGCTGATTCAGCAATGGAAGGACACGCCATGGTGGGAGAATTGTCGTTTAAATGGAATACATTGTTTGATTTTTTACAATATGGAGGCTGGCTTGCCAATCAGGAGGGTCACAGCCATGAACGGAACATACTGGTTGTTATCCCCGGGAAAAACCGGAAGCAGGCTGTCGTGCTTGGAGATCATTATGACACTGCATACATGGAAGACATCTATGAAAAAGGACGCGGTGGATCGGGAGCACGTCTGGCAGCTAAAGGCGCTGACGATAATTATTCGGCCAGTTCAACACTTTTGCAGGCAGCGCCAATCCTCTTAAAACTATCGAAGGAGGGTAAGCTTGAACGTGATATCTGGCTTATACATCTTACCGGTGAAGAGTTTCCTTCTGATTGTATGGGTGCACGTAATTTCTGCCAGTCGCTGATCGAAAAAAACATGAACCTGAAAACAGGCGACAAGACAAGTGTTGACCTTTCAGAAACGGAAATCGTAGGAGTTTATGTAATGGATATGATAGGTCATAACCGCGATAGTGACCAGGATATTTTCCAGATATCACCAGGGAAAAGTGCTGAATCATTGTATCTTGCATATCAGGCACATATTGCAAATATGATCTGGAATGAATGCACTCATAAATGGAACAAGCAACCCGGGAGATTGAATTCAGGCCGCGGCGCAAGGATTAAAGAGTCGCAGGAAATACCTGATATTGCCAGACATCTGGCATTAAAAGGAGAAGTGCGTACCCAGTACAATCCACACAGCTCAATTTTCAATACCGATGGACAGATATTCTCTGATACGGGTGTTCCTGTGGTGCTTTTTATGGAAAATTACGATATTAACAGGACGGGCTATCATGATACAAAAGATACTCTTGAGAATATCGATCTTGATTATGGTGCAGCCTTTGCTGCAATAGCAATTGAAACGGTAGCACGCATTGCAACTTTAAAGGATATCGGATTCTGATTTGTATTATTTTTATCCAATAAATAATTTTGCAACCCTTGTAATTCTTATAATACTTAATTAATAAAACGATGGAACTTAAATTCAGAACAATACCGGAAAAAAGTGATATAAAAAGAGTAATGGATATAGTTGAATCAACAAAATTCTTCTATGACCATGAGGTTGAAATTGCAGCTGAACTGGTCGCGGAACGGCTAAGTCATGGTGAGTCAACCGGATACTATTTCGTCTTTGCAGAGGTTGATGGAGTTACTGCAGCTTACGCCTGTTATGGTCCGATCATCATGTCCAAAACATGTTATGATCTCTATTGGATCGCTACACATAACGATTACCGTGGGAAGGGTATTGGTAAAAAACTTCTTGAGGAGACATGTAGTAAGGCAAGAAACATGGGATGTAAGATATTGATTGCAGAAACATCGGGACTGGAGCATTATGCACCAACAAGAGCATTCTACATCAGCAATAAATTCAATCTGGAAGCCACATTGAAGGACTTTTATACCGAAGGAGACGATAAGCTTTTCTATACCAAAAGAATAGGTTAGTTACTCATTGCCGGTTCTGATTCAATCTAGACTCAGCAACGAGCAAAACTTATTAGTTTAATTTGCTATCTCCACTTTTACTGTTGCAGCCTTCAAACCTTTTGATTCTGCTTTAACTGTAAATGGACCGGTTGCCCCTTTTTCTGCAGCTACAATTACCAGACACAAACCATTAAAAGCCTTTTTTGACTTAGACTGAAATGACTCATGACTGGTAGCATCACCATTATCAGTTGCAATGATTCTTCCTTGTCCTTCAATACTGAAATTGAGCTGATTGTTGCTTCCTGGAACGAGAAGTTTATTTTTATCTTCAATCCTTACAGTGATATAGATGAGATCTGTACCGTCAGGATGAACCGCAGCTCTGTCGGCAGCCAATGATAGGACAGATGCTTTTTCAGTTGTACGTACCACGTCCTCTGCCCACTTAACTCCGTTTTTATAAGCAATTACTTTAAGTTCACCTGGTTGATAAACAACTTCTTCCCACTTAAGACGATATTCAAATTCCCCTTTTTTCTTTTTACCCAGCGATTTGCCATTCAAAAACAATTCAGCCTCATCGCCCGATGTATAAACATGTACAGGAGTAACCAGCCCTTTTCTTTCCGGCCAGTTCCAGTGTGGAAGAATATGAGCCATCGGAAGTTCAGGTCTCCACCTGGACTGGTACAGGTAGAAACGATCTTTTTTAAATCCTGCAAGATCTATTATTCCAAAATAACTGCTTCGGGATGGAACCTCTTTCACCCCTTGTTTCTCAAGCATTTTAAGCGTTTCCTTGTAACCCCATGAGTCTGGCTTAAGTCCGGTCATATCGCCGGAATATGGAGTAGGCTCACCTATATAATCAAAGCCTGTCCATACAAATTCGCCCATGGCAGCCGGATATTTATCGAGCATTGTCCATTGCTGATCTGGTGTGGTCGCCCAGCCGGGAGAAGCAATATCATACGATGTTATCTGGAATATCCCTTTACCCGGGAGATTATTGTTCAGATCACCCTGGACTGCCGGGAAAAAGTACTCACCTCTTGAACTGACAGTGGACGCAGACTCACTGGAATAAAACGGCAGGTTTGCATTGTCTTTTAATGCAAAAAACTTCGCATAATTTGATAAATTATAATTTATACCGAATATGTCGAGAGTTTTCTGAAAACCATTGGTGCCTGAACCGCCATCGTTGCAACCGGATGTTACCGGACGGGTAATATCTTCCGATTTAACAATTGCACTGAGAGCTGACGCAAGGTAAGGATTTCTTTGATCCGGAACTTCGTTACCAATACTCCACATGAACACCGAAGGATGATTCCTGTCGCGGCGTACCATAGCTTTCAAATCTTCTGTATGCCAGGCATTGAATATAAGATTATAATCTTTCGGTTTCTTGCGAATTCTCCATGTGTCAAAAGCTTCAACCATGATGAGAAATCCCATTTTATCACACAGATCAACCAGTTCAGGAGCAGGAGGGTTGTGACTTGTCCTGATGGCATTGCAGCCCATTTCCCTTAGAATTTCAAGCTGGCGTGCAGCCGCACGAGTATTGAAAGCTGCGCCAAGAGCTCCCAGGTCATGATGGTTGCAGACACCATTGATTTCAACTCTCCTGCCGTTAAGCAAAAAACCATCGCGTGCTGTAAAGTTCAAAGTTCTGAAGCCGAAATTAGTTTCATATCTGTCAGTTACAGTTGTTCCCTGCATCACAATGACAGCCACACGGTAAAGTTCCGGTTTATTTATATCCCAGAGAATCGGTTCCTTAACCGGAATATCAAACCTGAAGTCATGATTTTTCATCCCAGGTATCATAGCTGTAACAACAACGGACTCTGTAACAGGGGTAGCTGATGGTTCAAATTTATCATTCAGTTTATAAACAAGAGCTTTTATGGTAACAGGTACCGGATAATTAAAATGACTTTCAACTTCAGCCTGAACACTCAGGATTCCTCTTTCTTTCTTAATCTCAGGAGTAGTGCAAAAGACACCATTATTTGTAATATTTAACTGTGAAGTTTTCACCAGCCAGACATTCCGGTAGAGACCTGCCCCCGGATACCATCTGGAATCCCAGTTCTTTGTGTCGAGTCTGACAGCAATAATATTCTCCTTCCCCGTAATAATATAAGGGGTAAGATCGAGACGAAAAGAAGTGTAGCCATAAGGCCATTCACCTACATACTTTCCGTTAAGCCATATTTTCGCATTAGCCATTGCACCATCGAAATCGACATAGATGCGTTTTTCTTTATCATTTTCATTGACTGAAAAATGTTTCCTGTACCATCCTATTCCTTTCCATGGCAATAGTCCGGTATTGTTCTCCAGGGTATCACTAAAGGGACCCTCAATAGCCCAGTCGTGTGGAAGATCCAATGAACGCCAGTTATTGTCGTTGACTGTGGGGAGCTGAAGGTTTTCAGGCTCCTTGTCGGTGGTAACAGCGTCATTGGAGGCATTAAAATATTTTACAAATTTCCAACCCTGGTTGAATGATTCGCGAGACCGGGGTGACTCCTGTGCCAGCAAAGCGTTACTTATACAGATTGTTATAACAATCACTAAAAATGTAAAGATTGATCTTCTTCTCATATTAAGCTTTTATTAATTTTCCTCTAAAGTAGTTAAATCCAAAATGCAAAATGCAAATAGCAAAATGCAAAATCTTTTTCCTTTTTCCTTTCTCCTTGTTTTTACTTTTATCTTTTTACTTTTGTCTTTTGTCTTTTATATTTAATCTCCACATCAATGAATAGATATTCTGGCATTATAATGGTATTACTTTTCAGTAGATTATGTTTATTTCAGGTTAAGGCTCAATATCAACCACCAGCCGATAAGATATTTACCCGTCAGGACACATTACGCGGATCTATAACCCCGGAAAGAGCCTGGTGGGACATTACTTACTATCACCTTGATATTGCAGTTAATCCTGCTGATAGTACAATAAACGGATCAAACACAGTAACATACAGAGTCGTTAAGCCAGCCGGTCTCATGCAGATCGACCTTCAGGAACCACTGATACTCACAAAAGCTGTTCAGAATAATATTGATCTTAATTTTACAAGAGAGCGAAATGTATATTGGATTAAACTTGCTGAGGAACAGGAGCCGGGAAAGGTCTATTCAGTAATTCTGACTTATGGAGGAAAACCTAAAGTATCAATAAAACCTCCATGGAGTGGTGGCATTACATGGAAAAAGGATAAAAATGGTCTTCCTTTTGTTGCTTCTTCATGCCAGGGTGATGGCGCTAGCCTGTGGTGGCCATGTAAAGACCACATGTATGATGAACCAGATAGTATGCTTATAAGTGTAAATGTGCCGGGAAACCTGATGGATGTATCAAACGGACATTTGAGGAGTGTTGTAAAACAGAAAAATAAAACAAAGACATATAACTGGTTTGTTGCAAACCCTATTAACAATTATGGCGTAAATATCAATATTGCAGATTTTGTACACTTCTCCGAAATCTATAATGGAGAGAAAGGACCGCTTGATTGTGATTATTATGTCCTGAAGGAAGACCTTGAGAAAGCAAAGATTCAATTTAAGCAGGTGCCGCTGATGCTTGCTGCTTTTGAACATTGGTTCGGTCCATATCCGTTTTATGAAGACGGATACAAACTTGTGGAGGCTCCTTACCTCGGGATGGAACATCAGAGCTCTGTGACTTATGGGAATGGATTTAAGAATGGTTACCGGGGGACCGACCTGAGCAAGTCGGGATGGGGTTTAAAATTTGATTTTATCATAATACATGAATCGGCCCACGAGTGGTTTGCAAATAGTATAACCTACGAAGATATTGCCGACATGTGGGTACATGAGAGCTTCGGCAATTATGCCGAGAATCTCTATGTTGAGTATTATTTTGGCAAAGAAGCCGGTAGCGAGTATGTTCTGGGTACCCGTGCCAACATTCTGAATGACATACCAATAATTGGTATCTATAATGTCAATCATGAAGGATCGCATGATATGTATTATAAGGGAGGCAATATGCTTCATACACTCCGCCAGATAGTTAATGATGATGAGAAATGGAGAGGAATACTTCGTGGCCTAAATAAGGATTTTTATCACCAGGTTGTAATGGGGTCACAGATAGAGAGTTACTTAAGTGAGAAGACAGGTATTAATCTTAAACCTGTTTTTGACCAGTATCTGAGAGATATAAGAATACCTGTTTTTGAATATTTTGTAAAAGAAAATAATCTGACCTTCAGGTGGAACAACTGTGTGCCGGGTTTTAATATGCCTCTGAAAATCCGGGTTTCAGGAGAAGAAAAATTCATTAACCCTAAAACAGGATTTACATCCATAAAACTTGACTTGGAGAATGCAATTATTAAGGTAGACCCTGGATATTATGTTGCAACTCTTAATATTACTGGTAAATAAGAGAGTCAAAAGTCAAAATACTAACAACATAGATAAAAGACACAGAAGTAGCTAATGAATAACTTTGCGACCTTTGATAAACTTTGCTTACTTTGCGGTTAATGGATTTCATCTTTAAACAGACTTATATGATTAGATTATTCTTCACACTTTTAATATCACTGATTTGCGTCAGTATTGGCGCCCAGGATATTTCCCAGTGGCGCGGACCAAACCGCGATGGCATTTATACAGAAGCAGGATTACTGAAAAAATGGCCGGAAGCCGGACCTAAACTTTTATGGCAGTTTGATGGCCTTGGTGAGGGTTTTACATCTGCAGCCGTAACAACCAAAGGTGTATTTACAACCGGTATGATCAATAATATTGGTAATATTTTTGCCTTGGATCCTAAGGGCAAGCTACTTTGGAAAAAAGAATATGGTCCGGAATGGACAGACAGTCATAATGGTGTAAGATCAACTCCGCTTGTTGTAAAGGATAAACTTTATTTTCTGAGTGCTTTTGGCAAACTTTTTTGCATGAATTGCTCCGACGGACAAACAGTATGGACTATAGATCTGGTTAAACAATATGGTGCTGAAAATATCCAGTGGGGGATAACCGAAAACCTGCTTTTTGATGGAAATATCCTGTATTGCACACCTGGGGGCACTCGTGCTGCAATGGTAGCTCTCG
>Ga0209880_1000038_pt1 | contig 22895 bp, 15 predicted proteins | sample PersoiDNA2013191_FD_185803 | JGI IMG/M metagenome (GOLD analysis project Ga0209880, IMG submission 185803) | Permafrost soil microbial communities from the Arctic, to analyse light accelerated degradation of dissolved organic matter (DOM) -... | ecosystem: Environmental > Terrestrial > Soil >... | reverse complement strand
ATCTTGGCAAGCTCAATTCGCATTCTCCAGCCGCCGCTTAATTCTTTTGTATATCTGTCGAAATCTTTCCGTTCAAACCCGAGTCCGAGGAGAGTTGTTTCAGCTTCAGCCATATAATTTGTTCCGCCAAGCATTCTGTATCTCTCTTCAACCACAGTAAGATGATCGCATAGTTTCAGATATTCGTTCGATTCGTAGTCTTCTCTTCTGGCAATTTCTGAACTGCAAAATTCTATTTCTTCAGAAAGGCCTATTAGTTCTGAAAATGCAGTTACAGTTTCATTTAAGACTGTTGTTGTATCATCAACCCTCATTTGCTGAGGCAGATACCCTATTGTAACATCTTTCGACATATCAATATGACCTGAAGAAGGACTTTGAAGACCTGAGATAATCTTAAGAAGAGTTGATTTGCCGGCACCGTTCTTTCCTGCCAGACCAATCCTGTCCTGATCATTAATCAGAAAGGAGATATTTGTTAATAAGTCAAAACTGCCAAATGAAACTGAAATATCCTGAACCGAAACCATATGTAAAATTAAAATGTCTGCAAATATAGGAAAAGTATGGCAGCCATGAAAAGATAAGCATTGTGACGAGAAATTCTCTCAGGAACACTTACATTTGCGCTGATTAAGAGAGTGTCATTTTAATAAATGAAAGGTTAGGAAAGTGGGTAGAAAAAAAGAACTCCCTTTATTGGAAAAAGTCAGAATAACAGATATCGGAGCTGAAGGAAATGCATTGGCACGGGTCGATAACCTCGTGGTATTTGTGCCGATGCTCATACCCGGAGATGTCGTTGATATAAAGGTTATTAAGAAAAGGAAGAAGTATCTCGAAGGCAGAGTTGTAAAGTTTCATGAATACTCGCCTGACAGGATTGAGCCACGATGTATCCATTTCGGAATATGTGGCGGTTGCAAGTGGCAACACCTGCCATACAAGCTCCAGCTTCAGTATAAAGAAAAACAGGTCAGGGATAACCTGACAAGGATCGGGAAGACCGATCTGCCTGATATAAACCCTATTATAGGATCGTCTGAGATATACCTGTACAGAAATAAACTGGAATACACTTTTTCTGACAAACGATGGCTTACTAAGGAGGAGGTTGTCTCAGATAAAAAATTTGAAAAGGAAGATGCTCTCGGATTTCATATTCCAGGGCTGTTTGACAAAGTTCTTGATATTGAAGAGTGCCATCTTCAGCCTGAACCTTCAAATTCAATAAGAAATGCAGTCAGGCAATATGCGCATAAGAATGACCTGCAATTTTTTGACCTGCGGGAGCAGAAAGGATTTCTAAGAAATATTGTGATCCGAAATTCTCTTGAAGGTAAAGTAATGGTCATAGTAGTTTTCTTCTATGATGATGTTGAAAAAAGGAATGGGTTACTTGATTTCCTTGCTTCAGAATTTCCACAGATCACATCTCTGATGTTTGTTATTAATTCAAAAAGAAACGATTCTCTGAACGATCAGAATCCCATACTTTATAAAGGAGATGATCACTTAGTTGAAGAAATGGAAGGACTGAGGTTCAGAATCGGACCAAAGTCCTTTTATCAGACCAATACCAGGCAGGCGCTCGAACTTTACCGTGTTGCCAAAGATTTTGCAGGACTTTCAGGGAAAGAAATCGTATATGATCTTTATACCGGAACCGGAACTATTGCAAATTATCTTGCAGCTTACGCCGACAAGGTGGTAGGTATTGAGTATGTTGCTGAAGCGGTACAGGATGCAAAAATTAATTCTGAAATTAATGGTATTCGTAATAGTTACTTCTTTGCCGGCGACATGAAAGATGTACTTTCTGAATCGTTTTTTAAAACACACGGGAAACCGGATGTTATAATTACTGATCCCCCCAGAGCCGGTATGCATGAAGAAGTGGTTAAAATAATTGCAAACGCGGCACCAGAAAAAATTGTCTATATAAGTTGTAATCCATCTACGCAATCGCGTGATATACAGTTGCTTTCAGATAGTTACTATATTGCAGCAGTACAACCTGTAGATATGTTTCCACATACTCATCACGTCGAAAATGTTGTTCTTCTGAAAAGAAGAGGACGTTAAAATGTACCTGAACAGGTATAATAGGCTTAAAAATAATGTATATTTATTGTTCGTATTAATGATATACGCGTATGAGCATTGAAAAACAAGATAACCCGGGCCTGCTTTCATTGCTCCCTGATCAGGGAATGAAAGATCATATTGCCAGCCTCCGTTATGCCAAGATGATACAACATGCATTAATGCCTAATCCGGCAATGCTAAAAGGAATGCTAAAAGATTATTTTATTCTTTTCCTTCCACGCGACATTGTAAGTGGCGATTTCTATTATGCTTTCTGTACCAGGCAGAAAATGTGTATTGCCGCGGGGGATTGTACCGGACATGGTGTACCCGGAGCGCTTATGAGTATTCTTGGAATAAGTTTTCTGAATGAGATAATGCAATCGGATGTGAATTTGAATTTGAATGCCAATAGAATACTTAACCTGATGCGGGAGAAAATTATGAAGGCTCTTCACCAGACAGGTGACTATCGTGATGCTCAAGACAGTATTGATATTGGAATATGTATTATCGATTGTCCCACTGGTAAATTGCAGTATTCCGGTGCAAACAGGCCTCTGATTATGATAAGAAACGGGGAATTATCTGAATTCAAACCGGATAAGATGACCTTAGGTGTTGCACCAATAAGGGAAGCGTCATTTACAAATATTTGCATTGAAACGAAACCCGGTGATTCCTTTTATCTGTTTTCAGATGGTTTCTCCGATCAGTTTGGAGAAATTACTGATAAGAAATTTAAATACAAACATTTCAAAAGGATAATTCACTCATTTGAAGAGCTTCCCATGGAGCAGCAAAAACAACGCCTTGAAAGTGCGTTTAACGAATGGAAAGGAAAGACACAGCAGGTTGATGACGTCCTGATTGTTGGTTTTCAATTATAATTATAATTATTATTATTATGATGAAGCTTAAAGCTTTCAGAATAAGGAACTTCAGATCAATTGTTGATACAGGGTGGCAGAATATTTCTCCTGATAATATTACATGCCTTATCGGTCAGAATGAATCGGGAAAAACATCTGTTCTGGAGAGTTTAAAAGTTTTTTATTCCGGAATTATCTCTGAAGACGTACTACGTAGTGACCTTTCCCTGCCTGAAGTGAGCTGCCGTTTTACGATTCCTAAAGGGTGGCTGATTAATATTACCGATAATCCTGGTACAGAATTGAAAGAATTACTTTCAGGTCTGACACATCTTGAGCTTACCAGGAGTTGGATTGCCGATCTTTCATCAGTTATCAATGTCAGTGGAGAAATAAGTCAGTACCTCGATTCACTTGAAGATGCCTGGAGAATCTATCTGAATGATGTTACCATAAAGCTGGATGAAGAGATGATTTCTATCCGGGATCTGGAAACAACATTCTCCGGGCTTATCGAAGAAGAGTCTGATATAAGGTCTAAACTTTCAGAGAATGAAGGGGAGAAATTCGGGTTCTGGTTATTCTGGAAGAAACCTGCAGAAGTGGAAAATCAGAAAAATATTCACTTCCCGGGACTAAAAAACAAACTAAATGAAATTAAGAAACAAAAGGAAGAGATAAATGAAATTCTTCTGAAGAAACAATTGATTAAAAGAGCTGGTGAAAAGTGGAAAAAACTTGAGGAAAAATGTACCCAGGCTGACAATCATCTTAAGAAAATTTCACTTAAACTGGAAGAACGCCATCAGAAGATGACTCTTTTGATGCGACCTATCGAAGATGAAGAAGACACTGAATGGAAAGAAGTTCTTTATGATTTCAGAAAAACAAGATCTGATCGTGAAATCAGGATGGCAGAGATTGAAAGTCATATAGCGTTTTCAGGGTATATAATCGACGGCAGCACTGAGGAAGAGGCAGAGAAAATGGTTGAAGAGGTCATTCAATCCTATAGGTCACATTTAAATAGCGCTATTTTAGGTAAAAAATATTTTGAATACAGCCCTGTCTTTGAATTGTTTGAAGACTTTGGGAGCCTGTTGCCAAACAGGATTGACATGGAAGATATTATAAGCGGCAATGTGAATGTTGAAGGTTATAAAGCTGCCAGAAATTTCCTTTCTCTGGCGCAGGTCGATTATTCTTTTTTCCAACAACCGTCGAGTCGAATCCTGAAACAGAAAATTGAAAATCTTAATCATACCCTTACACATAATTTCCATGATTTCTGGCAGCAGTCAATTGGAAGAAATAATAAAATTCATATTCAGTTTGAACTCGACCACTACAATGCTTCTTATGAAGGTAAAGCCGGCAAACCATATCTTGAATTCTGGATTAAGGATGAAGGGGAACGGCTCTATCCTAAGCAAAGAAGCAGGGGTGTCAGATGGTTCTTATCATTTTATATGGAGCTAATGGCTTCGGCCAATATCAGAGACAAGCAGATAGTGTTCCTTGTTGATGAGCCAGGTGTGAGCCTTCATGCCAGAGCACAGGAGGATGTTCTGAAAGTCTTTGAAAATATTAAGGATAAAATCCAGATCATTTATACTACCCATTCCCCACATCTTGTCGAGATCAACAAATTACACAGGGTTCTAGCTGTTCAGAGGGATGATCTTGATAGCCGGAGAAGTGCTTCACGGATATTAGATCCCTTGCAGTTATCTCTGGCTTCGCCCGATACACTCACTCCATTGCAAAGCATTCTTGGTAACCCAATGGGAGGTGAAGGATTCTCTTCAAAGAGATTTAACCTTATTGTAAATGATACCGGATCGTTCTACATGCTAAATGCGATTATTCTTTTAATGGGATTTACAGGTAAAGTTTGTGTAATACCTTCAACCAACGTCTCTTCCATTCCATTATTGTGTAACATTATGATGGGATGGGGTTTGGATTTTTCAGTCCTTCTTTTTGAAAATGATGATGAGATACAAATAGGTGAACTTTTGAAAAATTCAGTTTTCAAAACTGAAACTGATAACAGGGAATTTATTATCAGAATGCCGGAGAATTTTTTAAACTCCGAAGATCTTTTATCGACACTTGATTTCAAGAACCATATTTTGCAATCAAGAGAGGGAATCACCGTACCGAATTCAGTTTATATCAGGGAGAAGGAACTTCCCCGGAATTTCATTTTAAGCAGATTCCTTTCAAATGTAAAAGAGGGAAAGATTAAACCCACCGATTTTGATGAGGAGACTCTTGAAAATTTTAAGCTGATTACCGGTGTATTTGGAGAGTTAAAATAAATTTCTGATTTATTTTGCACTTTATGCTTGTTTTCCTACTTTTGTCGCGCTCCGTAAATTGGGCCACACGATTTTGGAGAGATGGGTGACCCTCCTTCGCTAAAGCTACGGAGGGCAAAGGTGGCTAAGTGAAATGATAATATTGGAGAGATGGGTGAGTGGTTTAAACCAGCAGTTTGCTAAACTGCCGTATGGGAAACTGTACCGGGGGTTCGAATCCCCCTCTCTCCGCAAAGCTTAAATGAACCCCGCGTCAGCGGGGCTCATTTATTTTACCGAAGATCCGAAGAAAACTTGTTTTCTGAAGGAACTTAGGGAAAATAAATAGGACCCGAAGGGTTCATTTAAGCTTTGCAATGATTCCCCTTAGGGATCACGACCGAACGAAGTGAGGTCGTAATCCCCCTCTCTCCGCGAACAATTTCAAGGGCCGCTTGTAACTCAATATATTACAAGCGGTTTTTTTTGTTATTACATGCACGATTACATACAGTATTGGTGATTAGTGGTGGAGCCTCTTTATTCAGAACATTTGTGGATGAGTTATGGTTTGTGAACAGGGCTTGGTGTTATTTATTTACCTTTGGTAAAAATGGATCTGACTTATGAAAAAATTAGTCCTGCTTTTTATTTCACAGGTTATTCTGCTACAATGAAAAACCTCAGGTTATATACTCTGTTCGCTCTGATTGTATTTAGTGTTAACTGTTGTGTCGGTAACAAGGACAAAACAACAGGTAAAAATAGTTTATCAGAGTTTAAAAAGATATCAGATGATTCGCTTCTCACGTTGGTTCAGTACAGAACATTCCAGTACTTCTGGGATGGAGCTGAACCTAATTCAGGGATGGCTCGTGAACGATTTCATGTTGATGGAATATATACTGAAAATGACATGAACGTTGTTACATCGGGAGGCAGCGGTTTTGGCCTGATGGCAATTCTTGTAGGTGTTGAAAGAGATTTTATTACGAGGGACGAAGCAGTTACTCGTTTTTCAAGAATTATAGAATTCCTTAAACATGCCGACAGGTTTCATGGCGCCTGGCCGCATTGGATTTATGGTGAAACCGGGAAAGCAAAACCCTTTAGTCCAAAAGATAATGGTGCAGATATTGTTGAGACAGCCTACCTGATGCAGGGGTTACTTGCTGTCAGACAGTATTTTATAAATGGATCTGAACGGGAAAAGTTACTCGCGTCAGAAATAGAAAAATTATGGAAAGAAGTTGAATGGACCTGGTTTACAAAAGGCGGAGAGAATGTATTGTACTGGCACTGGTCGCCCAATTATAGATGGGAAATGAATTTTGCAGTCAAAGGTTATAACGAATGTCTTATACTATATATATTAGCTGCATCTTCACCAACCTATCCTATCCGGCCAGCGGTTTATCATGAGGGGTGGGCAAGATCGGGTGCAATAAGTACTCACAGCAGTAAATATGGGTATAGCCTGGCTCTCAAACATAATGATGCGGAGGATTATGGCGGACCACTATTCTGGGCTCATTATTCATATCTTGGATTAGATCCCCGTTTCCTGAAGGACAAATATGCAGACTATTGGCAGGAGAATAAAAATCAGACTCTCATTAACTGGAAATGGTGTATGCAGAATCCTAAGAAATTTGCTGGTTACAGTGAGGATTGCTGGGGACTTTCTGCAAGCTATTCAATGAAAGGTTATGCAGCTCATGCTCCCGGTGAAACCAACGACCTGGGAGTTATCACTCCGTCAGCTGCTCTCTCGTCCTTCCCGTATACCCCGGAGCAATCAATGAATGCCATGAAACATTTTTATTATAATCTTGGAAACAAAATATGGGGCGAATATGGATTCTATGATGCTTTCAGTGATCAGAATAATTGGTATCCACAGAGATATCTGGCTATTGATCAGGGTCCGGTTGTTATTATGATAGAAAATTACAGAACCGGATTACTCTGGAATCTGTTCATGTCCTCAGAGGATATTCAAAATGGATTGAAACTTCTTGGTTTTATAGCCGATTGAAAAAAAGATACAATTTGAAATACCCGGTCGGGTCGGTAATCATGTGTTTTTCAACATATTTTTTAACAGATAATAAGATTATTTGATTTTTATATTGTTATGTTCCGTAATTTTAATATATTCGCACCGTAATTTTAAAGTTGAAACGATTAAACTAAATAGATCGAAATTGTTAATTAAACAAAGTATTAAAAAGGTTAGAAAAATGAAGAACAAAGTTTTAATGGGATTAGCAGCTATAGCAATGGTTGCCGTCCTTTCTAGTTGTGGTAAAAAACCACAGGTTGAAATTGATGCAACAAATGCAGCTATCGCAGCTGCCCAGACTGCTGAAGCAGCTGTCTATGTACCCGCTGAATTTGCAGCTGTACAGGATTCAATGAAAGCTATTATGGCTGACGTTACGACTCAGGATTCAAAATTATTTAAGAAATTTGGCCCTGCAAAAGCTAAACTTGCTACTACCTTAACTCTTGCAAACAAGGTAGCTAGTGATGCTACTGCTAAGAAAGAAGAAGTTAAAAAAGAGTTTGAAACTACAATAGCAGCTGTTAAAGCAGTTATTGAAGAAAACAAAACTCTTATAACAAAAGCTCCAAGAGGAAAAGAAGGAGCAGCTGTTCTTGAGCAGATTAAAACTGAAATGGCCACGAGTGAAACTTCTGTTGCTGAAGCACAGGGTCTGTATGATAAAGGTTCATTCATGGATGCTCTTAATAAAGTTAAAGCTGCAAATGCAAGTGCAACCGGTATCAATACCGAACTTAAAGATGCTATTGCTAAAGTAAAAGGAAAAGGCAAAGCAGTAGCTCCTAAGAAAAAATAATTAATAAGTATTAGCTTATTTATATAAAACCCCCGGGAATTTCCCGGGGTTTTTTTTAAAGTCGTCACAGGTTTACATGAGAAAGGTTTGGAGAGATGTGCTGATTTTTTCTGCAATTGCAGTTTCTATTCCATTAGTTATCTTATTATTAATCCGTTTTACACCTCAACCACCTACTGGTGAAATGGAACATGCCAGGGAAACTCTTTCTAAGGCAGGAAAAAATAAAGCCGATACATATTCTAAAAAGCTCTTTACTGAAGCAAAGATCTTCTATGATTCTGCTATGGTAAACTGGGAGAAAGAAAATTATAGGTTTCTTTATTTCAGACATTATGACAGGGTTGTCATGTTTGCAAATCTCTCTGTGAAAAAAGCAAACCTGGCTGATGATAACTCAGTCAGCAGTTCATCGAACCTTAAAATTAAACTCCTGCAAAAAATTGAGTCCCTTAACGATCTGATAACGCAGATTGATAAACTTTTCACTACTTATCCTTTAACTTCAGAAGTACGTAACCGCATATCGAAAGGAAAGATTTTGTTAATAGAGGCTGAGATAATTTATAATAAGGGTCAGTATCTCCAGGCTAACAGAAAAATTACTGATTCCGAGTATCTGCTAACAGGATCATACGAAAATGCATCTGCCAACCTTAAAAACTATTTCAAATCATTTTCAGTATGGAAGAAATGGGTTGACATAACTTTAAATAATTCGAAAAAAAGTCGTGATTATTCAATAATTATTGATAAATTTTCAAGAAAATGTTTTATTTATCTTAATGGGACCAGAAAATATGAATTTGAAGCCGAACTGGGGAAAAACTGGGTCGGAGACAAAAGAGTGAAAGGTGACATGGCTACTCCGGAAGGCATGTATAAGATTACGAAAAAGTTCGACGGAGGTAAAACTAAGTACTACAAAGCTCTTTTACTCGACTATCCGAATGATGAAGATAAAGCAAAATTCAGATCTGAGATAGAACACGGTTCTCTTCCGGCATCCGCGAAAATTGGAGGGTTAATCGAAATCCATGGTAACGGCGGAAAAGGAATAGACTGGACAGAAGGGTGTATTGCTCTTACTGATAGCGAGATGGATGTTGTATTCAAGATTGTGAGGGTAGGTACTCCAGTTACTATTATCGGATCAATGGTCGATCTGAAAGATGTTGTGGACAAGTAAATTATCTGATATGAAAAACAAGAAGATAATACATGATGGGGCACAGCCTGCGATTGAACAACCTACAGGCGAAGATAATCGCATTAATAATGAGAGAAAACCATTTCTTAAGGTTGTCCGGATTTTATTTATAATCATTTGTTCAATTCTGGTTCCTCTATCCTTGATTCTTTTTATCCTTTTGGTTGTTCCGGTTCTGAAGGAGTTTGCACCCCTGCAAAAAACCGAAATTGCAAATATTAAGGATTTAAAGAAAGATCAGAACTACAAAAAGCAAATAGGTCTGCTAACGAAAGATATTCAGCGCCTCTCTCTGAAAGTTAACGCTTATACCTCAGGCCAATCATATATTGTAGTCAATACAACTGAAAACAGGTTCTACCTTTACACAAATAAAAAGCTTGTAAGAGAAGGATTTTGCAGTTCAGGAAGCTATACAATGCTTCAGACATCAGGCAATAAAAAATGGGTTTTTAAAACACCCAAAGGAAAATACTGGATACGCGGCAAAACAACCAATCCTGTCTGGAAAAGACCAGACTGGTCATTCGTTGAAGAGGGTTCCCCAATTCCTCCTAAAGATGACTTTTCAAGATATGAGTATGGCGTTTTAGGCGATTACGCACTTGCAATAGGAGATGGATACCTGATACATGGCACTATTTACAAGCGCTTTCTTGGTATGCCTGTCACACATGGCTGTGTCAGGTTGAATGATGAAGATCTGAAAGTGATCTTCAATACACTGAATATTGGTTCTAAAGTTTATATTTTCTGATCTGATCGAAAAAGTAATATGAAAACCGAAATCAAGAAAAAACCTCACCGAAAAATAACTTTCGTAATACTAATCAGTCTAATATCGGTATTCATCATTTATTATTCCGTAATGTGTATGATTAGCCCTATTCGGAAACTGGAAGAGATAAAAAATGAATATAGAGCTAAAACCTCTAAGAAAAGTGATGTTGACCAACGGATATTGATGGATACAGCCTACCTTAAGTTATTGAAAGATAAGGCTATTCTTCAGTCAAAAATTGTGATGGCAGAAACAGATTCAATTTACCTCACTATTAATATGGCGGACAATTCTGCTAATCTTGAAATAAGCGGGGTAGTTGTTCATAAAGCAAAGATGAGCAAAGTGCAAACCAGCAAGATTCTTTTGGGAGGAGATGATAATACAATATTATCAATACTTGCAACTCCGTTTACTATATCTCATGCCTTTGCTACAATAAAGAAGGAACCTCTAATGATCAAGATGGCACCTAAAGATACTTCGGAGTATAAACCTGATATTATGCCGGATACATCAATTACTGAACCTGTTAATTATATTCTTGAAACGAGCTCGGGAATCAGAATCTATGTATATCAGGAGGAAAATGCACAAATCAATGACAAGATAAGTCGATTCCGTTTCGATATAAATGATCGGATTAGCGATACCTGGAGTGCATTAAAGAGAGTTGCTGTATTAAAAGTTCCTGAATATCATCCGTTTATAAAAATCAGACTTCCACGTACCGATGCCAAAATCATATTCAGAGCTCTTCCAAAGAATGGACAGATAGCGGTTTTTAGCTAATATATCAAAAAAAATGTAGGTTTGAAGAAGGCTCAATTATTTAATTTAAGAGGGTATGGGAAGATTTACTGGCGTTATCGGGATCATTATTATTCTCGGACTTGCATTTTTATGGTCTAATAACCGAAAGAAAATTAATTACCGCCTGGTTGTTACTGGACTCCTTTTGCAAGTTGTCCTGGCAATCTTTATTCTGAAAGTTCCAATCGGCCAGGACATTTTCTTCTGGCTCGGAAAAGCAATAAATAAGCTACTTGATTTCTCTAAAGCAGGAGGTCTTTTCGTTTTTGGTGATCTTACAAAAGTAACTCAGATTCTTCCGGAAGGAATTGTAAAAAGCGGTATTTTTCTCTTCATATTGTTACCGACAATCATTTTCGTCTGCGTTCTTGTTGCAATTGCGTATCATATTGGTCTGATGCAAAGAGTTATAGCAGTAATTGCACGTTTTGTTCATTGGGCAATGAGAGTGAGCGGGAGCGAAGCTTTATCGAATGTTGCCAGCGCTTTTGTAGGTCAGGTTGAAGCACAAATAATGATAAGACCTTATCTTTCAGGAATGACAATGTCGGAACTGCTTGCATCTATGACAGGAAGTATGGCTTGTATTGCAGGTGGTGTAATGGCAGTTTATATCTCAATGGGTGTGCCTGCCTCATACCTTCTCGCAGCCAGCCTGATGGCAGCACCCGGCGCATTGGTCATTGCGAAAATAGTCTATCCTGAAACTGAAGAGTCAGAAACCCAGGGAACTGTAAAACTTGAAGTAAAAAAAGAACATTCTAATATTATGGATGCTATATCACATGGCGCCAGCGACGGGATGAAGATTTCAATTAATGTTATCGCCATGCTCATCGGAGTTATAGCACTGATAGCTCTTCTGGATGCTCTCCTTGGATATTTCGGACATCTTCTTTCATGGATAGGTTTATCTCTTAATGCCTTGGGCCTGAATGTGGATAATCTTCGTCTGAAGGATGTTGTTGGAGCATTCTTCAGCCTCTTTGCTATAGTTATGGGAGTTCCGCCTGCTGAGTCACTTCATGTTGGTTCATTGATGGGAACAAAAATGGTAATAAACGAATTTGTTGCATATTCCGACCTTACACCAATGATTCAACAGGGTTTACTAAGCGCAAAATCAGTTGTAATTGCAAGTTTCGCTCTTTGCGGATTTGCAAATTTCAGCTCAATCGCTATTCAGCTCGGAGGAATAGGAGTACTCGTACCAAATCGTAAAGCCGACCTTGCTAAACTGGGATTTAAGGCAATGCTCTGCGGTACAATGGCTTCTTATATTTCGGCATCTCTTGCCGGAATCCTACTCTAAGGTTACGACCTTATTTCGTTGCGGAGAGAGGGGGATTACGACCTCACTTCGTTCGGTCGTGATCCCTTACGGGAATCCTTGCAAAGCTTAAATGATCCCTTCGGGTCCTATTTATTTTCCCTCAGTTCCTTCAGAAAGCAAATTTCCTTCGGATCTTCGGTAAAATAAATAAGCCCCGCTGACGCGGGGTTCATTTAAGCTTTGCGGAGAGAGGGGGATTCGAACCCCCGGTTCACCGGAAGGCGAACAACGGTTTTCGAGACCGCCGCATTCGACCACTCTGCCATCTCTCCTTTTCTTAATAGAGGCTGACAAAAATAGTAAATATTTTTCTTCATATCATCCTTTATAAATAATATGGCGCTCATTCAAAATTACATTCCGTTAAGTAGTCTGTTAAATTCGTCAAGTTTCTTTTGATTCCACTTTTAATAGCCTTATTTTGTAATTATATCATTACAAATTAAATAAACTTTTAATTTCTGATTATGAAAAAATCTTATAAAATGTTGTTGATATCCGGATTCCTAAGCATAGCTATAGCAGGTTGTAAAAATAACCAGGTAGCTGAAGTCGATACTACCAATCCATTCTTTACTGCATATAATACTCCTTTCGACGTCCCTCCTTTTGAAAAGATTATGGCAAAACATTACATGCCTGCTTTTATAAAAGGAATGGCTGACGGCAGAGTTGAGATTGATAGTCTTGCCAGCATTAAAACCAATCCAACATTTCAAAACACAATCGAATCATTTGATAAAGCAGGACTGCTTTTAACTAAGGTCTCCTCTGTTTTCTCTTCCCAGTCCTCTGCCAATACAAATGATTCGCTGCAGAAGATCGAAGTGGAAGTCTCACCATTACTATCCGCATACCGTGATGAGATATTACTTAATTCAGCACTCTTTATAAAGATAAAATCTGTGTACGATAACCAGTCAGATTTAAATCTTAATCCTGAACAACAATTTCTACTTGAAAATCTTTATAAAAGTTTTATAAGGAATGGGGCGAACCTTAACAAACAGGATCAGGATACTCTGAAAAGACTAAACCAGAGGTTATCCGTGTTGACAGTTAAGTTCAGTCAGAATGTACTTGCAGAAACAAATTCTTTTAAATTGTTTGTTGACAAGGAAGACCTCAAAGGACTTCCGGAATCTGTAATCGCCACAGCTGCTGAAACGGCAAAAGAAGCCGGGCAGGAAGGAAAGTGGGCATTCACGACACAAAGACCCAGTATTTTCCCTTTTATTCAGTATTCCCCAAACAGAAGTCTTCGTGAAAAACTTTTTAATGCCTATACCAACAGAGGCAATAATGGTAATGCATTTGATAATAACAAGATACTCGCTGAGATAGTTAAGCTCAGAGCAGATAGGGCAAAACTGCTTGGGTATAAAACTCACGCACATTTTGTTCTTGAACCACGTATGGCTAAAGTTCCTGAGAATGTCTTTAATCTTCTGAATAACCTTTGGGAGAAAGCAATTCCGGTAGCAAGGAATGAAGTTGAGGAGATGCAGAAAATAATCACAAAGGAGGGAAGTAAATTCAAACTCGAACCATCCGACTGGTGGTATTATGCTGAGAAGCTCAGAAAAGAAAAATATAATCTGAATGACAGCGAGCTGAGACCATACTTCAAGCTCGAAAATGTACGTGATGGTCTTTTTACAGTTGCCAATAAATTATTTGGAATTACTCTCACGCCACTTACCGGAATTCCATGTCCTCATCCTGACGCCCAGGCTTATGAAGTAAAAGATGCAGATGGATCTCATTTAGGTGTGCTGTATATGGATTTTTTCCCAAGAGCCAGTAAACAGCAGGGTGCATGGTGTGGAAATTACCGCAGTTACCATATTGTCAACAATATAGGGGTTACTCCGGTTGTAACAGTAGTCTACAATTTTACTCGTCCCAGCGGCGATATACCAGCTCTTCTAAGTGTTGAGGAAGCCAGCACGATGTATCATGAATTTGGACATGCTCTGGACGCTCTTTTCAATAAAAGTACTTACAATCAGACAAATATAGCATGGGACTTTGTGGAACTGCCTTCGCAGTTGATGGAACATTGGACTACAGAACCTGAAGTTCTGAATATTTATGCAAAAAACTATAAAACCGGAGAACCTATTCCATCAGTATTGGTTGAAAAAATAAAGAATAGCGGTTACTTTAATCAGGGGTTTCAAAATGTTGAAATTATGGCTGCCTCATTGCTTGATATGTCATACCATTCATTAGAAGCTCCTGTGAATATTGATATTCAGAGTTTTGAGAAGGAGTACTTCAAAAAAATCGGACTCATACCTGAGATTGTTTCCAGGTACAGGAGTACTTATTTCACACATATTGCAGGAGGATATGATGCAGGTTATTATTGTTATACCTGGGCGGCAGTTCTTGACAATGATGCGTTTGAAGCCTTTAAAGAAAAGGGAATCTTCGACACCACGGTTGCCACTTCCTATCGCAAGAATATTCTTGAGAAAAACGGAACAATGGATGCAATGAAGATGTTTGTAAACTTTCGCGGGCGGGAACCTATAATTGAGCCTCTTCTTAAAAACAGAGGGCTTATAAAGGATTGATAATCCTTCTATTTTTGAAAATATCAAGTGTATATGGTTAAGAAGAGTCTTTGTGGTTTAACTGCTGATGAAATATTTGATCTGATAGGACCTTCAGGGTTCACTGCTGTTCATGCAGTTTCAATCACAAATAGTATTTATAAAAAAAGTATTTCCGATATTTCACAAATCCTGAAAATTCCAAATAGACTTAAAGAAGAACTTTTTAATATTGCAGTCAGTGGCGTTTTTTTACCTCTGGCTTCAGAAACTTCAACTGATAAATCGGTTAAATATCTCTTCAGAACAGATTCTGGGAAAAAGTTTGAAACTGTTTATATACCCGATAATAAAAGAAATACCGTATGTGTTTCAACCCAGTCGGGTTGCAGAATGGGATGTTCATTCTGTGTCACTGGCAGGTATGGTTACAAGGGTAATCTTACTGCCGGGGAGATAATAAACCAGATCATTGCTCTTCCTCAGGCAAAAAAAGTTACACATGTTGTATTTATGGGTATGGGAGAACCGATGGATAACCTGGAAAACGTTCTGAAGGCCTGCAGTATAATTACTTCTGAATGGGGTCTTGCAATCAGTTCAAGAAATGTAACTGTCTCAACCGTAGGACTTATGCCAGGAGTTGAGCAATTCCTAAAAAGATCCGGATGCAATCTTGCATTAAGTCTTTATTCACCATTCCCGGAGGAAAGGAAAAAATCTATCCCGGTTGAAACTCAGTATCCCGTAGAGAAGATAATAGAGATAATGAAAAGTTTCCCGGTGAAAAAGAAAAGGACGTTAAGCCTTGCTTATGTCATGGTAAAAGATTTAAATGATACTGATCGCCATCTAGTCGGGCTTAAGGCAATTCTCAAAGGCTCAGCAATCAGGGTTAATCTGCTTCCATATCATTCTGTTTTGAACGATCAAAACTGTTCATCTTCCGACGAGAGAATGCAGTATTACAAACATAATCTGATAATTTCCGGGATCTCTGCTTCAATCCGTAAATCACGTGGAAAAGATATTTCAGCAGCGTGCGGCCTTCTTGCTACAGGATTCCAAAAATATTAATATTGCCTGTCATTATGAATTAATCAATTGGAAAATAAATACATCCACGTATCCGTTATCTGTCTGGATCCACTCTTTCTTGATTCCTGTCTGAACAAATCCCTGCTTCTTAAACAAATCCATACTTACAAAATTATTTGCCAGTATATTACAGTACAATTGATGCAGCTGAAGTGTTTTAAAACAATATTTTATCAGGCAGGTAAGGGCCATAGACGCATATCCTTTTCTCCTGTAAGATTCATTTGCAATAAGTATTCCTATACCGGCTCTCTTGTGAAAAGGATCAAACTCAAAAACATCTATTGTTCCGATAGTTATTTTATCTTCAACGTGGTCAATCATAAGCCTTAGCTGACCTGTTTCATAGATATTCTTGTGAGAATTCTCTATATATCTTTTTAATGTATATCGTGAAAATGGAGAAACCGTATTACTTATTGCCCAATAACTGTTGTTATTTTCCCACTCATAGAGAAGCTCAAGATCTTCAGGTTCCAGAGCTCTGAGCTTTATATTTTTATACTTCATGTGGGATTTCTGATTACTATTGAGTCATCAAAAGGTAAAGGTTTCTTCTTCATTTCAATTGCATACATGCAATCTCTTATCTGGGCATCAATATATTCATCATTGAAGATCTTAGTGCCACTCAATCTTTTCTTTGCATCATAATAAAGTGTAATGACTTTTTCCAGGCTATCGTTCTGATGATATGCTATAGCGAGGTAGAAATATGTATCCAAAGGTGCTAGTTCTCCGTATTCCAGGTATTCCTTGTCATTGATTACTACATTCAGGGAAGCTTTTGTTAATAGTTGCAGGGCCTCAGTCTTTTTCCCATCAAGATTCAGGTAGCATATTCCCAGCTTTGCATTTAGATTGGAGTTTTCAGGATATTTATTAAGAAGGGACTTGTACATGTCGGAAGCCTTCGCATAATTTTGATCATAATAGTAATAAATATCAGCTTCCTGAACTGCTTTAATAAATGCCTTTTTGGTAATCACTTGTGAAGACAGAGTAAGGAAGCAAAAAAAAAGTAAAGTGAGTATTGTGGTTTTTCTGATTACCTTTTTCATTATTTGGAAACTTTCTTGATAAAGATTTCTTCCGGATATCCTTTTCTTATCAATTCAAGTCTTAATGAATAAGCATCTTCTCTTGTTGGAAATCTGCCTGTTGTGTATATGTAAAATTTATCGATGTCATTATACATAACTTTCATGTCAGCTATGTACTTAAAATAGGTCACATCGACTGGATTATGAAGTGCCATAACCTGAACTGTATAATAGAGCACATCTGAATCCTTAATATTTAAATCCCCCACATCATTCACATTCAAGTTTCTTATGAGCATGCTTGTATCAATTGAAGTAATAGTAGGTATCAGAGCAAGATTGATTTTTTCGTACACTATTGTTGGCATTTTTATTCTTTCTATAGTAGTATCTCTCTCAAGTGATACATCTATATTTAATATCAGGTTCGGGTCGTTATGTAAAATTGCAGTATCAATTGTGTGTGTTATATATCCAAGACCTTTATAAAACAATCTGAATTCTCCGGGGGCAACAGTAAAACTGTAAAGACCAGAATATTTATTTGGGAATCCAACATCTACAGTATCTCCTGATGTTTTGTTAATAAGATGTATTGAATAATTTTCATTAAAGGTTACAATAGTATCCTGGAGGCTGAATTTACCTTTAATTTCAAATAGCTCATTAACATTTGTATTCCCCATTCCCAGGTAAAAAATTTCTTTCTTTTTGTAATCCGTTGTCATTGAATAATAAGCATTTTGCCCGTTATTTATGGGTTGGAAAAACTTATCATCGTCAGTAGTATTAAGCGGGAATCCGATATTGACAGGTGTATTCCAGGCTGTTCCTGTTTTCCGACTTTTGAAATTATCAAATCCACCCATCGAACTATGTCCTTCGGAACAAAAGTAGAGTAGAGAATCATTCGCGGTTATAAAAGGAGTATCCTCATTAAATGGTGTATTGATTGCTGCTCCCAGGTTAACTGCCAGACCCCAGTCACCTGTAGCATCTTTTTCGGAAACATAAATATCGAGGTTCCCCTGGCCGCCATCTCTGTTACTGGTAAAATATAATTTTTTCCCATCAGATGAAATAGAAGCATGGGATTCATAAAACTTAGTATTTATATTCTTATTTAATTTTTTTATTGGAGTCCAGGCGCCATCTACAAAATTTGATGAATAAATAGCTCCGTCATAATTATCTGTTTTATAGAGAAACAGTTCTGTACCGTCACTGTTAAGAGAAGATGATGAACAATCTTCTCCGGCGTTGAGTGCAGCTGTAATTTCAATAGGTGTCTGCCATTTTCCTCTTTCCTTTTTCGAATAGAAGATAGCGTTGACTATACCTCTGTGTTCGGTATAAACTATTGTATTCCCATCAAAGCTTACAGCAGGGTTATCGTTAATGGAGCCCTGACTGAAATCACTTCCCATACTTTTTTTACTAAAAACGGCTGGATTCTCCTTAAACTGAATAGCATTTTTACAGGCTTGAATCTGCTGTTCGATGTATTCGAGGTTCTTCATTCCTCCTTTGCGGGTTGTTTCCCTGGCGAGCTTATTAAATGTTTGAAGTGTATTGAGAGCTTTCTCCAACTGATTAGTAATCAAATAGGCTTTAGCAAGGGAAAAATAGGCATCAAGAGGAGCTTTCTTCTCTTTAAAAGACTCTGTTTTTGAATCATAACTGGCAGTTTTAATAGCATCCTCGAGGAAAGGAATTGATTTCTCTTTTTCACCTGGAATATTCAGATAGCAGTTCCCTATTTTATATTTAATATTCAGATTTCCTGCAGAATCAAGAAGAAGGTATAGCTGATTTGCAAGTTCATATTCTTCATAGAGATAGTAAGACTCCGCCTTTGCAAATATTTGTTTCATCTCGCTAACGGATTGAGCGGAAACAGCAACTGGAAGTATTACCAGAGTTAATAGCTGCAGTATGAAACTTAGGATCTTTACTCTGAATTTTACCATCAAAACAAATATAGCAATTATTCTAAAGGAATAAAATATAAAATGGTCATTTTTTATTTAAATGTTATCTTATAGATATCTACTTTTCCAGAACCTCCCGTCTCATTAAACCTGGAATAATAACCAGATTTACCATCACCAACCGGCATAAAGAAAATATCATCATCGGGTGTATTAATCGGATATCCAAGGTTTTTAGGTTTACTCCATAGACCATTTGATTGAAGATCGGATCTGAACAGATCATAACCTCCGATATTTTCATGCCCCTGGGAAGCGAAGAAGAGAGTCTTCCCATTATTAATAAGAAATGGTCTGTCCTCATTGAATTGAGTGTTAATTTCCGGACCAATGTTTATTGCAGGACCCCAGTCCCCATTTGTTTTATGCGAGATATAGAGATCCAGTCCACCAAAACCGCCTGGTCTGTCTGAAGCAAAAACGAGTTGATTGCCGTCTTCAGAAATAAAGCCATGTGATTCCCAATATTTTGTATTGATATTTTTGTTTAGTTTAATAGTCTTGCTCCAGCTGCCTCCGTCAAATGAACTCACATATATATCGCTATTAATATTATCATCTTTAGATAGGAATAATAATTTACCATCGGCGGAAAGGCAGGAAATATAGAAATCTCCATCAGATTTGAGTTCAGGAGTAATATTAATGGGAGCAGTCCATTTTCCATTAACGAGCTTCGAAAACATTACAGCGTCATAGAATTTGAGAGACACCATATAGGCAAAAGATTTTCCATCAGCTGAAATCAAGGGATTGAAATTATCTTTTTCATCATTGAAGAGTTCTCCCATATTTTCTTCTGAATATGATACTGGCTTTGATATCAGATCTTTCGCCGTATCACATACCTCTATTTCATGTTTAATGAAATCGATGTTCTCATGATCGTCAGGAAGTAGTGTTGCCAGGTATTTCGTGAAGGTTTCTTTTGCTTTATCGAACCTGAAATTAACACGGTATGCTTTTCCCAGTTCGAATAATGCATCGTATGGAGCAGCTATCTGGTTAATTGAACCCTCCTTGTGCTTCGCTGACATGTTTTTTATTGCATTTTCAAGAAAATCAACTGAGAGATTCTTTTTAGAAGGAATATGCAGGTAACATACACCTATACAATAAGCCAGGTTTGCATTATCAGGCAGCTTTTCATACAATTGCAAATAGTAGGTTAGCGCATCGGTGTAATCTTCATTCATCAGAAAATACTCAGCCTCAAGAAATGATTCCTGAAGCTCTTTATTATCCTGACCGTATGTCGGAATGATTAATACTAATGTAAAAAACAGACACACTGCTCTTTTGCTCATAAACAGATTTTTGGAAAACAAATTTATTAAAAAAAAGGTGAAAGAATTGTTAATCATATATTTTTTTATAAATATTACCGGCAAAAGCCGCTCATATTACTGTATTTCTATTTCTTATTGTTCCTTTTTCTTTTCCACATTATCAGGAACAAGCTGAAGAGCCCGGCACCGATTAGAACCCATAGGATCCATAGATTGACTTTCCCGGAAGCTGCAAAATGGGCTTTAATATTATCAGCTGAGATATCTTTTGCAGATATCAGGTTCGCTAAACTCTTAAGGACAGCTTTTTCAGGATACTTTTCCTTATTGTTGAAGAGATATAAGAGAAGATCTTCCGGGGTATTGATTCTTTCCTTTTTCAGGTCAATTGATTTTAGCGCTGTTGCTAAAGGTTCATCAGATTGTTCAATCAAATCCTTTAGATACTGTTCAACCTTAGTACCAGGCAATGAACTTATCAATACCAACATTTCTGATATCTGGCTCGGGGTAAGTCCACGTTTGAGAGATTCGGTATAAAATGCCTGTAACCATTGCTCTCTTGATTTTAAGTTGCTCTGGTCTATAGTAGTCACAGATTGACGAATAATCTCTCCGGCAGCTGAGTTTTCACTAAATGCCAATATTTTCTTTTTCATTGATTCAATGGATGGATCTGTTTCAGCTAAGACTGCTGCAGCAATCCTGTTCAGATCCCCGGGGCCTATTTTACCGCCCGTCTTAACATTTACATATTCCTGTAAATCAGTCCAGTTCTTGAGATTGGATTCATAAATATCAAGATCTCTGAGAATTTTATTCAAGTCACCATCTGTATGATTTGCCAAATAATCAACTGCTGCCTGTGTAAGAATATTATCCATAACGGCAACTTTTAAAGCCAGTTTATCAATTTCTTCAGATCTTATACCTTTTTTACTGACTTCTTCTTTAAGAAATGATATATATTCATCGATTTTCCCGAACTGCCGTTTTTCAATATTTGCCTCTGTAATGGCCTTTAACAGATCATCTTTAGCCCTGTTCTTCATCATTGTAGAAAGTGAGGCTATCTGTTTCTCAGAGATAACCCGGCTGTATTCAGGTCGGGTTATTGGTTGTCCTATAAGGTTATTCTGCCTGGTAATTAAAACTTCAGTTTCAGTTTTGTTATTAAATTTGTCCGTCAATTTAAAGACAACTCTGTTGTTTCCACTATCAGGTGCCATCTTATAGTTGAAAGTTGAATCGCGGATTGTGAAATGTTGGACTGATATCAATGAGTTTCCAACCCAATGTTCAACTGTAAGGAAAGAGTTTGGCTCCACTTTTATAGGAAACAGTATTGAGTCACCTTTTGTAACTGAGATTGTTTTATTAGTCTCAACCTTTAAATCTGCAACAAAATCAGTTTTTGGCAGTACTGTTCCAGGAAGTACAAAACTGTCGGAAGGGTTTAAAAGAGGCAAATCCAGATTTCTGACGACTTTTTCGCCTCCGTCTCCTTCATAGGTGATTTTATAGTCCCCCTGGGGAAGCTGGAACTCATATTCACCTGTTATAGGATTCGAATAGACAATCATAGTCTGGTTTGAGTTTTTGATATTCATAGCGCTTATCTTCACACTATCATTCATACTACTTATCAGGTCAGCTACTTTTACCATTCCTTTTACAAAGAATTTTCTGGGATGATTGTTAGAAAAAATCTCGATCCGGTAAATATCCTGTTTCCCATAACCTCCGGGAAGTTCTTTGGCGATGTATCCTTCATAACCTTGATTCAGAGGCTTAAAAAACACATCATCGTCGGTTGTATTAAATGGATAACCAACATTCAGTGGAACTGACCACTCACCATTATCAAGAAGTGTTGAATAGAAAATATCATAACCGCCCATATTAAAATGGCCCCTTGAGCTAAAAAAAAGTGTTTTATCATCATCACTCAAAAAAGGGGATTCTTCATTATAAGGTGTATTTATTACAGGTCCAAGATTTTTTGCCGGTCCCCAGTCGCCTGTACTGTCACGATTCGAAACATAGATATCAAGACCCCCGTACGTCCCTTTTCTATTACTCGTGAAGTATAGTTTTTTATTGTCGTGGGAGATAGTTGCATGCGATTCCCAATATTTGGTATTGATGTTATCATTGAGCTTTACAATTGGAGACCAAGTGCCATTTTCAAATCTGGATGTATAAATAATTCCATCATAATCTGCAGAACTGTAGAGGTATAAATCTTTATCGTCTTTTGAAATGGAAGTTGGAAAAAGATCTTTGTCAACTTTCAACAACTCATTCATATTCAGTGGTTCAGACCATACTCCATTAACTTTACGGGAGTAAAGAAGCGCATCATAAAATGCCTGGCTTCTCGAAAATACAAGAAGGTCTTCTTTGTCAGATACAACAGGGTTAAAGTCATTGTTTACTCCATTTATCATCTTCCCAAGGTTATTGAATTTTACATATAGTGGCATCCTCATCAGTTCCTTAGCATTACGACATGATTGTATCTGTAGATTTACTACTGTAGTATCATATACATCAGAATTAAGGTTCTTCCTGAATTGTTCATAAGTTTTAAGAGCTTTATCAATCTGGTTATTGATCCGGTAAGCATTGGCGAGGTAATAGATAGCA
>Ga0209880_1000037_pt1 | contig 22994 bp, 19 predicted proteins | sample PersoiDNA2013191_FD_185803 | JGI IMG/M metagenome (GOLD analysis project Ga0209880, IMG submission 185803) | Permafrost soil microbial communities from the Arctic, to analyse light accelerated degradation of dissolved organic matter (DOM) -... | ecosystem: Environmental > Terrestrial > Soil >... | reverse complement strand
GTGCTCGATACCGTGAAGGCGTCGGGCGAGGTGACCCAGGAAAAATTCGGCGAGGTGGTCGGGCGCATTTCGTTCTTCGTCAATGCCGGCCTGCGGTTCATCACCGAAATGTGCAAGATGCGCGCCTTCGTCGAATTGTGGGACGAGATCACGCGCGAGCGCTACGGCATCACCGATCCCAAGCAGCGGTTGTTCCGCTACGGCGTGCAGGTGAACTCGCTCGGGCTGACCGAGCAGCAAGCCGAAAACAACGTCACGCGCATTCTGCTCGAGATGCTGGCGGTGACGCTATCGAAGAACGCGCGCGCCCGCGCGGTGCAACTGCCGGCCTGGAACGAGGCGCTCGGCCTGCCGCGGCCGTGGGACCAGCAATGGTCGCTGCGCATGCAGCAGATCCTCGCCTACGAGACCGATCTGCTCGACTACGGTGATATTTTCGACGGCTCGGAGGAAATCGCCCGCAAGGTGGCTGCGCTCAAGGCCGAGGCCATGGAGGAACTCAAGCGCATCGACGAGATGGGCGGCGCGGTGGCCGCGGTCGAGAGCGGCTACATGAAGCAGCAACTGGTCGAATCCAACACCGCGCGGCTGGAAGCGATCGAGCGCGGCGAGCAAATCGTGGTCGGCGTCAATAAATATCTCGAGAGCGAACCCTCGCCGCTGACCGGCGGCGTCGATTTGATCATGACGGTGTCGCAAGACGCCGAGCGCGACCAGCTTGAAAAGCTCAAAGCCTGGCGCGCGGCGCGCGACAATGCCGCGGTCGCCGCCACGCTGAAGGAGCTCAAACGCGCGGCCACCAGCGGCGGCAATATCATGCCGGCCTCAATCGCCTGCGCCAAGGCCGGCGTCACCACCGGCGAATGGGGCTGGACGCTGCGCGAAGCGTTCGGCGAATACCGCGCGCCCACCGGCGTCGGCCGCGCCATGCGCAACGACGTGGACGGGCTCGACGACATCCGCGCCGATGTCGATCGGGTTTCAAGAAAGCTCGGCCGCCGGCTGACCTTCCTGGTCGGCAAGCCCGGGCTCGACGGCCATTCCAACGGCGCCGAGCAGATCGCGGTGCGCGCGCGCGATGCCGGCATGCAAGTGGTCTACGAAGGCATCCGGCTGACGCCGGAGGAGATCGTCGATGCCGCGCGCAAGCAAAAGGCCCATGTCATCGGGCTTTCCGTGCTCTCGGGCAGCCACCTGCCGCTGGTGCAGGATGTGGTCGCGCGCATGAAGGCGGCGGGCCTCAAGGTGCCGCTGGTGGTCGGCGGCATCATCCCGCCCGAGGACGCCCTGGCGCTGGAACAGGCCGGCGTCGCCGCGGTCTATACGCCGAAGGATTTCGAGCTGAACCGCATCATGGCGGACGTGGTGCGGATCGTGGAGCGGGCGAACGGCGCGAGTAATGTGTGACGCCGCCACACAATTGGGCCGCGTACTGGTAATTCGAGATTGGTGCGCAACGGTTGGTCAATGTCCGGTTTGCCCCCAAAAGCAGCCTCTCACCCGCAGTCGCGGAATGTCCGCGCAGTGCCAGAAGCAGCCATTCGGGTCGCCGCAATTACCACACGTATCTGACCGTCCCCGTCTCGGTAAGTCCACGAGTGGCTTGCGAAGTCGCTGTCGGACACGTGCGGCCGAATGTCGAGTCGGCGTCGTTCAGCCAGCTGTCATCGCCCAGGCCGCCCGCTCGGCGTCGACCATAAAATCGCGCGTGATCGGCACCGCATCACGCTTGGTCGACAGCAGCAATTGAAACACCATGTGCGAGCCATGCAGGAATTCGAGTTCGACGGCGGCGAGATAGAATTCCCACATCCGGCAGAACCGTTCGTCGTAGATGGCAGCAGCCTGGGCTCTATTTTCGGCGAAGCGCTCGCGCCAATGTTTCACCGTGTAACGATAATGCAGCCGCAGCACTTCCATATCGTCGCACCACAGTCCGCAGCGCTCGGTGGCGGCGAAGGTCTCCGACAGCGCCGGCACGTAGCCGCCGGGAAAGATGTATTTGCGGATGAACGGGCCGGTGGTGCCGGGCTGCGACATGCGGCCGATGCAGTGAATGAAGGCATAGCCGTCAGGCGTCAACAGCTCGCGGATCTTGAGGAAATACTCGTCGAAATGTCCGATGCCGACATGTTCCATCATACCTACCGAGACCACGCGGTCGAACTGGCCGGTGAGCTGGCGATAGTCCAACTCGCGAAATTCGACGCGATCGGAAACGCCGGCGGCCTCGGCATTGGCGCGCGCCGTCTTGATCTGCTCGGGCGAGACGTTGACCGCGGTGACATGGGCGCCGGTTTCGCGCGCCAGATGAATGGCGAAGCCGCCCCAGCCGGAGCCGATCTCGGCGACGGTCATACCGGGCTTTAATTGCAGCTTGCTGGTGGCGTGGAGCAGCTTGTTGCGCTGCGCCTGTTCGAGCGTGTCATGTTCGGGATCGCGAAAATAAGCGCAGGAGTATTGCATCTGATCGTCGAGGAACAGGCGATAGAGTTCGGTGGAGATGTCGTAGTGGTGGCGGGCGTGGGCGGCGGCGAGCCCGATCGGATTGGCCTGATGCCAGCGGCGCAGGCCGCGCCACACCCGCCGCATCAACTTCTGTGAACCGTACGAATAAAGCCCGGCACGGTTGACCGAGAACAGCAGCAGAAAATCATGGATTGCAGCGCCGCCCTCGAGCGTCAGGCTGCCGTCCATATAGGCTTCGGCGGCGTACAGCTCCGGATTGATGAATAGCTTGCTGTAGAGCTTGCGATCGTGCAGGTGGATGGCGACGTCGGGCCCTGGCAGGCGATTGCCGAATACGTGCACATCGCCGCCAGCGTCGCGGACTCGCAGGGTGCCCTGGCGGATGAAGCGCCGAAGCAGATTGGACAACAGACGCATGTGGGAGCTCTCCGCGATTCCAAGTCCGTATAGCAATGAATCCGAAAGCGGTCACGCGGCGCCGGACGAAGCAGCGCTGAATTACCTCACGGAATCGATCTTCGCGCGATCTGGGTCTGGTTCGGGTGAAGCGAACATGACGATAAGTCCGCGCAATGTCCGCTTTACACCCAATAACGGAGATGGCTCGGCGCGGGAGACAGGTCCGTTTTATGCCAGGAGCGGTCATAATTGAGATTCGCTCTTCTGATTTGCCGTTTTGATAGTGGACGTTAGAATGACCACTAGGTCGTGAACAAATTAAAGGGTAGCCATCAGCAGCGGTTCACCTGCTTCCAGTGCCGGGCGGCAATCGTCCGAGACCGGCCGTGTTCTCCGCGCGAGCGGTGACCATCCCATCAAGCCGCAGGAGCAGAATGCGACGCATTGTTGTCACCGGTTCCGGCATCGTTTCCCCGCTTGGTTGTGGCACGAGCTTGGTCTGGCGACGGCTTCTCGCCGGGCGATCCGGCATACGCCGGTTGGCTGACAATCTCGTCCGCGACGTACCCGCAAAGATTGCGGGCGTCGTGCCGACTCCGGCGGAGGATGCCGAAGGCGGCTTCGATCCGGAGCGCATCATCAGTTTCAAGGACCAAATGCGAATGGATCGCTTTATCCAGTTCGCCATAGCCGCCGCAGACGAGGCAATCGCTCAGTCGGCGTGGGTTCCCGTCAGCGACGCCGAGCGCAACCGCACCGCCACAATCATCGGCTCCGGCATCGGCGGCTTCGCCACGATGAAACAGGCAGTGCACACCATCGATCAGCGCGGGCCGCGCAAGCTTTCACCGTTCACGGTGCCATCGTTTCTGGTCAACCTCGCCGCCGGGCAGGTGTCGATCCGCCACGGCTATCGCGGTGCGATCGGCGCGCCGGTCACCGCCTGCGCCGCCAGCTTGCAGGCGATCGGTGACGGTGCGCGCATGATCCGCACCGGCGAGGTCGATGTCGCAATTTGCGGTGGCGCGGAGAGCTGCATCGAACGTGTCAGTCTTGCCAGCTTTGCAGCGGCACGTGCGCTTTCTACCCATTACAATGAAACGCCGGAGCGCGCCTCGCGCCCATTTGACATTAATCGCGACGGCTTTGTTATGAGCGAGGGCGCCGCCGTGCTTGTAGTCGAAGCTCTCGATCATGCGCTTGCGCGCGGCGCCGCACCGCTCGCCGAGTTGGTCGGCTACGGCACGACATCCGACGCATACCATATGGCGGCGGCGCCGCCGGACGGTGAGGGCCTACAACGCTGCATGCGGTTCGCCATTGATGCGGCCGCCGTCAAGCCAAGCGAGGTAGGCTACATCAACGCCCATGCGACTTCGACGCCGCTTGGCGATGCCGCCGAACTCACGGCAATCCGCGGCGTGTTCAACGGCGCGCCGGTTTCTATCTCCTCGACAAAATCAGCGACTGGTCATCTGCTCGGCGCGGCGGGCGCAGTCGGCGCGATTTTCGCGATCGGCGCGCTGCGCTCCGGGATTCTGCCGCCAACACTCAATCTGGAAGAGGCCGATGAATTCGCCGACGGCCTCGATCTTGTCGCGCGCGAGCCACGCAACCGCGCAATCGACTATGCGATGACCAATGGCTTCGGCTTTGGCGGCGTGAATGCATCGGTTCTGCTGAAGCGGTGGGCGACGTAGTTCAATTGCGTGGGGGTCCGCTTCGGGTCATGTGTGGACATTGCAACACACCCGCGCAATGTCCGCTTTTGCCATGAAAGCGGATACACGCCGAAGGATTTCGAATTGAACCGCATCATGTCCGACGTGGTGCGCATCGTCGAACGGGCGAATAGCGCGAGTAATGTGTAAAGATTACAAATAGTTAGCGCTTCCGCGATTTTGCTCTCATTTTTATTCACATCCGCCTGCTCGCCTTCATCCGGCCGACATCTGTCCATCATAGGAATTCGACATCTGTGTCAGGTGGCTCACACACGATTCGCGCCGCACCTCGTATCGATGAACCGTCACGCCATACCAACAGATGGGGAAATAGCTATGATGAACGAATTGGAAGTCTTCACCGCAGCCGCGTCATCGGACACCTTCGTTTACCTGTCCCTCATCTGCGTCCTGGCCTTTGCGGCCGGCGTGGTTTGGCTGGTCGGACGGGCGCCCTCGCAGCAAGTGCTACAAGCATCGATCGTTCGCCGCGCATTGTGACGCAGGCGGACTAACCGCTCAGTGCCGCCAGCGTCTGTGCCAGTTTGCCGGGGCCGACCGGCTTGGTGAAATAGTAATTCATGCCGGCGGCGCGCGCGGCGGCCTCGTCGCCGCTTTCGCTGCGGCCGGAAATGCCGATCACCGGCACTTGGCCCGCTTGGCCCGGCAGCGCGCGGATGCGGCGCGTGGCCTCGATGCCGTCGAGACCCGTGAGCGCCACGTCCATCAGCACCGCGTCGTAGCCGCCGCGTGCCGCCGCCGTGACCGCCGCTTCGCCGCTGGCGACAAAATCGACGCGGTGGCCGAGCTCGGTGAGGATGGTGTTCATCACCACGCGGCCATACGGATTGTCCTCGGCGCACAGGATCGACAGCGCGCGCTTGAGCCGGGCGCGTGCGCCGCTGCGTTCGACTTGCGGCAGCGCATCGACGCGATCGACCGGCACGCTGAGGCGGAACGTGCTGCCGCGGCCTGGCCTTGAGGTCACGACCAAACCGCCGCCCATCGTCTCGGCGATGCGCTTGACGAAGACCAGGCCGAGGCCGGCGCCGCCGTAACGGCGCGCCACCGCTTCGCTCGCCTGCGTGAACGGGCGAAACAGATTTTTGATTTCGCGCGGTTCGATTCCAATTCCGCTATCGGCGACCGTGAAAATAAGACTCACGCGCGAGCGCCCGGCCGGCTTGAAGCCGGTGGTGAAGACCACGGCGCCTTCACTGGTGAATTTGACCGCATTGTCGACCAGGTTTTCCAGTGCCGCGCGCAGCCGCAGCGCGTCGCCGGCCACCATCGCCGGCAGATCGGGCACGAACGCGATGTCGACCTTGATGCCTTTGTTGCCGGCGCGCGCGGTCAGCGCGGCGCCGACCGCCTCGGCCAGCCGCCGCGGCGAGAACGGCTCGTGCTGCAAAATGAGGCCGGCGGCATCGGCCTTGACGGCATCGACGATCAGCGTGGTGAGCGCGGCGAGATGATCGGCGCCGCTCTTGATGGCGGTCGCCCATTCGCGCTCGCGCGCGCCGATGTCGGAGGTCGCCAGCAGCTCGGCCAGCGCCACGATCCCGGTCAGCGGGGTGCGGATGTCGTGCACGATGCCGGCGAGCACGGCTTCGACCGTGCGCCGGTCCAGCGCCAATATCCGAGCCTTGCGCGGGCGCGCGCGCGCTTTGAGCAGCCGTCGGCGCGGCCGCTTGCTGGGCCTGTGCTTCGCCATTCGTCCCCCACCCCGGCTGCGACAATGGCATAGCAGGCGCTTTCAATCGAGCCCGGCGAGCTTCCGTAGGTCCGCCGCGCTGGCGCCGCGCGCGCGCAGCTCCCGCAATCCGGTGGCCAACGTCGATTTCGACAGCTTGTTGCCGTCGGTATCGAGGATCAGGCGGTGGTGATGATAGCGCGGCGCAAACCAGCCGAGCAGCGCCTGCAACAGACGGTGCACGCTGGTCGAGTGGAACAGGTCGCGCCCGCGCACCACCTCGGTGACGCCTTGCGCGGCGTCGTCCACCGCCACGGCCAGATGATAGCTGGTGGGCGTTTCCTTGCGCGCCAGGATCACGTCGCCCCAAATTGCGGGATTTGCGGCGGGATCGGCGGCGATAGTGCCGGTTTCGCCGGATGGGCCGGTGCCGGTTTCCTCCCAGGTGAGTGCCCCGGTGCGCGCCAGCGCGGCGGCCATGTCGAGGCGCAGCGCGTAAGGCGCTCCGACGGCCATCCGGCGGGCGCGCTCGGCCTGGGCCATCGCTTTCGCATTGCCGGGATAGAGCGGCGCGCCATCAGGATCGCGCGGCCAAGGGGCTTGCGTTTCCCGTTCCGAGATCAAGCGCGCGCTCTCGGCGCGGCTTTCAAAGCTGGGATAGACGAGCCCCATGGCGTCGAGCTTGGCGAGCGCGGCGCGGTAATCGCCATAGTGCTCGGATTGCCGCCGCACCGGCTGTTCCCAGGCGATGCCGAGCCAGGCCAGGTCCTCGTAGATTGCCGCCTCGAATTCGGGCCGGCAGCGCGTCGCGTCGATGTCCTCGATGCGCAGCAACAGCCGCCCGCCCGCCGCCTTCGCCCGCTCGGCATTGAGCAAGGCCGACAGCGCGTGGCCGAGATGCAGATAGCCGTTGGGCGACGGCGCGAAGCGGAAAACGGGTGGCAAAATAGTTGACATGGCTTTTCTATCTATCGTCTTGCTTGCTACACCGATAGCGCATGACCCACTTCCTCCACACCGACGCCGATTTGCAGGCCGGCCTGGCGCAACTGATCCTCGCCGATCCGCGACTCAAGCCGGTCGCGGACAAGGCCGGCGAATTCGGCCTGCGCCGGCGCGAGGCGGGCTTTGCCGGCCTGTGCGCCATCGTATGCGGACAGCAGCTCTCGACCGCGAGCGCCGGTGCGATCCGCGCCCGGCTGTTTGCCGCCTTCGATCCGTTTCATCACGACACGGTGCGCCGCGCGCGCGCCGGCAAGCTCAAGCGGCTCGGCCTCTCGGCGCCCAAGATCAAGTCGATCCGCGAGATCGGCAAGGCCGTCGCCAAAGGAAAGATCGATCTCACCCAAGTCGGCAATATGGAGGCCGACCTGGCGCACGCCGCGCTGACCGCGCTGCACGGCGTCGGCCCGTGGACCGCCGATATTTATCTGCTGTTCTGCCTCGGCCATGCCGATGCGTTTCCGGCCGGCGACCTCGCGGTGCAGGAAGCCGCGCGCATCGCGCTCAATTTGCGCAAGCGGCCGGACGCCAAGCGGCTTACGAAAATCGCGCAGGCCTGGCGGCCCTGGCGCGGCGTGGCGGCGCATCTGCTCTGGGCCTATTATCACGCGGTGAAGAAACGCGACGTGGTCCCGGTTCAGCCGCCAGCGAAAAAGCCGCAAGCGAAGAAAAGGAAACGCAAAAATGGCTGAACTCGACGGCCCAAAACTTGATGGACCAAGAATCGAGCCGCGCTCGGGCAAGGCGCGGCAACTCGTGGTGTTCCTGCACGGCTACGGCGCCGACGGCAACGACCTGATCGAGATCGGCCGCGCTTGGGCGGGCCTGCTGCCGGACGCCGCTTTCGTGTCGCCGCACGCGCCGAACCGTTGCGGCCAGGCACCGGTCGGGCGCGAATGGTTTGCCTTGACGTTCCGCGATCCGGGCGAGCGCTGGACCGGCGTCAACCAGGCGGCGCCCGCGCTCAATGGTTTCCTCGACGCCGAACTCGCGCGCCGGCAATTGCCGCCGTCGGCTTTGGCGCTGGTCGGTTTCAGCCAGGGCACCATGATGGCGCTGCATGTCGGGTTGCGCCGAGCCGTGCCGCCGGCCGCGATCGTCGGCTATTCCGGCATGCTGGTGGTGCCGGAGGACGTCGACCCGGACAAATTCGCCGCCGAGATCCGCAGCAAGCCGCCGGTGCTGCTCATCCACGGCGATGCCGATGAGCTCATCCCGGTGCCGGCGCTGTTCCAAGCCGCGCAGGGGCTCGCCGCGCTCGACATACCGGCCGAATGGCACATCTCGCCCGGCATCGGCCATGGCATCGACCAGGAAGGCCTGCGCCAGGGCGGCGAGTTTCTGGCCAGGCGTTTTGCCGCCCGCAAATAGGCCGCTTGCGGGTAACGCTCCGCATCGACTTCACAATCCTGTCACGCTGCCCTATTACTAGGCGGCAGGCTGCGTGGCGGCAGTCATGGGGAGGTTAGAGGAGCCTCGCTTGAACGTGCACGTTTCGTCCAGTGGTTTTCCGGCCCTGGTGCTCAACGCGGATTTCAGGCCGTTGAGCTATTACCCTTTGTCGCTGTGGTCCTGGCAGGACGCGATCAAGGCGGTGTTTCTTGAGCGCGTGAATATCGTCGCCAATTACGACCGCGCGGTGCACAGCCCCAGCCTGGAAATGAAACTGCCGAGCGTGGTGTCGCTCAAGACCTTCGTGAAGCCCTCGACCCATCCGGCGTTCACGCGGTTCAACGTGTTCCTGCGCGACCGTTTCTCCTGCCAGTATTGCGGCGAGCGCGAGGACCTCACCTTCGACCACCTGCTGCCGCGCTCGCGCGGCGGGCACACCACCTGGATCAACGTGGTCACCGCCTGCTCGGACTGCAATCTGCGCAAGGGCAACCTGACGCCGCCCGAGGCCAAGATGTATCCCTCGCAGATGCCGTTCCAGCCCACGGTGTCGCACCTGCACCGCAACGGGCGGGCATTTCCGCCGAACTACCTGCACGAAAGCTGGCTCGACTATCTCTACTGGGATACCGAACTGGAGCCGTGAGGCGCGCGCGTAACGGCCGCGCCCGCCGGGCCGTTTCGGCCCATTTCCTACGAATTGGCCGGTATTTGACCCGTATCAAGGCGGCGGCGCGCCGGTCCGCTAGCGTGCCCATGGCTGGGGCGCACAGGCGGAGTTCGCAGCATGAATAAACCCGTGGCAATCGACACGGCCCGAATCGAGCCGGCGGCACCTGTGGTTCTCGTGCCGAAGCCGCCCGCCGCGACGCCGGCCGGTCCACGTTTTCGAAAATCCTGGCTGATCGCCGGGCTGTCGTCGCTCGCGATGCTCGCCGCCGTCGGCGTCGTTTGGTGGCTCGCCACCGCCGAAGCTACCGTCAGTTATACTACCGCGCCTGTCACGCGCGGGGCGGTGACGCGCGCGGTGACCGCCACCGGCACCGTCAATCCGGTGCTCACGATCATCGTCGGCACTTATGTGTCCGGCGTCATTCAGAGCCTCGAGTGCGACTACAATACGATTGTTAAGAAGGGCCAGGTCTGCGCGAAAATCGATCCGCGTCCGTATCAGACGGTCGTCGACCAAAACCGAGCCAATCTCACAGCGGCCAAGGCGCAAGTCGAAAAGTCCAAGGTGAGCCTCAACTATGCCCAGCTCACTTACGACCGCATGGCACGGCTGGGACAGACCAATGCGGTTTCCAAGGATGCCGTCGACAACGCCAAGAACCTGCTCGATCAGGCACGTGCGCAGGTCGGCGTCGACGAGGCCGACATCGCGCTGCACGAGGCGCAGCTCGCCACCGCCCAGGTCAATCTCGACTACACCAATATCGTCTCACCGGTGGACGGCACGGTGGTGTCGCGCAACGTGACCATGGGGCAGACGGTGGCGGCCAGCTTCCAGACCCCGACGCTTTTCCTCATCGCCACCGACCTCACCAAGATGCAGGTCGACACCAATGTGAGCGAAAGCGATATCGGCGGCATCACGGACGGCGACAAGTCCATCTTCACCGTCGATGCCTTCCCGAAGCGCACCTTCGAAGGAACCGTCGTGCAGGTGCGGCAATCGCCGCAGACCGTGCAGAACGTGGTGACCTACGACGTGGTGGTCGGCATCGACAATGCCGATCTGGCGCTCAAGCCCGGCATGACCGCAGCCAACCGCATCATCACCGACCAACGCACCGACGTGCTGCGCGTGCCGAGCCAGGCGCTGCGTTATGCACCCGTGACCGCCGGTGCAACGCGGCGAACCGGCACGGCCGGCCGAACGCGTACGGCCGAGCAAGGCAGGGTCTGGGTGCTGCGCGACGGCAAAGCAGTTCGGGTCGCAGTGACCACCGGCCTCGACGACGACACCTACACCGAAATCGTCAAGGGTGAACTGAAAGCCGACGACCAGGTCATCATCGCCGAGCAACGCACCAACAGCAGCAAGACGGCGCCGCCGCGCCTGCCGTAGTAACGCGGCCAACGGCCCACGCATTGACCATGACGGAACCGATCATCAGGCTTGAGCACGTCAAGCGGACATACCATGTCGGCGACGTCGACGTGCATGCGCTGCAAGATGTGAGCCTCTCGATCAACGCCGGCGAATTCGTCGCCATCATGGGCTCGTCCGGATCGGGCAAGTCGACGCTCATGGCGGTGCTCGGGTGTCTCGACCGGCCGAGCAGCGGGCGTTATTATTTTGAGGGCACGGACGTCGCCGGCTTGAGCGAGCCTGAACGGGCGCGGCTGCGCAGCGAACGCCTGGGCTTCGTGTTCCAGAGCTTCAATCTTTTGTCCCGCACCAGCGCACTCGAGAACGTGGCGCTGCCGTTGTTCTACACGGCCGCCGGGCCAGCCAGCGCCAGCTCGCGCGTCGAGCGGGCGCGCGCGGCGCTCAAGCTGCTCGGCTTGAGCGACCGCGAACGCAATACGCCCGGCCAGCTCTCGGGCGGCCAACAACAGCGGGTGGCGATCGCGCGTGCCCTGATCAACTCGCCCGGCCTGCTGCTCGCCGACGAACCGACCGGCAATCTCGATACCCGCAATTCGCACGAAATCATGGAGACGCTGACGCGGCTCAATCGCGAGCAAGGCGTCACCATCATCGTCGTCACCCACGAGGCCGACATCGGCGCCTATGCCGACCGCGTATTGACCATGCGCGACGGGCAGGTGGTCTCGGACACGCGCAATGCAAAGCCGGCCAAAATCGGCGCAGCGCCGCGCGCCGAGGTGCCGGGCGAAGGCCTGTCGGTTGCGCCAGCACAGCGGCCGTTGCCCGCCGCGGCACGGCGCAACAATCCCGTTTTGAGCTTCGGGCTGATGATCATGGCTGCCGCCATGCAAGCGCTCTGGCGCAACATGATGCGCTCGGCCTTGACCATGCTGGGTGTCTTTATCGGCGTTGCCGCTTTGATCGCCATGGTCGCCGTCGGCCAGGGCGCCAACGAAGCGGTGCGCAAGCAGATCGAGCGGCTCGGTACCAATCTCGTCGTGGTGCTGCCGGGCGCCAGGACGTCGGGCGGCATGCGCGCGGGATCCGGCAGCGCCTCAACGCTCACCATCAGCGACGCGCAATCGATACGGCGCGAGAGCGCGGCGGTCAGCGAGGTCAGCTATCTCATCCGCCAATCCGGCCAAGTGGAGTCCGGCAATCAGAATTGGGCCACGCAAATCCAAGGCATCAGTCCGAATTACCCGCCGATGACGAACTGGCGGATCGAGATCGGGCGCGAAATCTCGCTTGATGACGAGGCATCGGCGGCGCTGGTGGTGGTGATCGGGCGGACCGTGTCGACGCAGTTGTTCGGCGAGTCGCAGATTCCCATTGGCGCTTTCATCCAGGTGAAGGGCGTCCCGTTGCGGGTGATCGGCGTGCTCGAATCCAAGGGGCAAACGTCGTATGGCCAGGACCAGGACGACTTGGTGATGATTCCGTTCACCACCGCGGAACGCAAAGTGCTCGGCGTGGCCGCGCCGTCGCAGGCGCAGACTCAGCTCAATTGGATCTATCCGGTTCCGCCCAACCCCTATGCCCTGACGCCGCATTTGGCCGGCTACGTCAACCAGATCTACGTGCAAGCCGCCAATTCGACGGACGTGCAGCCCACGATCCGCCAGATCACCGAGATTCTCGCACGCCGCCACCGCATCAAGCTCGGCGCCGACAATGATTTCTCCGTACGCAATCTGAGCCAGATCGCAGAAGCCGCCGAGAGCAGCAGCCGCATCATGGCACTCCTGCTCGCCGCCGTCGCCTCGATCTCGCTGGTGGTCGGCGGCATCGGCATCATGAACATCCTGCTGGTATCGGTGACCGAGCGCACGCGCGAGATCGGTCTGCGCATGGCGATCGGAGCGCGCCGCGTGCACGTGCTGCTGCAATTCCTCGCCGAGGCGGTGTTTTTGAGCGTGACTGGCGGTATTGCCGGCATTGTCATGGGCGTGGCATTTTCCGCCGCTATCTCGTTCTTCGCCGGCTGGCCGGCCCCGATCTCCGCCGCCGCGATTGCCGGCGGATTCCTGTTCTCGGCGGCCGTCGGTATTTTCTTCGGCTATTATCCGGCGCGCAAAGCCGCGCATCTCGATCCGATCGAGGCGCTGCGCTACGAATAAGCGGCTTTAGGCGCCCGGCAACATCCGCTGCAACACGCGATCGCGGCGAATGAAATAATGATAGAGACCGGCCGCCACGTGCAAGCCGACCAAAGTCAGCATCAAGTAATTCGCCAGCAGTCCGTGCACGTCGCCGGTCCAGCCGAAGCCAGGCGCGCGCGTCGCCACCAGCTTCGGCAATTCGAACAGGCCGAACACCGAAACCGCGAAGCCGCGGTAGGAGGCGTTGATCCAGCCCAGGATCGGCAGCACGAACAGCAGTCCGTAGAGCAGCCAGTGCATGACGCGCGCCGATTGCAGCTGCCACGGCGGCAGGCCATCTTCCGGCGGCGGCTCGGCGTGAGTCGCCCGCCAAGTCAGGCGAATGATGGCCACGCCAAGGGTCAGCGCGCCGAACGACAGATGCAAATTTATCAGCGTCTCGGGTTTGGTGTCGCGGTGGATTTCCGGCATCGTCCACGACAGCACGAATTGAACGATCAGCAGCGTCACGATCGTCCAATGCAGCGCCTTCGCCGTCCCGGTGTAGCCGAGTGCGTTTTCCGATATAGACATATGTTTCGTTATCCCTTGTCGTGGAGTTAGGCGCATCTATTCATTTTTTTGCGCATGATCTTGTCCGAAAACCGGTTCCCACTTTTCGGGATCATGCGCGTTGCGCCTTCAGCCGCTCCTTGTCGTAGCCCGCAACCCGTTTGTAACTTTCCGACAGCGCTATCAGTTCCGCACGGCTGATGACGTCGTCGATGTTCTTGAACGGTTTGTCGCCGGTGCGGTGGTAGACTTCCTGCAAAATCGCGTCGGGCGGCGCCTTGCGGTTGGCGAGAACGACTTCGCTGGTCGCCGGCAGGCGCTTGGCTTCGTAGGCCTTGAGCGCGGCGACTGGATCGGCGTTGGCGTTCAACGCATCCGCCAGCGCGCGGCAATCGAGGATCGCCTGCGCCGCGCCGTTGGCGCCGCGCGGATACATCGGATGCGCGGCGTCGCCCAGCAGCGTTAGCCGGCCAAAACTCCAGCGCGACAGCGGGTCCTGATCGACCATGGGATATTCCAGGATGGCGTCGGCGCTGCGGATGAACTGCGGCACGTCGAGCCAGTCGAAATGCCAGTCCGCCATTGCGGGCAAGAAATCCTCCAGCCGGCCGCGCCGGTTCCAGTCGCGTGCCTGGTATTGCGGCGTCTCGATGTCGCATACCCAGTTCACCAACTGGCGGCCTTGCGCGTCGATATTGTTGCGGATCGGATAGATCAGCAGCTTGGCCGGATGGTGCCAGCCAATGCGGATCATACTGGCACCCGAGAGGATCGGCTGCCAGCGGGTGACGCCGCGCCACATGTTGATGCCAGAATATTTTGGCGGGCCTTCGTTCGGATAAAGCTGCTTGCGCAACACCGAATGGATGCCCTCGCAGCTCACCGCCACCGCGCCGCGTTGCGCCGGCAATGGCTTGCCGTTCACATCCTCGAAATGCGCGATCGCCTCATCGCCATCGTAGTCGACACGCGTGCAGCGCCGGCCGAGGATCACCTTGTCGGCGCCGGCGCGCGCGATGAAGGCGTCGAGCAGCACCATCTGCAGATCACCGCGGTGGATGGAGAACTGCGGCACGTCATAGCCGGCGAAACGCCCGGCCGGCTCGCTGTAGATGTGCTGACCGAAGCGGTTGTAGAAACAATATTCGCGCGTGGTGACGGCGACCTTGGCGAGCGCAGCTTCCAGCCCGAGCGCGCATAATTCACGCGAAGCATGCGGCAGGATGTTGATGCCGACGCCGACCGCCTTGAGCTCGGATGCCGCCTCGAACACGCGGGCTGTGATGCCGGCGCGATGCAGCATCAGGCCGAGCGTCAATCCGCCGATGCCGGCGCCGATGATGAGCACTTCCATGGCGGCTTACCTTGTGATTTTCCGCGCCACACTAGCCGGATCGTTTTTGCTTCGCGAGCGCGGCCAGTGCGCCCCAGGCGGCGACCGCGGCCAACCCGAGCGATACCAGCACGTTCCAGCCGGCGAGCGAGAGGCCGAGGAAACGCCAGGATACCTCGTCGCAGCGGACCGTGATGATGTTGTCCAATTTCTTGAAGATATCGCTGGCGGCGCCGAATTTATTGATCGGCCCCGAGCAGTCGATCGGCCCCTGCCACCACTTCCATTCGACGCCGGCGTGATACACGCCAAGCCCGCTGTTCCAGAGCATGAAAGCGGTAATCACGGCAAAGCCCGCGATCATCACCTTGCTCGACGCGCCGTAATTGGCGCCGATAAAGAGCAAGGCGGCGAGCGGAACGCAGAAATAGTAGGGTTGCCGCTGCTCCAGGCAGAGCGGGCACGGCGGCAGGTGCAAGACGTACTGGAAGAAGTAAAAGCCGCCAATGGTCAGCGCGCCGACGACGACGATAATGCCCGCGGCGGTCAGCTGCGGCTCTCTGCGAGCCAAGGAAAGCGTATTGGCCAGATAATCGTTCATCATGCGCACCAAACGCCGCCAATACCGTTGTTCAATCGAGATGACAAGCGAGGATGGCCCTCTACGCGGCGTTCTTGAGCACGCCATGCTCCAGCTGCACCCGGCGGCTGCAGAACTCCGAGATCAGCGCTTCCGAATGGCTCGCGAGGATGACGATAGAGGTGCGGTCGAAAAGGTTCTCGATCCGCTGCCGCACTTTCTTCTGGAACGCCGCGTCGCCGGCGCCGATCCCCTCGTCGATCAGCAGGATATCGTTATGCGCGGCGGTCGAGACGGCGAAGGCCAGCCGCGCGAACATGCCGGCCGAATAGGTGCGCATCGGCAGCCTCAGAAAATCGCCGAGCTCGGTGAATTCGGCGATATCGTCGAGCTTGGCCGCGATCTCGCGCCGGCCCATACCCATCATGTAGCCACGCAGATAAATATTCTCGAGGCCGGTCGATTCCGGGTCCATCCCGGCATGGGAGTTGAACAGCGCACCGACTCGCCCCTCGATGGTGATGGCGCCGCCGCTCGGCTTGTAGATGCCGGCGAGCACGCGCAGCAGCGTCGTCTTGCCCGAGCCGTTATGGCCGACAAGGCCGATGCGATCGCCATCGTTGATCTCGAGGTTAAGACCATCGATGGCGCGTACGGTAACGATATCACGGGCTCCCGCCATGACGCGGCCGCCGGTCGCCTGCGACAAGATCTGGTTCTTGAGCGAGCGGGAGCTGGCGCCGAAAATCGCGAATTCGACCGTCAGGTTCTCGATGGAAATATGCGCCATTCGGTTCAGACCCAATATGCGATGCGGGCGTGAGCCCGGCGATAGAGCCAGGCGGTAAAACCGAGTCCGGCCAACGCCATGCCGATGCTGAGGCCCCAACTCAGTTGCGACACCACCTCGCCAAGCAACGGCGCCCGGACGATCTCGATGAGGTGATAGAACGGGTTGAGCTCCACAAAAGCCGGCCGGCTCGGCAGGGCTGCGGGCGACCAGAAGATCGGGGTCAGGAAAAATATGACCTGGATCGCATTGGCAATCAGCTGTGGAATATCGCGATAGCGGGTAGAGAGCACCCCGACCGCCAGCGAAATCCACGCGGCGTTGATGAGGAAGAGGATGAAGCCGGGGACGAACAGCAGGGCGTTCCATCCGGGCATCAAGCCGAACCAGACCACCACGACGACATAGATCGCCATGTTGAAGCCCCAGATCATGACATTGCGCGCCATCATCCGGTAAAAATGCACGCTGAGCGGCATAGGGAGGTTGCGGATCTCGGATTCTGCCGAGATGAAAACCGTGGTGCCTTCGTTGATGCAGCTCGTGAGCAGGCCCCAGAAGATGATGCCGGTCGCAATGTAGGGCAGCGTCTTGGCGACATCCTGTTGAAACAGGGCGGAAAACACGAGGCCCAAGGTCGCGACCAAAATACCCATCGAAAGCGTCAGCCAGAAGGGGCCGAGCACCGAGCGCCGAAACCGCTGCCGGATATCGTGGAAGGCAAAACGGCTCCAAAGCTCGTAGAGCCGGGCGCCGTTGAGGAGATCGGCGAAGGCCTGCGCCGGCACCGATTCCGCGGATATGCGGGTGACGGGCGCTTTTTGCTTGGGAAGGGCGGCCGTGGTCATGCCGGCGGTCAACTGGGGGATTTCGTGGCTCCTTGTTACGGCCAGCGGGCGTTTAGCACAGGTTCCTGGCGCGCGTCACCCGATCATTGAACGCGCATGGAAATCCGCGCCGGGCAAGCGGTTTGCCACTACATTTCGGCGATCCATCGAGATTGCGATCAGGGTTCGCCGTCTTCAGCACGCATCATTCCGCGCAGGCCTTCATACGTGTCAATAGCGGGGCGCCAGCCCACCGATTCAAGCTTGCTGGTATCGACGACAAAATTTCCGCTTAGACGTGACCAAAGATCCGTGCGGCCGCACAGCATCAACAAAAGACGAACGATGACTTGCGGGATAGATATGGTCGACGACCAACGTCCTTGTATCTTGCGCAACATCGTCACAATTTCGCCGATTGTCATCGCTTTGGAATCCGCGACCAGATAGGTCTCGCCGATCGTGACTGGATTATTCAGTGCGAAAATAATCGCAGAAATAAGATTGTCGACTGCAAGCACTGACAGCCGACTCGTGAAGCTCGCGACCGGGAGCGGCAAGGACGACCGCGCGAGTCGGACTAACGTCCGCATGTTTCCTTTCGGATGCGGGCCATAGATGACGACAGGTCTAAAGATCGTAAAAGGCACGCCCGCCGCCTGTACTGCCTGTTCGGCGGCAAGTTTTGAGCGACCATATTGGTTGGTCGGGCGAGGCTCGTCCTGTTCGTGTATTGCCTGCACCGCGAAAGCGCCGACTTGGGCCCGCACCGATGAAATATAGATAAAGCGATCGATCCCCGCCTCTTTGGCCGCATGAGCCAGCCGTTGCGTGGCTATCCAGTTGACTTGATCGAACTCGGAATAGGCGGTTTCAGGAACTTCGCTGTGGACCATACCCGCCAGGTGAATGACAATATCGACGCCGCGCAGAATTGGATTCCAGTCAATGTGATTTTTCAAATCCGGTACGATTGCGACCTCAACCGAATCCGGAAACGATCCTTGACGGCGCGTCACTGCCCGAACCGCATAACCGGCGCGGAGCAAAGCGTCCACCAGGGGCCGGCCGATGAAACCCGAAGCGCCCGTAACTAATACGCGTTTTGTTTTCATGTCGCGCTGTCATGCCATACGGCTAGCAGAAAATTATCGAGATTAATCGACCCAGAGCCGGCGCTGATCCCTGGGATAATGTTCCTGCTGGAGCCGAATCTCCCCTGCCAGGAAACACATGTGATTGCAAACATAGAATATTCTCCGATAACGAGAAATGATGATGTATAAGAACTTCAGATGTTGTACTCGCGGCTGGTTGAATATTCGGCGCGCGGCGCGCTATCAAAGTGCCCGCCGACGTGATTGAACCGGTCGCCCGAATAGTGACAGTCGGATCTTGGAAAGTCGGATAGGTGCGGGTCGCGGCGAACGCACAGAGCTTGGTCAATATCGAGAGCGAAGCCGAAAGGCTGCGATCGCCAGGGTTTCGCCGAGGTGGCAGACTTATCCAGCGGGCAATTCATCCAACTCCGCGTTACACCTTCACGACGGCTTAAAGAGTCCATGCCGGCCAACAGAGAAGTTGCCACTCGGATGCCGCACATGAGCATCGGTGCCGCGCAGATCGCCATATTGATGTGCACGAAAAACGGCGCGGCGTTTCTTGCCGAGCAGTTGAAATCGATCGCCGCTCAAACTCACGCGAACTGGATCCTGTTCGTATCCGATGACGGTTCGACCGACGGGACCAGAAATATTCTCAGGCGCTTCGCCGATCGCCACGCGCAGAAAACGGTGGTCAGAAACGGCCCGGGCAAGGGCGTCTGTGCCAATTTTCTCTCACTGGCGACCGATCCGACGATCGATGCGGACTACTTTGCCTTCAGCGATCAAGACGATATATGGTACAAAAACAAGCTTCAGCGCGCTCTGACTTGGCTCGCCACGGTCCCGGACGACGTGCCGGCCCTCTATTGCGGCCGCACGGAGCTGATATCGATGGATGGACGATCCTATGGTTTCTCTCCCCTCTTTACCCGCCCGATAGCATTCCGTAACGCCCTCATCCAAAGTCTAGGAGGGGGCAATACGATGGTGTTCAATAAAGCGGCAAAGAGGCTCCTAGAAGTCGTGGGCAGGCTTGACGTCGTTTTGCATGACTGGTGGATGTACCAATTGGTTTCAGCGGTGGGCGGCGCCATCCGCTACGATCCGCAGCCGGCGCTCAAATATCGCCAGCATCTCGACAACCTCATCGGATCGAATCTTGGCTGGCGCGCGCGCTTCGTTCGCATTCGCATGATGTTGAGTGGCCGTTTTCGTGATTGGAATAGAATGAATGTTGCCGCGCTCCAGCGCGTACCCGCCCATTTGATCAAGCCGCAAAACAGCGTGGTGTTGCAGCTGTTCGCCAAAGCGAGGACCGCTTCTCTCCTGAAGCGCCTCTATTACCTGAAGCAATCCGGCGTTTACCGCCAGACATTGCTCGGCAACATCGGTCTGCTTGCGGCAACGGTCCTCAAAAGGATTTGAGATGGACACAGTTGCTTCGATCAACGGCACACCAAATAGTCCCCCCGGAAAGTCGATCCTGGTGACGGGAGCGGCCGGCTTTATCGGCGCAAATTTCGTTCTCGAATGGCTTGGTCTTGACCTGTCCTCGGTCATTAGCCTCGACAAGCTCACCTATGCGGGCAATCTCGATAATCTCGTAAACGTCGCGAATGACTCGCGCCACGTATTTGTTCACGGCGACATCGGCGATGGCGAGCTTATTGCAAGCTTATTGAATCGATACCGGCCCATGGCCGTCGTCAACTTTGCGGCGGAGTCGCATGTGGATCGCTCGATTCACGGACCCGCCGATTTCGTCGCGACCAACGTCGTAGGGACATTTCGGTTGCTGGAAACGACTCGAACGTTTTACGAGAGCCTAAGTTTGCCGGAAAAAGCGGCGTTTAGATTTTTACATGTCTCGACCGACGAGGTTTTTGGCTCCCTCGGCAAGGATGACCGGGCTTTTACAGAGACGAACCGTTATCAGCCGAACAGCCCCTACTCGGCGACCAAGGCGGCGTCCGATCATCTTGCCCGCGCTTGGTGCCATACCTTTGGGCTTCCGGTGCTGATCACCAACTGCTCGAATAATTACGGGCCCTATCAGTTTCCGGAAAAACTCGTCCCCTTGACGATCCATCACGCCCTAACCGGGCTGACATTGCCGGTCTATGGCGATGGTCAGCAACGCCGGGATTGGCTTTACGTCGTCGATCACTGCACCGCGATTCGCGCTGTGCTCAATCGGGGACGCATCGGCGAAACCTATAATATCGGCGGGAGCAGCGAAAAGGCGAACATCGAGGTCGTTCACACTTTGTGCAATATTCTTGATGCCGAGAGGCCGCGTGCGGATGGCCGCTCGTATCGTGAGCAAATCGAATTCGTCGGCGATCGGCCCGGCCATGATCGCCGCTATGCGATCGACGCGGCGAAGATCGCAAGCGAGCTAGGTTGGACACCAACCGAAACGTTCGAAACAGGAATACGCAAGACAGTGCGATGGTATCTCGACAATGCCAAATGGGTTGAGCGCGTTCTGAGTGGCGCCTATCGTGACTGGCTGCAAAAGAATTATTCCAATCGATGAGCGTATCCTCTTGTAATACTTATTGATCCGGCCTTGGCAAAATTGCCAGCTCTGATAGAGATGCAGCGTTTTCGGCTGGCACTTGATAAAGGTCGATATTGGCTATGCAGAAGACGGGACGAAAGGGCATCATCCTCGCCGGCGGTTCGGGGAGCAGGCTGCATCCCGCGACACTTGCCGTGTCCAAGCAATTGTTGCCGATCTTCGACAAGCCGATGATCTATTATCCACTCTCGACATTGATGCTCGCCGACATTCGCGACATTCTGATCATTTCCACCCCGCAAGATACGCCGCGCTTTGAGCAGCTGCTCGGTGACGGCAGCCAATGGGGGCTGCGTTTCTCGTATGCCGTGCAGCCGTCTCCCGATGGGTTGGCGCAAGCTCTCATCATCGGCGCGGATTTTATCGGCGCGGACGATGTGACGCTCATTCTCGGCGATAATGTGTTTTACGGTCACGGATTTCCGACGTTACTGGCGAGCGCGTGCGGCCGCGCAAGCGGCGCGACCGTCTTCGCTTATCGCGTCAATGATCCGCAACGCTATGGCGTGGTTGAATTCGGTGAGGACCAGAAAGCCATATCGATCGAAGAAAAGCCAGAGAAGCCAAAGTCTCACTATGCGCTGACCGGGCTGTATTTTTTTGACAACGATGCCGCCGACATTGCTCGGCGCGTGAGGCCATCTGCGCGCGGCGAATTGGAGATTACCGACGTGAACCGCGCTTATCTCGAGGCGGGTAAGCTCAAGGTAGAAATCTTGGGACGCGGTTATGCTTGGCTGGATACCGGCACGCATGAATCGATACTTGAAGCCAGTCAATTCGTCGCAACCATCGAACACCGGCAAGGTGTGAAAGTCGCCTGTCTGGAGGAAATCGCCTTTGGCAAGGGTTGGATCGACAGTCAGCAAGTCGCGCGAGCGGCAGATTCGTTGGCTAAAACGAGCTATGGACAGTACCTCCGTCGTTTCCTTGAAGAGCGGCAGCGATGAAGGTTGCTGCGACCGCGATACCCGACGTGCTGCTCCTTGAGCCGACAATCTATGAGGACGAGCGCGGATTCTTTTTCGAGAGCTTCAATCAGAAGCGTTTCGCGGATGCCGCAGGGCTGAACATTCGCTTCGTGCAGGACAATCACTCCCGTTCGGTCAAACGCGTTCTGCGCGGTCTGCACTATCAAATCCGCCGACCGCAAGGAAAATTGCTACGCGTCACGGCGGGAGAAGTCTTCGATGTGGCGGTCGATCTGCGCCGGAGCTCGTCGACGTTCGGCAAGTACGTCGGCACGGTTTTGTCGGCGGCAAACAAGAAACAGCTTTGGATCCCGGAGGGTTTGGCTCACGGGTACCTCGTGCTGAGCGACGCGGCGGAAGTTCTCTACAAAACAACCGACTATTATTCGCCCGAAGACGAACGCTGCCTGATTTGGAACGATCCCGACGTCGGGATCGATTGGCCTAAGGACGGCGCGCCGATACTGTCCGCGAAAGACCGCTTGGGACTTCCGCTTAGCAAAGCCGAGATTTTTTCATGAGGCTGCTGGTCACTGGCGCGAACGGTCAGGTCGGATGGGAACTTAGTCGAAGCCTAATGCCGCTCGGGGAAGTGGTTGCACTCGATCACCGCCAGTGCGATTTTTCGCGGCCCGAACTTTTGCCGAGCCTCATTCGCAGCATAAAACCGGACATCATCGTCAATGCGGCCGCCTATACGGCGGTCGACAAGGCGGAGCGCGAGGAAAAGCTCGCGACGACGGTCAATGGCACGGCCGTCGGCGTGATTGCGGAAGAGTCTCGCAAGGCTGGCATACTCCTCGTCCATTACTCGACCGACTACGTGTTCGATGGCGTCAAGCAAACGCCTTACACCGAGGAGGACGCGCCGAATCCTATCAACGTGTATGGACGCAGCAAATTGGCGGGCGATACCGCGGTGCGCCAGGCGGGCGGCGCCTATGTCATCCTGCGCACGAGTTGGATCTATGCGAGGCGCCGGCACAACTTCCTAGGTACGATCCTGCGATTGGCGAGCGAACGCGAGGAATTGCGGATCGTTGACGATCAGATCGGCGCGCCGACATGGGCCCGTAACATCGCCGATGCAACGGTGCTGATCGTCCGGGTCGTTTGCCAGGAACAGGCGCAGGGCCAATTCGCATTCGGACTTTTCAACCTGACCGCATCCGGCGCGACGAGCTGGCACGGATTTGCCAAAGCCATTCTGGAAGACGCGACGCGCTACGCCTTGTTACCCGTACAACACTTGCCTCAACTCAAGCCTATCCCGAGCGAAGAGTATCCATTGCCGGCCGTACGGCCCAAGAATTCCCGTCTTGCAGGGGACAGGATCAGCATGCGATTTGGCATCGCGCTGCCCGACTGGAAG
>Ga0209880_1000036_pt1 | contig 23332 bp, 19 predicted proteins | sample PersoiDNA2013191_FD_185803 | JGI IMG/M metagenome (GOLD analysis project Ga0209880, IMG submission 185803) | Permafrost soil microbial communities from the Arctic, to analyse light accelerated degradation of dissolved organic matter (DOM) -... | ecosystem: Environmental > Terrestrial > Soil >... | reverse complement strand
CGGAATATGTCAGAGACGGAGAGATCGAAAAATTTCTGAAAGGACGGAGCTGGAAAGTCAATGGAATATCATGCTTAAACCCGTTTCTCATATGCTTCCAGATAGCAGACGTAAACAGAAGACTATCTTTCGTATCTATCTGATTATCGAGTGATGCGGTATATGATAGTTGAATTTCCTGATACCATTTTGCTGGTCCTGAACTGTTTTTCGGTTTGAACGGATAAATTCTACTCACATTAAAACTGGCCTTTGGGAGATTAAGACTTACAGACTTGGTTTTAACATTCTGACTATGATTTGCACTTATTGAGAAGTTGATCGGGGTTCCTTCCCACGATTTGGAATAACTTATACTTGACTGTCGTTGTGTAGTAACATGATCATTTACATTATAACTGTTGTTTTTATCATATCCGCTTGAACTCATATTTACACTCGCAGAGAACCTTGAGCTGGGAGAAGCTTTTGTATCCTGAGCATAGGTCCATCCCAGCCTGTAATTGCTTGATTTGCCGTAATCTGGCAGACCTTTATGTCCGGTAATATTATTTGCATAACTGAATAAGAAACTGCCACTGTATTTATAAAGTCTTTTATAGTCAGACTGCGCTGTTCCCAGCCATGATCCATTTGCATAAATGCTCCCCTTTACCTGAAGGTCAAAATAGTCGCTTATTGCAAAATAATATCCTCCGTCGGTAAGAGAAAACCCTCGTAATCGTTCCTCGCCATATCGGGGGATGATTAATCCTGATGCCGCCCTTTTGGTCTGGATCGGGAAAAAACCAAAAGGAATTACCAAAGGCAGTGGTATTCCTTCCAGAACAAGATTGCCAGGACCGGAAATTATCTTTTTACCGGGGTACACTCTGGCTTTTGGAAGGTTAATATAGAAATGAGGTGTGTCAGCATCACAGGTCGAATATGTGCTGCGCGATATATTAGATGTCCCATCCTCAAGAAGCTTGGTAAAAGCGCTATGCAACAGGCCGGCATCCTGTTTCGTTATAATGTTCTTAATAAGAGCTTTGCGTGTCTTGAAATTATAAGTAATTTCATCTGCTTCAAATTCCTGGCTTCCCTGTTTAAAAGAAGGTTTACCGGTAATTTTACCTGTTGTGTCCCTTCTCCCGATTGCATATAGCAGATTCGTTTTCATATTTATGACAATCGAATCGGCTTTGATCTCGAGATCGCCATAGTTTATTACTGCATTTTTGACAAGGATAAGCCTCTTGTTAATTATATCCCTTTTAACTAATTCTGCAGATTTATAAGTAATCTTTGAATCAATACCACTCTTAGATGGCTTACGGACCTTGATCAAAACAGTATCAGTCCTGACTGAATCTTTCTGTATCACCAATGTGTCTGTAACCGATTTCCCTTCCTGGGAGAACAAAGAAAAAGTTTGGACCAGGAGAAGTAACAAGATAACTAACCGCTTTTCTTTAAAAAAATACAACTTAAATACTATTTTTGTATAGTTTTTATGTGATTCCGGGATGCCTGCGCAAAACTAATTAAAAAACATTAACTAAAAATGAGTACAGGAATTAAAAACGGCAAACATCATACCATTAATATATATAAAGCAATATTGTTTTTTCTTTTTATCGCTGGCTCAATTGTTACATCTTCAGCAACGGGAATTAAAAATGGAAAAGGCTGGGTGATAGTGATTGATGCCGGACACGGCGGAAAGGACCCGGGGGCATTGGGTTCCGTAAGTCGCGAAAAGGATGTTACCCTGGCAATTGCTCTTAAAACGGGTGAATATTTTGAACAGAATATCAAGAATGTAACTGTAATATATACCAGGAGAGACGATTCTACTGTTGAGCTCCGGGACAGGCCTAAGATTGCAAATAAAGCCAATGCAGATCTGTTCATTTCCATTCATGCGAACTGGGCACAATCAAAAAGTGTCAGGGGAACTGAGACCTATATAATGGGTTCTGCAAAGGACCAGCAGAACCTTGAAGTAGCTATGAAAGAGAATGAGGTTATCTATCTTGAAAAGGATTTTTCCACTAAATATGAAGGATTTGATCCCAAATCGTCAGAATCATATATAACCTTCTCGACCACGCAAAAAGTTTTTCAGCAACAGAGTACAGATCTGGCTTCAAAAATCCAAACAGAATTCAGAGAACGGGTTAACAGAAATGACCGTGATGTAAAACAGGCAGGATTCTGGGTTTTGTACAACACTAAAATGCCAAGTGTACTTATTGAAACAGGTTTTATTTCCAATCCGGATGAAGAGAAGTTCTTAAACTCAAAAGAAGGGCAGGATTATCTTGCATCTTCTATATTCAGGGCGTGCAGAAACTACCTGAATGAGATTGACAGCAAGAGTGATATCACGTGGAAGAAGAATCAGGAGCCTGATCAGAAATCTGACACCCTGATCAATGCAACTACTGCGGCAGATGAAATATTCTTTATGGTCCAGGTTTCCTCTTCCATATCAAAAACCGAAATTAAACCCGGAAATTTCAAAGGACTAAAAGACATTACGGAAATAAATGCACAGGATCGCTTCAAATATGCTTCAGGGAGTTTTACAGATTATTCAGCTGCAGTTGATTACAGGAATAAGGTAGAAGCATTTTATCCTGATGCATTTGTAATTGCAGTAAAAGACAACAAAATATTACCTTTGCAACAAGCTTTGGAACAAAAAAGAAAAACACAAAAAGACTATTAGATGAAAAAAATCTCAAATGAAGTTAAAGTTGGAGCTACTACATTATTGACTATAATAGTTTTTGTATGGCTCTTTAATTTTCTTAAGGGAAAAGATTTTTTGAAAAGCACAGCAATTTATTATACAGTATATGATAAGGTGGGCGGCCTGGCTGAATCCAGTCCTGTTGAAATTAACGGATATAAAGTCGGCGTTGTAAGATCTCTGGATTTTATTGATGCAGAGAGTGGCAGACTTTTGGTTGAGTTCTCAGTAAAAAAGAATTTTAAGCTTCCTAAAAATACAGTTGCGGAGATAGTCCCCGTATCTCTTCTAGGAGGTATGAAAGTTCAGTTTGTATATGGTAAAGGACCAGGAACATACTCCGACGGGGATACCATCCCCGGAAGGCTGGCAGAATCTCTGATGGATAGAATTGATTCTGAAATATTACCGGTTAAAGAAAAGGTATCCAATCTTATTGTAGCTCTCGATAATGTAATTCTTTCCGTTAATGAAATATTGAATGCAGATTTCAGAAAGGGCCTCACCGGAACACTTACAAACCTGAATAGTACAACGGAAAGCCTTGACAAAATTGTAAGATCCAAAGAAAAGGAACTCACTGTTACACTTGATAATATAAATAAATTCACCCAGATGCTATCAGATAATTCCGGAAAGATGAACAAGACATTCACCAACCTTGAGTCAATAAGCGATACTCTGGCTGCTGCTGATGTCTACGGCTCAGTCGCCAATCTGAAAGCAAGTCTCGAAAAAGCATCTTTGCTGTTTGATAATTTGAATAAAGGAAAAGGAAGTGCAGGACATTTACTCACGAATGACTCACTTTATACAAATCTTAACAGTAGTCTTGAGAGTTTAAATATGCTTTTAAAGGATATGAAGAGCAATCCAAAGAGATATGTACATTTTTCAGTCTTTGGAAAGAAATCAACGCCGTCTAAATAAATTTATTATAAAATTCAGATAATCTTGATCTTAAATAATCAATCAGAATCAAGAGCAAAATAGTCCCCATTTTCTTCAGGTCAGGTTGAATTTTGAGTAAGAATTCATAAAGAATTGTATCACACTTACAAACCAATACAAATAATACTATCTATCTGATAATCAATATTTTAAATAATACAAAAATAATTTCATTTATAAGTTGCTGATGGTTAAAAACATATACTTTATTTGACAAAGTCAAGCAAAATAAATTTTTTTTATTAGTTTTTTTTTTACAAATATTGCTAAGCGAATCGGCTTGATTCTAATCTTGAAATTTTTAAAAAACCAAATTTAAATGAATAAGTCACATAATGACGTTTGGAATAACTGTCTTCAAATTATCAGGGACATAATTCCATCCATCAGTTACAAGACCTGGTTTGAACCTATAATCCCTCTCAAACTTGAAAACAATGTTCTGACCATTCAAGTGCCAAGCCCATTTTTTTATGAATATCTTGAAGAGCAGTATATTGATATCCTGAGGAAAACCCTTCGGCGGGAAATCGGAACTGATGCCAAGCTTGAATATAATGTCGTTATGGAAAATGCAAATTATTCAGATGGCAAACCTTATACTGTAAGATATCCTTCCAGAAATAAAACAGATCTTAATAACAAGCCGGTTCAGGTTCCTTTCGATGTTACTCAACCCTCAATAAAAAATCCATTTGTAATTCCAGGTATTAAAAAAGTACATTTTGACCCTAAACTGAATCCTGATTACAATTTCAGTAACTATGTAGAAGGAGAATGCAACAGGCTGGCCAGATCAGCAGGTATTGCTGTTGGCAATAATCCCGGTGGAACTGCATTCAATCCATTGATGATATACGGAGATTCAGGACTTGGTAAAACACATCTGGCTCAGGCTATCGGTATTCTCGTCAAAGAGAAACATCCTGACAAAATTGTTCTATATGTAAATGCAAATAAGTTTCAGACCCAGTTTGTTGAGTCAGTCAGAAACAATAATAAAAACGATTTTCTTCATTTCTATCAAATGATCGATGTCCTCATATTGGATGATGTTCATGAATTTGCAGGAAAAGAGAAAACACAGGATACCTTCTTCCATATCTTCAACCACCTGCATCAGTCAGGCAAACAACTTATTCTTACATGCGACAGACCTCCTGTTGAGCTTCAGGGTATGGAGCAGAGGCTTCTCTCAAGATTTAAATGGGGCCTTCAGGCTGATCTTCAAAGACCTGACTATGAGACACGACTGGCCATTCTAAAGAAAAAAGCATATAATGACGGAATTGAGTTGCCAGAAGAAATATTCGAATTTCTGGCAGTTAACATCTCCAATAATATCAGAGAGCTTGAGGCAGTATTAATATCTCTTTATGCCCAATCAACGCTTAACAGAAAAGAAATTACTCTCGATCTGGCAAGACAGATGGTTGAAAAACTTATTAGTACAGCGAGACGGGAAATAACTATAGAATATATTCAGAAAATAGTTTGTGATTATTATAAGATCCCGGCTGAACTCATCCAGGGAAAGACCAGGAAGAGAGAGATTGTGCAGGCGCGACAAGTATCTATGTATTTCTCAAAAAGCCTTACAAAAGCATCTCTTGCGAGTATAGGGTCACATATAGGTGGAAAAGACCATGCCACTGTTCTTCATGCATGTAAGACCGTAAATAATCTTATAGACACAGATAAGCATTTCAGAAACCAGATTAGCGAAATCGAGAAAAAGCTAAAAGTATAAAAATGGATACTATAAACTTTGCTGAAAAATTTTATGAAAAATACGGTAACAGGAGTGATAAACCTGTTCTTTTTTTCTCACCGGGAAGAGTCAATTTAATTGGTGAACATACAGATTATAATGGTGGATTTGTTTTTCCATGCGCCTTGAACTATGGGACATATCTTTTAATCCGAAAAATTAAAACCAATACGCTGAAATTCAGTACAATAAATTTCAACGAAGATTCACAAACCGAGCTCAATGGAATTTTTTCAAATACTGGCAAAAAATGGATTAACTATCCTCTTGGAGTAATTAACGAATTCATAAAGAAGGGGATTAAATTAAGTGGTCTGGAATTTCTTTATTATGGAGATGTTCCAAACGGAGCAGGCCTCTCCTCTTCAGCTTCCATTGAGATGGTAACGGCAGTTGCCCTAAATGAATTCTTCAATGCGGCTTTTACTACTCTCGATCTGGTTAAGATGAGTCAGAAAGCTGAAAATGAATTTGTTGGAATGAACTGCGGAATAATGGATCAGTTTGCTGTCGGCTTTGGTAAAAAAGATCATGCAATATTCCTGAACTGTGATACATTATTTTTTGAAAATGTTCCAATCATCCTCACTGATTGTTCTCTGATAATCACCAATACGAACAAGAGAAGAGGACTTACCGATTCTAAATATAATGAAAGACGCAGTGAATGTGATAAAGCTGTTGAACTACTTCAGAAATATAAGCCGGTCAGAAACTTAAGTGAACTTACCGCCGGAGAAATAAATATTCTGGAAAAATATATTCATGATCCGGTTATCAGAAAAAGGGCAAAGCATGTTATCAGTGAGAATGGAAGAGTTGTCGAAGCTGTTAAAGTATTGAAAAATAACAATATAATACGTTTCGGCGAACTTATGAATCAGTCCCACGATTCCCTTAAAGATGATTATGAAGTTACCGGGATGGAACTCGATACTCTCGTCTATGAAGGAAGAAAGCTTCCGGGAGTTATTGGCACACGTATGACTGGCGCCGGATTTGGCGGATGTACTATCAGCATAGTGAGAAACGACGATTCTGAAAAATTTATGACCACCCTGTCAAAAGTTTATCAGAAAAAAACCGGCATGGTACCTGATTTCTATCAACCGGAAATTGGAAACGGAGCTGGAAGGATAGAGCTTTAACCTTAATTATTGTTTCGCGTTTAGCGTTTATCGTTTCGCGTTCAATCTTTTACTGAATCAAATCATTGCAAACAGTAACATTTTCAGTATTAATTCGTAAAAATGTTAAATTTTCATTGCAATATAAAACATACAAATCATTTAAAAAGTCTTTTCTGCCATTCAGCGCAGAAGCAATCTAAACAGATTTTGAGAACGTTTTTTACTTTTAAATTAAATAGTAGTATATTTAGGGTTATTCAAATGCAAAGGTGGTAATGTCTAAAACAATTAAAATATTGAAATATAGTTTTATTCTAATTCTTCTTGTAATATTTACCGCTTGTGCTCCCGCAAAAAAGAATCCATATTACGAAAAAAGAAAGAAAAGTTCTCAGGTAAATGCCTCACAACTTGGACGAAACAAGTACTATTTTTCGAAAGATTACCAGAAAAAGCTGAATAATACCTTTAAAAAGAAATAGGATTCCGATTTTATCATTCATCACAGACAAGACTTAAACCATCGAATGCCAGCATAATCTCAGAGGGCAACTCTTTTGAGACCTCACTATGCAAGCCCATCTGATGACTGATGTGTGTAATAAAAGCTTTTTTGGGTGATATCTCTCTGATGAAGTCCATAGCTTCCCTTAAGCTAAAATGAGAAATGTGTTTTTCCTTTCTGAGTGCATTAATAACCAGATATTTAATACCATACAATTTCTCTTTACTCTCTTCAGGAATATAGTTTGCATCTGTTATATATGCAAAATTACCCACTCTGAAGCCGTAAACTGGCAGGCGGTAATGGAACACTCTTATAGGGATTATCTTAAGATTATTGATATTAAAACCATGTTCCGGAATAGGATTAAGTCTCATTTTAGGAATACCAGGGTACTGATATTCAGAAAAAACATAGGAATATTCCTTTTTAATCACCTTTTGGACTCTCTCTTCGGAGTAAATGTCGATAGCGTCCTGGCTTTTATAGTTGAAAGCCCTTACATCATCCAACCCTGCTATATGATCTTTATGTTCATGAGTCAAAATTATTGCATCGAGTTTAGATACATGTTCTCTCAGCATTTGTTGGCGGAAGTCAGGTCCGGCATCAATAACCAGTGTAGTATCCTCTGTCTCCAGAAGTACAGAAGTCCTGAGTCTTTTATCGTGCAGGTCTGAGGAAAGGCAAGTATTACAACCGCAGGCAATTACCGGGACACCCTGTGATGTGCCTGTTCCAAGAAATGTTATTTTCACAATAAAAATATTTCCTGACAAACCTATATTAAAAATCAGTAATAGACAACAGGTTTCGCATTTTTTGTAATAAGAGACACAACCCGTATATTTGTTATATTTGATTGAATAAATTTATAGATGTGAACGGCAGGATTTACCTTATACCTGTGACTTTGGGAGGAGATGATTTCCTTAAAGTGATCCCCGAAAAAGTTATTAGTCTTACCAGACAATTAAGATTCTTTATAGTCGAAGATATCAGGAGCGCCAGAAGGTTTTTGCGGCTCATTGATAAACAGTTTCCGATAGATGATACGGTATTCTGTGAGTTGAATGAACATACCGTTGAATCTGATATTGTGCATTATCTTGAACCGGTTTTTAGCGGGTCGGATATAGGTATTTTAAGTGAGGCAGGGCTGCCGGGGATTGCTGATCCCGGTGCAAAGATTGTCGCTCTGGCACACAAGAAAAAAATTATCGTAACTCCATTATCAGGCCCATCATCAATACTCCTTGCGCTAATCTCTTCCGGACTAAATGGTCAGAATTTTACTTTTAACGGATATCTGCCGGTAAAACCTGTTGAAAGATCCGCCAAACTCAGAGAAATTGAAAAAAAGGCGGGAGAAGGATTTGCCCAGATATTTATGGAGACGCCTTACCGAAACCAGAAAATGCTGGAGTCAATCATAACAACCTGTCATAATGATACCTTGCTGTGTATTGCAGCTGACATTACTCTGCCGGGGGAATCGATAAGAACAATGCGAATCTCAGAATGGAAAAGAGATCTGCCATTGTTAAATGACAAACTTGTTGTCTTTGTTATGCAGTGATCTTATTTCGCCGGTCCCGGCCCTACTTTTACCAGTTCAACCTCGTACAACAGAGGAGTATACCCGGCTATAGAATAATATCCCTGAGAACCATAAGCAAGGTTGGATGGTATAAGGAATTTAGCCTTACCTCCTTCTTTCATATATGTAATTCCTTCATCAAATCCTGCAATTATTAAATCGTCAGTCACACGGAAAACAAGAATCTTTCCTCCTGTATTTGTATTTGTGTCAAATATATTTCCATTAAGGTATTTCGCGGTGTATAGCACATAAACTGTATCATGTGCAACTGGCGCACGACCGGTTCCTGCAAGAACTTCATGATAATACAAACCACTGGTTTCCAATTTAAAAGTATCAGCAGAGTTAGTATTAAGGTAATTGGAAATTGATTCACTTTCAGCTTTCTCATATTTGCTTGCCGGATTACATGATACGAGCGATGCAATTAAACCGGCAGAAAAAATCATCAAAATTGATTGGGAAATCTTTTTATTCATTTATTTAGTTTTTAAAAATTTCATTACATCTTAAACGCATACTCCATCCAATTATTATTTGGCCGGCAAAATATAAACATTATAAACAATTACAGCTCTTGAAGGGATCATTTTTCTATCCCCTACCAGTCCCCACGCCAAAAAAGGAGGTATTATGAATATGGCTTCAGCCCCTGACTTTAGTAACCTCAGACCTTCATACAGACCAGGTTCCATTGTACTTCTACCCAGTATAACTTCTTTTGGGCCCAGATCATTGGATGAATAGCATTTTGTGCCGTCGAGAAGAGAACACTCATAATTCATAACGATTTTATCATTATCGGCAAAGTTCTTTCCTGTTCCTTCATTTTTTATCTGATACCAGAGTCCTGTTGGGGATTCATACATTTTTAGACTCTTTCGTTCAATATAGTTTCTAATTCTTTCCCTGTCTTTCTGAACAAGATACCTGTTAAGATCAGCCATTTCTTTCTTTCCTGGCTTAGTATTAAAAGTGTTATTTGTTACTTTCTCCCTGCACGAAACAAGAGATATTATAAGAGACAGTATAACTATATTTTTGATCCCCATATACTTATATCTGGTTTTCAAATCTCCAAACATTCTCCTTCAGAACCTGAAGAAAATAAGCAATGGTATTATCCAGAGTATCAGTATACTCACCTCCGGAAGCATTCAGATGCCCTCCACCTGAAAAATAGAGTGAAGCAAATTCATTTGATGGGAATTGCCCTTTTGAACGGAATGATAGCTTTATAAAATTGTCTTTTTCAATAAATAAGGCCGAAAAATTTATCCCCTTAATTGATAAAGGCATATTAACAAATCCTTCTGTATCACCCTTTACATGATTATACGCTTTCATATCATCTTTTGAAAGGTGTATATACGCAGTTTTAAATTCCGGTATAACCACCATTCTCTGGTTAAGAGCAAAACCCTGTAATCTGATCCTGTCACTCGAAAAATTATTGTATATCAGGTTGATAATTTTCTCCTTAACAATACCTGAATCGAGAAGATCGGCAACAATCCTGAATGTTCTGGAAGAATATGCTCCATGTTCAAAATTCCCTGTATCAGTAATGATGCCCACATAGAGTGCTTCAGCATACGACCGGTTCATAAATTCTTCTCCGTCAATTTCACAGATAAGTTCATGAACAAGTTCAGATGTTGAACATTTTCCAGGGTCGGATATTATCAGATCAGCAAAATTTTCCGGATCAAGATGGTGATCTATAACTACCTTCTTCGCTTTGGATGCTGTGACAGAATCTTCTGCCTCACCCAACCTTCCGGGATGATTAAAATCAAGCATGACAATAAGATCAGCTTTGTCAATCAGCATCCTGCTTTTCTTCCTGTCTTTAATAAAAATATTTATCTGATCGGCGCCATCCAACCACTTCAAAAACTCCTGAAGATAATTAGGAGCCAAAAGTGAAACATTCTTTCCTTTGGCCTTAAAATAATGATATAGAGCTAACTGTGCACCTACAGCATCACCATCAGGATTGATATGGCATATTATTAATATATTCTCCGATGATGAGAAAAGTTTCGATAATTCTTTTGTATATTTGGATAAATCTATCACTTTTACCGGTGTTTATTCAAGTGGCTAAAGATAAAGAATATTCCTTAAGACCGATTCTATACTTAACAATCAAAAAATCTATCCATGTACAGTGATTTTACTTTTTCGATTATTAAACCAAATGCAGTCAGGACTGGCAAAACCGGACCTATTCTCGCTATGATAAATGAAGGTGGATTTGAAATTGCCGCTATGCGTATGGTTAAGTTGACTCTTCCTCAGGCTGAATCATTTTATGCTGTCCATAAAGGTAAGCCATTTTTTGAAGGTTTGATTGAGTTTATGACATCCGGTCCGGTTGTTGTGATGATTTTAAGACACGAGAATGCAGTTGATCAATTCAGAAAACTGATTGGAGCTACAGATCCGGCAAAAGCCGAACCAGGCACTATCAGGAAGACCTTTGCAGTATCTGTACAGATGAATGCAGTCCATGGATCGGATAGTGTTGAAAATGCAACTAAAGAAGCTAATTTCTTCTTTTCAGGAATAGATAGATTCTATTAAAAACCCTTTTCAAAAGAGAGTATTCTCCCCTTCCTACTATTTGCACCCCAACCTCACAGAACTTTATATCCCGTTTTATGTTATTAGATTTGTGGATTATTAAAACATAATATGGATTCAACATTTATAATAGACTTTTCCGATAAAAAGATTCTGGAAAAGTACTCTTCGGCTTTTACCCTTTCTGATATGGAGATCTTTATATTCCCCGAGCTTTTTTATCCGCTTATTCTTGCAGATATAATGTCGCCTGAATTATGGAGATGGAGAGAAGATCCATGGTTTAAGGATATAGAGAAAAAAGGTTTCACCGTCAAAGCCAATCGTATAAAACAATACATCATTCAGAACTATGTTTTCAATCTTGATCTTTCAACATGGGGGCTTACATCGAAGAGTGCAGAAATAGCGAGGTTTAGTGATTTTTACGATATGGATATGCTTAAACAGTCCAATGCGCTGTTTGGTTATGAGGGAGACAAATACTATTTTGATATTGATATACGAAAACATTTCGGACTCGACAAGTACGATTCCGACATTATTCCATATTGGAAGACCGAAACCATTGAAGCAATGGGAGCTTTCAGATACAAAGAGAATTTCAAAACAGGGGCAGGCGAATGTGTCTCATTATCTGCTCTTTATGCAGCAGCAATGTTTGTTGTCGGAAGAGTACCTCTTGAAAAAATTTTCCTGATTGCCACACCTCTTCACTCTCAGAATTTTATAATTGAGAAAGATGGATTAATAACGAATAACCGCAGGATTGTAACGAAAAATATGTGGTACAACGGGACTTCGTTGTCTGAGAGGGCACGGAGAGCGATGGAGAATGAAAAGGTAACAATTGTTTCCCATATCTCCGGTTATATACACACTATATACCAGGAGGCAACAATTGACCAGACGGCATACGAGTTGTTTTCAGAAAAACTCAGGGAGTTTCTTGTAACTGAATTGACCAGTCTCATTTTCATTAATTTTCTTCGTTTTAAATCAAAATACAAAACTCTTTTCCAGTATAGGTGTGACTGTTCAGGAACTGTTAGATACATTTCGCTTGAAAAGATGTTTGAATACGAACATTCAAGCCGGTTCAATGTTTCCCCTGAATCACGAGGTTCTCTTGTAAAAGAAATTGAAGGAGATGACTTTCACCTGAGCCCGATTCAATGGAAAATTATGTTAAATGATATTGAGGGGATTCTTATTAAAAGCTCCGGAAAAAGTCTGAAAGAAATTGAAATTGAGTTTATTAAAAAAACAGGGACTGAATATGAAGAAATTATTCAGGAGATGTTTAAAGAGCTGAATGATTTTATCTTCATTGATCCAAGAATTCCTGATGGTGAAAAAAAATTTACAACTTCCGGCAAGCTGGATATAACAATTGAAAATAGCCGTGAAGAAATAATTGATCTGATAACAAGAAATCAGGTTAATTCAGAAACCGCTCAACTGGCACTTTATGTATACCGACAGATGGATGTAATTGACTGGCGACCTTTCATAAAAGCAGCCATCGAGAGAAATCCGGTGTCGTTTACCGAATTGTATGAGAAAAATAATTATGAAGTTTACTCTTTACTTAAGGAGCTCCCCGTGGAATCAATATATGAAGGCAATAGATTGGCTTTACCTGATGAAGTCTGGAATTTCAAGCGTGGTGATGGAATAGAAAAAGCTTTTTTACTGGCTGACTTTCTTCTTCATAAGGATAAATCTTCAACTGTTTCAATTGAGATAGAAAATAATAAAGTTCTTTTATCTTCCGGAGGACATGAATTTCATTTCACCTCACATAAAACCCTGAGGAAATCGGTACTGATAAAAGGTACGGACTATAAGATTGTCTGATTGTATGGTTGGCTGAAAGACATAAAGACATTCAGATAGCTTTATCGCAGTACAATATCTTTAATTACTTCGCTTCCTGCCTTGCTATTTAGCTTCTCTTTTAGAACTTCCCTGAGCATCAGTAATTCATTTCTGACAACTGATGAATTCAAATGGACGTACAAGATATGGTTCTTGATGAAGATTTTTGTTGTTCTCGAACTAATGACCTTTCCAACAATTTCTTCCCAGGAGTTTATGATGGTTATTTCACTTAGTTTTCCACCAAGATTCATCTCTTTGATGTAATCATTGACCGCTTCGGCAAGTGATATGGTTTTACTTCGTCTCATTGAATTGGTGTGCCATTCTGAGTTAGTTCAACAATCCCGCTTCCTGTAATATTGAATAGCTTATAATCAGTGTTATGGGAACGTAAAATATCCTGAAGTCGATTCTGGTGTGTGTCAGTAATAAATATCTGTCCAAACCTTTTATTCCCAACAAGTCTTATAATTTGTTCAACACGCTCTGCGTCAAATTTATCAAAAATATCATCGAGAAGTAATATAGGTGAAAAGCCGGCTTTCCTTTTTATAAAGTCGAATTTGGCAAGCTTGAGAGCGACCAGGTAAGATTTCTGTTGTCCCTGGGAACCAAGCGATTTCACTAAAAAATCGTCCATTTCAAGAAGCAGATCATCTTTATGAATTCCGACTGTAGTATATTCCAGATACTTGTCCTTTATTACAGAGTTCTGAAGCGCCTCTGCAAAACTGCCCTCTGAAAGATGTGACCGGTATTTAAGGCTGACCGATTCTTTTCCTGAAGAGATAAGGGAATAATATTCCTGAAAAACAGGGATGAGCTCATTTACAAGTACATCTCTCTCATCGTAAACATAACAGCCATACTTCACCAATTGAGCATCCCATATTGACAGAATATCGCTGTCGGCCTGGCCTGATGATTTAATATCTTTCAGTACCTTATTTCTCTGCTGAAGTGCCTTACTATACTTTAGTACAGAATCGAGATATTCAGCACTATACTGACTTATTATTTTATTCATAAACCTCCTGCGGTCCTCACTTCCTTCAGTTATCAGAGCGCTGTCTGCCGGAGATATCATTACAACAGGGTATCTACCTACATGGTCAGAAAGTTTCTGATACTCTTTCCCGTTTCTTTTTAACAGTTTTTGTTTTTGTTTCTGAAAAGCACAATAAATCTGATCCTCTTCCCCATCCCTTACAAAAGTTCCCTGAATGATGAAATAGTCTTCTCCATGCCTAATGCTGATGCTATCAATATTATTAAAAAAACTTTTTGTAAGTGACAGATAATGAATAGCATCAAGAATATTCGTCTTACCAACTCCGTTATTGCCAACGAAACAATTTATCTTTGGTGAAAACTCCAGCTCATTCAGCTCATAGTTTTTAAAATTGGTCAGGGTAAGTTTTTTAAGATACATAGATTAGAAGTAAAAAGTGAAAAGTGAAAAGTGAAAAGTGAAAAGTAAAACCCACCAAATGATTGAAAGACCGAAAGACGATTAACGTGGTTGAGGTTTCAAAGTTAGAAAAAGATATGGACGATCAGAACTTATTCAACCAAAGAAAATACAATATTTCCAGCTATAACTGATAATAATACCGCTGATATTCAAGTCGATAATAAATATTTTGCTACTTATCGGATATTCATTAAACTAAATGTTTTAAAATTACCTGAAAAAAATTACTTTTGCGTGGGTAAATTCAGAAGTTAAATATTAAAGACCAGTATGGCTAAGAATAAAAAGGATGTAAATCCACCGACCATTTCAAGTGTTGAGGAGACACTATCCAGAACAGAGCATTATCTTGAAGAAAATTATAAACCCCTTTTGATCGGATTAGGAGTAATAGTTTTATTGGTAGGTCTGGGATGGCTTGGCAAGCTCTATTTTAACAAAAGAAACAATGAAGCCCAGTCCCAGATGTTCCAGGCAGAAAGGTATCTTGAAAAAGATTCTTTGAAGCTTGCCCTGAATGGCGACGGGAACTATCTTGGCTTTCTCGATATAGCCAGGGATTATAAATTTACCAATTCGGGCAATCTTGCCAGATACAGTGCAGGGATTTGTTATCTGCATCTTGGTAATTATAAAGAAGCAATCGAATTTCTTAACAAATATTCAAAAAAAGATAAGCTTATCGGGTCATTGGCTATCGGTGCAACCGGTGACGCATATGTCGAATTGGGAGATTTGGAAAAAGGTGTTTCAAAGTACATTGAAGCGGCTGATTTTGCCAGGAATTCTTTTAATACACCATTGTTTCTGATGAAGGCAGGTGAACTTTATGAGTTAAAAGGGAAATTCCCTGAAGCTTTAAAATTATACGAAAGAATTGAGAATCAGTATCCTGAGAGCACTGAAGGTACTACTATTGAAAAATATATTGCCAGGGTAAAACTGCTGATCAAGTAGCTATTCATGGGCACTAAAAATTTATCATCTTATAATCCCGAAATCGTTCCTAATGCAGGAGAAATGCGATTTGGTATTGTAGTTTCTGATTGGAACATGGAGGTAACCCGGGCATTACTTGACGGAGCAGTTAAAACCCTTAAAAAACATGGTGCAACAGATAAAAATATTGTTGTAAAACATGTACCCGGTAGTTTTGAACTTACACTTGGCGCCCAATTTCTCGCGGAATACGATGATCTTGATGCTGTTATCTGCCTGGGATGTGTTATCCAGGGGGAAACACCTCATTTTACATATATTTGTCAGGGAGTAACCCAGGGAATAACTCAACTCAACCTTGAATATAATTTACCTTTTATTTTTGGTATCCTGACAACAAACAACCAGCAGCAGGCTGTTGACAGAGCCGGAGGAATACATGGAAATAAAGGTGATGAAGCAGCTGTTACAGCCATAAAAATGGCAGCGTTGCAACATGAGATTGAGAAATGAGGTTACCTGAGCACCTTGCGGACAAAAGCAACGGTGAAGTAAGACATCATAAAAACTCCCATAAATCCTTCTAAACCGGAGACTACCCTACTGAGTCCAATGGGGTAAACATCGCCATAACCTATTGTGAAAAAGGTAATTGCACTATGATAAAATGACTGAAGCAGTGTCGATAATTTATCAGGATTACCGACGGCCGAAACAGTTTTTCCCAGTCCGGATAAATCTATAAGAAAATAAATAGTTCCAAAAGAAAACCAGAATACGACAACGCTTAAGAGTACCCGTCCAGGAGAGGTTGCGTAAAGTCCGATTTTATCAAATACAAGCCATTGGAAACTGTTAGGAATATGACTGACAATTTTTGCTATTCCCCCCTTATCCTGCTGTTCGGTTAGCCACGATTTTGCTTCAAAACGTTTGAACATTATATATGCTTCATCTTCATCCTCATACTTACCTGTCCCACTGAAATTCTCTTTAAGGATTCTGAATTGTTCGGCTTTTTGTCTTAAAGTGGTTCCATGCTGGTTCTGAATAGATTCATTGCACTTATTATGTCTCCAGTCGATGTATAACTTTCCCAGGAGCCTCATTCCCGACATATCCAATGATTTAATATCAACTGTAAAATCGTAGGGTTCAATATCGATAATATCACGTACAATGGTATCGGAAATATCAAGAAGTTCTGCTTTTGAAAGACGTAGGTCAATATAATGATCAAGATGACACGATTTGAGTGACAAGGTACGACATGTTGATCCGTAAAAACTAACATCACCATCGCCAAAATCGGTTCTTTCAAAACTGATATCTGTATCAGCCATCTCCATCAGATTGAAGTTTTTTGGACCATACCCCATCTCTGCTTTTTTAAACTGAATCTTCCCGGCTTTGCAGGTTGCCCCTTCAAAGTTGACCTCTCCGTTTCCAAAAAGTGAACGATTAAAATTTATTCTCCCTGAGCCAAAGTCGACTGTTCTGAAGTCTACCCTGCTGTTTCCGAACTCTGTTCTTTCGAACATTATCTCACAATCTCCAAATACTGAATAATGAAAATCAACCTTCCCGCCTGTTATCCTGGTAATTTTAAAATTAAAACGTCCGCTGTCAAAATGTGTATTTATAAAAAGCAATTCCCCATTGTTGAACTCCGTATTGGCAAAGCTTACCTCTCCATTCCCAAACTGTATATCCTGGAAATCCTTAACACCATCCTTAACTATCGCGTTCTTGAACATGAAATCTCCTGCGCAGAAGACACACCCGGTAAACTCAATGTTCCCATTCCTGAATAAAGTATTTGAAAAAACAACATTCCCTTCGCCAAAGACTGATCCATTAAAGAGAACTTTCCCTTTGGCAAAATGACTTCCATCGAAACTGACCTCCCCCTCTGAAAAAGAAGAATATGTAAAATCAGTGCATACCTTTGCTTCAAAAAATGCATTCTTTGCTGAGAACCCAATTATCGGGACCAGTTCCTTCTTTTCGATACCATTAATTCGCCGGTAATAAGAGAGAGAGAACTCATGGATGTAGAAATTATCAAGAATCAGATCCTGTCCCTCCCTGATTATGGTATAAATCTGATTAATATCCACTGCACCGAATAATTCTGAATCAATTTCTTCACCTTCCTCATTGTAAAAGGATACCATAGCAGTTCTGGGACATGTCCTGCCGTCGTCGGCAATGAACTTAACATTTCGTACCTCAACACGGTAATTTGAATAACCGGTAACCATTTATCCTATATATTAAAAGTTGAGCTAAATTATGAAAAAAAATGGTAATCGCGGTGTTTTTTAATGATGCTTATCTCATGCATAAGGTCCTGTAAGGGCAATATGAACATTTCCCCCTGACGTCAGTAGTCTTTATAAACGGTTCATCTACACTAAAAATGGTATTAATTAAACCTTTAAGACCAGTAAGGTATTCATCTCTGATTGGCTCGTAATTATCGAGTACAGACTCACTCCTGCTTCCTGTTTTCAATTTGAGTTTATCCCCGATAAATGCACCGGTCAATTTCTTTATTTTATAGACAGATGGCCTTACAATATTACCAGGTTTAGTTGACAGATATGCTTCGCAATAAAGTAAAGTCTGAAGCCATCCGTCAGCATCTTTCTTCCTGTCGTCGATAAATAAATCATCTATCGAATTGACATATTCAGATACAGTACCTGTTTTGTAATCAACAATCCGTATCACCCCGTTAAGATTGTCAATCCGGTCAACCTTGCCTCCTGTCAGAATTTCAGCCTTTGATCCATTCAAGTTAAATGGCAATACAAAACTATATGAATCCTCAAGACTAAGAATGACAAAAGGTGCAATTGCTTTGTCTGTATTCAGAATCCTGATCAGATATGCCATTAATACATCCCTCACGATAAGCTCGTTTCCGCTTACTTCATCATTCCTGCCAGCCTTGTACTTCTCATTAACAGCTTCATTTACGATCTTAGAAAGGAACTGTTTGTTATGTATCATTCCATTCAGCATTTCAGCGGTCAGAACACTTCCAATGAAAGGCTGATAAAGATTCTTCATAATCTCATGCAAAATGTTACCAAGCATAGCCGGGTCAATATCTGTGGAGATATTCTCAGGCTCTTTAAGTCGGTTTATATAACGATAAAAGAACTTCATCCTGCAACTTAGCCAGGTATTTATTGCAGAAGGAGAAAGTGACCTGCCATTATTCTTGTCCAGAAACAGAGATGCTAATTGTTTTGAATGTCCTTCCTTTCTTTCAATTCTTTCCCCGGGGGTGAGATGTGTTTTTATTTCGAAATTGAGATCAAGAAAATCCGGCTTTAATATATTATCATACTTCATCTGAAGAAGAAACCTACTCATCTCACCACTCCTGAGACCTTCAGAGTTAGAATTATAAATAAATGTAACATTTTCAGCTCTTTGAAGAAGTCTGTAAAAGTGATACGCATAAATAGACTCCTGATGATTAACAGAAGGAATACCAAAGGCCTCACGCAGACTGAAAGGAATAAAAGATGAACCAGCAGATACTGCAGGTAAAATACCTTCATTGACTGACAAGATAATCAGGTTTTTAAAATCAAGCGCCCGGGTTTCCAGAATTCCCATTATCTGAATCCCCGTTAAGGGCTCTCCTGAAAAAGGAACAGATTGCATCCTTAACATCCTGTCAAGAATTCGCATGTATGTATCTGTTGTAAAAGTTACTTCCGGACTATTAACAATTGATTCAAGTCTGTTTATCGAGAGAACCACCCTGTAGATAAACTCATTCCTGATATTACCCTGAACGGGGTTATCAGCGGCAATACCCGGATTTAAACCGGCATTTAAGGCAATCAGTGACAGGATATCCTTAAAATAACCGGAGAGATCAGCGGGAGTTACTGGCTTTTTAAATATCTGTGAAAGTGACTCTGAATTTGTAAAACGCTTTTCAGGAATCCTGAGAAGATTCGTTTTTACTATTTCCTTAACTAATTCATTATCCGATTCGCTTAATAATCCGGAAAGCAAAGAATGTTTAAGGATGCTGATCACATCTTTGTAACCGAAACGGACTTCACCGGCATTCGTACCGGCGTTTCTCTGAAGATCCATAAGATGTTTCAGAAAAGTATAAACCAGTGTCTGTTTTAGCGGATGTCCCATTGTTATATTGATATCACCCATATTCTCTGGGAGACTGGTCAGTACAGGCATTAAAAGGTTTTCATCTGCAAGCACAACTGCAGTATGATGAGCATTATCTTTAGTGATATCAGGAATTTTTTCCAACAATTGTGAAACAAGTTTGACCTGCGCTACATCCGAAGAGGTGTCAATGACCCGTCGATAAACCTCCGGGGGGTTTTTTGAGAGCATTGTATCGAAACTCCATCCTGAGGGCATATCATTACCGAATATTTTAAGATTATCCCGCAAGAAAAACCCTGCAGAGTTCAGCTTCCCTTCATGGATATATGAGTTATCATAATCCCAATAAAACCTTGCTTTACCCGCCTTTTTAAACCTCATCATCAACACTTTCTCACATTCGTTGAGTGCATTGAACCCAATAAAATGAATCATGTCCCAACGTTCATCCGAATTGAAATAATTTTCTGTACGCTCAGACAGTTCCCTCAATATCATGCCCTCATACGCCAGATTCTGCGTCATCAGGGTGTTTCTGAAACCAGAGTAAAGATCAAAAAGAACCGTCCAGATACCAATGAATCCTGTTTTCTCCTTTGTCGGTTTATCCAGGTTGAAATTTGTCCAGAATCTTCTGATTATCTCTATCTGTGAATCTGTCAGGCCCCCAAACTGTTGATCAATATTTTTTAGATCGAGAACATTACGGAATAATAATGAAGCATCAACGAGATATTTGTCAACATCATCAAAATCATTTAAAAGCATATCGCCCCAATAATAAAATTCATCGAAGCTTTCATGAGGTTTCTTTAACTTACTGTATATTTTATACAGTTCAAAGAGAAGTGTCTCATTGCCTGCTGTTTGTAGCGAAGAATATGATCGGAACAATTCATTGATCGTCAGAATTGATGGCGCCCATATAGGTTTTTCGATCCTGGCTGCCAGATACTTCAGAAAGTATAATCCGGCCCTCCTGTTCGGAAAAACCAGACAATGGCGATTAAGTGTGTTTCCATATTCTTTATGGAGTGATTGGGCTATATTTTCGAGAAAGTAGGTCATCTGGTGTCTTGTGGTCCTCCGGTTCTGAGTTTTTTCACTTTTGTCTTTTATCTTTGTACATTCTTCCTTGCCAGGTATTAAGTTCTTCGAGGCGTTTTTCGATAAGATTTACGATCTGGTCAGTTCGTTTTTTACCCCAGCCTTCTCCTGTTAAAAAGCGCGGTGGCGCTTCTCCGGTAAATCTTTCGACTACAATTGAAGGGTTCAGTCTTTCAAGGAAAGAAATGAAGAAATTAAGATACTCCTCCCATGTAAAGAGCTCAAAATCACCAGGATTATTCTTAAATTCAATTTCCATAGGGGTTCCTTTTATTATTTGCAACTGGTGAAATTTTACAGTCTTAACGGGTAGCCGTGAGATGATATCGACCTGTTTCAGCATCTCATCACGGGTTTCTCCCGGTAATCCAAAGATAAAATGGGCCCCTGCATTTATTCCAAGGGCAGCTGTCTTTTCCAGTGTAAATACTGCATCTTCAAATGAATGTCCGCGATTAATCCGTAAAAGTGTTTTGTTATGGCACGATTCAATTCCATATTCTATTGCAATATAATATCTCTCTGAAAGCTCTTTAATGTATTCGAGTTTTTCATCATCGATGCAATCAGGTCTGGTTCCAATTATCAAACCAACCACACCCGGATAGTTCAATGCTTCCTCATAGAGTATTTTTAATTTTTCCAACGGAGCATAAGTATTAGAATATGCCTGAAAATAAGCCAGATATGAAACAGCTTCATTGTATCTCCACTTATGAAATTTTATTCCCTCCCCAATTTGTTCGGATACAGATCTCACAGAATCACAGTATGAAGGATTAAATGCGTCATTATTACAGTAGGTACAGCCACCAAACCCTTTTGATCCATCGCGGTTTGGGCAGGTAAATCCAGCATCGATCGAAACCTTCTGAACCCTGGCGCCATAAATATTTCTGAAATAATTGGAATAGGCATTGAATCTTCGTTCATGCCCCCAGGGATAGTTGTTTGTTTCTTTATTGAGTGGTAACATTTAAGCAGATACAATTTTATTCTTATCAACATACCAGATGAAAGCTTCAATATCGCTATATCCCATATCAATAAGGAGACTGCGGTACTGATCAACTTGTTCATTATAATGAGAATTCTCCTCACCGAATTTGAAATCGATTATTGTTGTTTTTCCATTTTTAAATATTACCCGGTCGGGACGACGCGTAATTCCTGTCGGAAGAAGAATTCCTGCTTCTGTCAATACTTTATTATCAGCCAGAAACCATTCAGCAACCTGTGGTATGCTTATGGCATCGTTAACTCTTTTTTCAATTTCAGCTGATTCTTCTTCAGCCAATTTACCTTCCAGAACGAGTTTTCTGACAGCAGGGGAAATGTCGGCAGGGGTATTTATTCCTTCAAATACCTCATGCATAAGTTTCCCATAGTTAATCCTTTTCCTCAGGGCATGGCTCTCAGACGAAAAATAATTCTCTCCATGAAGCTTAAGCTTAAGCGATTCCAGAGTCTGACTAACTGAATATGTTGAAGAGATAAAATTATTTTTTTCTCTTGTTTCACAGTTGTTTTCAGGTATCTCCCCATATTCGAACACCTTAGTCTCATCACTATAGTGACTATTCAGGGAAAAATCTTGTCCTTCCTTAAATTCAGGGATCAGGGAAATTGCATTCTTTAGTACCCCTGCAATAGTATTTTCCGATCTGGGATTATCAACTGAAAACCCGTATAATACATCCCTGGCCCTGGTAAGGGCAACATATAACAAGTTAATGTTATCAAGATATACTGAATATTTTTCTTCTTTATAATAATCAGCAAATATTGTGCTGTTCAGATCTTTGCTATATTTTACAGGGACAATTCCAAGATCATTGAACGGTGGCGTGTCGGGTTTTACCCATAAGACCGGTTGTTTGGATGCCAGATGATCGAGATTCCATGAGAGAAATGGCAATAGAACTGCTTTAAATTCGAGTCCTTTTGACTTATGGATAGTCAGAATTCTTATTGCATCCTGATTACCGGGAAGAACTACAGATTTCTTTTTACCGCTCTCCTCCCACCAGTCGAGGAATGTTTGAATATCGGCATTTTTATTGCCTGTAAAACTCACAATATAATCCTGGAAAGTATTAAGAAAAGGCACATTCCATGAATATTCACCAAGCCGGAAAAACTTTATAGTACTTTCAGTTGCTTCGAACAATGGCATTTGTCTGATCCTGTCAAGGAAATCTTCATAGCCAACGGGAAAAAAAGTTCTTGATAATTCTATTAATTTATCGCTCTGAAGTGATGCGTTTTCAGCTTCTCCATCTCCGGTAGACATCAGAAAAAACCGTAACATTATAGCTCTGCTTAAAAAATCATGAGGATCATTTACAACAGAGATCACACTAATGATAAAAATAATGACAGGTGAGTTCGAGAGCAATAATGAATCGTTTGAGACTGCATTAAAATTATATATCTGCTTTTTTTCCGAAGAATAATTGTTGTTATAATCTATCA
>Ga0209880_1000034_pt1 | contig 23386 bp, 22 predicted proteins | sample PersoiDNA2013191_FD_185803 | JGI IMG/M metagenome (GOLD analysis project Ga0209880, IMG submission 185803) | Permafrost soil microbial communities from the Arctic, to analyse light accelerated degradation of dissolved organic matter (DOM) -... | ecosystem: Environmental > Terrestrial > Soil >... | reverse complement strand
CTGATAAAGTTTCATGCCCTCCAGAATTATCTCATAGGCTTTTTCCTTGTTCATAAATTGCTCAACGATTACGTTTTTGTGTTCCAGCATTTTATAATCATTCAAAGTTAAGAATAAAGCGTATTCCATGAATTTATTTTTTATTTTTGAGAAAACCTTTTCCATGAGAATACCCGAACTTGCCGATATTCAGGCTGCTCATTCAAGGATTAAGCCATTCATCCATCACACTCCGGTTATGAAGTCTCAGAAATTAAATGAACTTTTTAACTGTGAACTCTTTTTTAAATGTGAAAATTTTCAAAAGGTCGGCGCATTTAAATTCAGAGGAGCTACCAATGCTGTCCTCCTGATGTCTGATGAGGAAAAACTTAAAGGTGTCGTTACGCATTCATCAGGGAATCATGCAGCCGCTCTGGCGCTGGCTGCCCGTATGAACGGAATAAAGGCAAATATTGTGATGCCCGGAAATGCCCCGGTTGTTAAAAAAAACGCAGTAGCCGGCTATGGTGCTGAAATAACATTCTGTAAACCTACTTTGCAAGCCCGTGAGGAAACAACCCGCCTGATAATGGAAAGAACAGGAGCTACTCTGATTCATCCTTATGATAATTTCAATATTATATGTGGACAGGGAACTGCTGCACTGGAACTTCTGCAGGAAAAAGGTGATCTTGAAATAGTAATTGCCCCGGTCGGAGGGGGTGGACTGATGAGCGGTACTTCAACTTATGTAAAAGGGATTAATAAAAATATTCAGGTTTTTGGCGCTGAACCGCTGAATGCAAATGATGCATTTATCTCATTCACCTCAGGAGTACTGACCCCATCTGTAAATCCAATAACATGTGCCGATGGACTACTGACATCGCTGAGTGAACTCACATTTTCAATTATCAGGAAAAACGTTGATAGAATTCTTACTGCAAGAGAAGATTCAATAATTGAATGTATGCTTCTTGTATGGGAAAGGATGAAGATAATTATTGAGCCATCATCCGCAACAGTCCTGGCTGTTGTAAAAGAAAACCCCGGCATGTTCAACGGTAAAAAAATCGGCTTGATTATCTCAGGTGGAAATGTGGATTTCAGAAAACTCCCGTTTTAACTTTTCTTTCTGAAATATGCGACAATCGGATAATGATCGGAATATTTTGCTTTGATTATCTCGAAATAGCTGTTTATAAGAGCGTCATCGTACAGGATATAGTCTATTCTGTTTGGAGGGTAGTTCCCTTTATATGTGAATCCGGCACCATATCCCGAATTTACGAAGGAATCATTAAGTCCTTTACGTATTTTTGTGTAAGCATAAGATACCGGTGTGTCATTAAAGTCACCAAGAACAATAACCGGAAATGGAGATTTGTTGATATTATCTTTTACTACCTGTGCCTGGAGAGCCCTCTTTACAAATCCCTTCTTCAGACTGGTGGATAAACTTTTTACCTCGTTCATAGTCTCTTTATCATCAGAGGCAGTCAACTCCTCAATAAAGGAACGTTCCATTCTCATTAACCTGAATGACTGAAGATGGTTATTATAAATCCTGAAGGTATCATTCTGTATCAGGACATCAGTATATATTGAAAGGCTCGAAGAACCCGGATGAATTATTTCTCCTTTCCTCACAATTGGAAACCTGCTTAATGTGATAATCCCATAGAGACTGTTTTTACCGCTTCCTATAATTTTCAGATGAGAATAGTATTCTCCTCCAAGAGCTGCCAGCATAAGAGCTTCTTCCATCTTAGGATTTCCCAATAAGAAAAACTCCTGCAGACATATTATATCAGGTTTCTGAGATTTCAGAAACTGTATTATTTTTTTTTCGGAAGTGATGCCATGGTTATTCTCAAAATGATTAAACAGACGCACATTATAGCTTAAAACTTTAAATGTGTTGGATTTATCTCCTGAACGTTTGGAAAGTTTTATGTAATTCGAAAAGTGAGTAAATCCAATTGCAATCACAACTACCGATATAAAAGCTTCAAATCTTAATAGCATTGCCCAGATAATTACCAGTATAATATTTATTAGCAGCAGATAAGGATAGGCAAGACCAAAAAAAGCAGGAAGTGCAAAATCTCCCGGACTGACAATTACTGCCAGATATGATAAAAGAAGTGTAAAAGCAAAGACTGCATTTACGACTAGTAGAATTTTATATAGGATCTTTCTCAATTACAACAATTTGTGATTACAAAATTACCAGAATTCAATGGAAATACCATTGCAGAATTCTATTTTTTGACAAGGGTGGGAAAAGGTTATTCAAATGGATCTGATTCTGAGATCAATTTTTTTTCTGGCTTTCCTTAAAAAGAGTTTCCTTTTCCTCTCTTGTCAGACTATCATATCCACCTTTGGATATTTTATCTAATATTTTGTTCACCAGCTTCTGGTGCTCCGCTTTATTCTTGTTATATTCATATTCTGTGGCAACTTTTTTATGAGTGACTTTGAGAATTCTCCTTGGTTTAAACATACGCACAAAAAAATCTATTATCCGGTTGAAGCCTTTTCCAATATCATGTCCCTGCCTTAGATTTATTGTATAGAAATAACCGAAAAAAGCTCCTCCAATATGGGCAAGCTTCCCTCCTGAATTTATAGAAAAGTCCATAATTGACGTAAGAACAAATATTCCCATAGCCATGTATTTTATCTTTATTCTTCCGAATAAAAAGAGCTGAACTGTGTAATCCGGTACATAAGCGGCAATTGCAATTACTATTGCCATAACAGATGCGGAAGCTCCTATTGCAGCAGAGTCAGCTAAAACACCTTTAAAAGCAGGAAAAATATTGAATGAGAGAATGTAAACCAATGCGCCACAGATGCCTCCAAGCAAATATACAGCGACAAGCTTCCTCTCGTCGAGATACTCAAGGAAGATCCTTCCAAACCAGTACAGCCATAACATATTGAACAGAATATGCCAGATATCTTTATGTGTGAACATGTATGTAATTAATGTCCATGGTCTTACAAGTAAGGTATTTAAAGAAGCGGGAACGGAAAAAAGATCGAGAGCTTTCCCTGAGATTTCCGGATTATTAAGAAGGAAACCAATTATGGCAACAATAGTAATCAGAATAAATACTGCTATATTGATATAAATAAGCCTGGTAAGGTTACTTCCATTTCTGAAAGTCAATTTTATGTCGTCAAAGATTCCCATCAAAATAAAGTATTTGTTGTTTTTCTCCAGTACCTGATAAGGAGATAGCCGAATAACATACCTCCCAGATGAGCGGCATGTGCAATATTGCTTCCCGGCTGTGTAACTGCAAGATAGAGCTCTAACGCGCCATAGCCCATCACGAGATACTTAGCCTTGATTGGTATTGGAGGAATAAGAAGCATAAGCTGAGTGTTAGGGAAAAGAACTCCGAAAGCAAGAAGAACACCAAAAATCGCACCTGAAGCACCAACTGTTGGTGTATTAAGAAGTAATTGAAGGCTTTGCATATCAGGATCTGTAAATACCTTTCCCTGGTGAAAATATGTTGTTCCTTCAGTTAGTACAGCCTGGATGTTTTCAGGACTCAGGCTATTGATCAGATGATTATACTGTAAAAATATCACAGATTCATGCGTAAACGCTGCACCGAGACCGCAAACCATATAGAATATGAAAAACCGCTTTGGACCCCATACATTTTCCAGCACTGGTCCAAATATAAACAGGGCATACATGTTGAAAAAAATATGCCAGATACCTCCATGCATAAACATATGAGTGACTATCTGCAAAGGCTTGAACTGTTCTGATTTGGGGAAATAGAGTCCAAGTAAACTATTAAGATCAATGCCAAAAACGCTGTTAGCTGCAAAATAAGCTAAAATCATTATTACATTGATCATTATGATATTCTTCACTACCGGGGGTAAATCCAGAATGCCTCTGCCGTATCCGTTCATCTATTATTTATTTTTATATTTAGAAGTCCTCAATTGTCGGGCCAAACCTGATTCCCCTTTTCGATCCGACATATTGTCATTGATTTTCTTCGTTTACCCCGGCCCCAAGGGGAGCGAAGAAAATCAATTTACTCCCCTTGGGGAAGGGGTAAATAAATTGATTTTCAAGCGTTGTGGAATGCAATTAATCTCATAAACCATTGCTATTTAAATCTTTTATCAATTTCCTCAAGGGTAAAAATGCTGATGACAGGTTTTCCTTTAGGAGAATAATTTGGTGCCTGACAGGCAAAGAGAGTGTCAAAAAGATCTTCCATTTCGCCCTGGCTCAGCGCTTTTCCGTATTGTATGGCTGTTGCACCAGCCATTCCGGCTGCCACTTTCTCTTTTGCACCTGTCGAAGGATCTGACTGTGTATTTTTATAATCCTCAAGTAAAATCTCCAGCATTTGGAGAGGATCAGAAGAATTACTGTCTGAAGGCCTGCCGTTGATTGTGATTTTATTTTTGCCCGGATGCTGGAAACTAAACCCCAGTAATCCCAGTTCTCCTTCGATTTCTTTCAGAATAATATAATCGGAAGGGTTTAATTCTGCTGTAACGGGGAACATATCTACCTGGCTTATAGCCCTGTTATTGCTCAGACATTCGAGAAATCTTTCATAGAGGACTCTTTCATGAGCTCTCTTCTGGTCAATCAGCATAAGGCCCGATTTAACAGGGCATACAATATATTTGTTTTTTACCTGGAAGAACTTTCTTTGCGATTCCCTTATCTTTTCGAATTGTTCAGGATTATCATTCTCTTTTTCAAGTGCTGTATAAAGCTTTTCCCAGTTTGCAGTATTCTCCTTCTCAAACCGTTCAACGAATCCCGACCTTTCATTACTTCTCGCTTCTCCGTTGAACGGATTAAATTGTGTATTGATCTCAATCCTTGGCTGTTCGGGTATAATGTTCGATGACCTCATTACCGGGATTTCAATAAGAGCTTCATTTTCGAAATCGAGTGAAGGAACTATATTAAACCGGCCAAGAGCCTCCCTTACAGATGCCATTAAGATCTGCCATATTGATCTTTCGTCCTCAAATTTTATCTCAGTTTTAGTAGGATGGATATTTATGTCAATAGATGCCGGATCAGCCTCCATGAAAATGAAGTAAGAAGGGATTGCTTCAATAGGAAGGATATTCTGATAAGCCTCAACAACTGCTTTATGGAAGTATGGATGTTTCATAAAACGGTTGTTCACAAAAAAGAATTGTTCACCGTATGTTCGTCTTGCATTCTCGGGTTTTCCGATAAATCCTTTTATGTTTATCAGGCTTGTTTCTGTCTCGATGGTAATCAGGTCCTGGTTTATCTGTTTTCCGAAAACACCGATTATTCTTTGTCTCAAATTGGAAGCTACAAGGTTGTATATCTCGGTGTCGTTGTGATGAAGAGAGAATCTTATGTCGGGATGGGCAATTACGATCTTCTGAAATTCATTGACAATATGTCTGATTTCAGTGTTATCTGATTTAAGGAATTTCCGACGTGCCGGTATATTGAAAAAAAGATTTTTAACTGAAAAACTTGAACCAACAGGACAACTGCATGGTTCCTGGGTTACTACCTTTGATCCGTTTACTACTACCAGTATTCCTGTTTCATTTTCTTCCCGGCGCGTCTTAAGCTCAACCATTGCAACGCCGGCAATAGAGGCAAGCGCTTCGCCTCTGAATCCTTTAGTTGTAATAGCAAAGAGATCCTGTGCTGATGTAATCTTTGAAGTGGCGTGTCTTTCAAACGATAACCTGGCATCTGTTTCCGACATTCCCGATCCATCGTCAATTACCTGAATTAATGTTTTACCCGAGTCTTTTATTATTACCCTGATGTTCTTTCCTCCTGCATCGACAGAGTTTTCAATCAGCTCCTTTACTACCGAGGCCGGCCTTTGTATTACTTCTCCTGCAGCTATCTGGTTAGCTACTGAGTCGGGTAAAAGCTTTATAACATCAGGCATTAATCAAAATATTATAGTAGATACAGCTAACATTTGACGGGGATACAAGTTTACAAAAAGCGTTGTGTATCCCTTCCTTAAACATTTTTACAAATATATAAATAATTGGTACATAACTATTCAGAACAGACTCAGTGAAGCTAAACGATAACTATAAGGTAATTAAACTTCAGATGATTATCTTTGATAAAAAATCTGTGAAAATGAAAAATCTGCTTATCTGTTTAACTGTCATTTTATTAATTGTTTTCTCTGGCTGTTCACATAGACCTGTAGAGAATGATATTAAAGTAATGACATTGAATGTAAGATATGATAATCCGGAGGATAGTATCAATGCCTGGCCAAAAAGAGCAACACAAATGTGTAATTTTATAATAAACGAAAAACCCGATATACTTGGCATGCAGGAAGTATTGTGGCATCAGTATCAGGTTCTCGATTCAGTTCTTATTGATTATTCCTCAGTTGGGGTAGGTCGTAACGACGGCGCCAGAAAAGGGGAGATGAACCCGGTTTTTTTCAGAAAAGAAAAGTTTGATATGGTCAGAAACATCACTTTCTGGCTCTCCGATTCTCCTGAGGTTGCCGGTTCGATAGGATGGGGCGCTTCTTTACCACGAATTGTAACATGGATGGAACTTGTAAATAAGAATAGTCATAAACATTTTTTCTTTTTCAATACACATTTTGCACAAGATTCGGATTCAGCAAGGCTGATGAGTTCGAGAATACTTCTTAAGGAAGTTAATAAGATAACTGAGGGATCCCCATTCATAATTTCCGGTGATTTTAATATGCCTCCTACCAGCACAGGTTATTCAATCTTAACAGGACCAGATGAAAGTGTTCCTCTTTTAAAAGATGCTTATGTTATAACTGAAAAGAGACCCTTAGGCCCGGTTTATACTTTCAATGGGTTTTCTGACAAAACAAAAACAGCAAGAATAGACTATATTTTCGTAAGAAATGGAATGAAAGTACTGGATTACAAAACAGTTATTAAAAAGGAACATGGGATCTTTATCTCAGATCATTGGCCTGTTGAAGCAGTCGTCTCTTTTAAATAGTCTATCAGATTATTATACCGTTTTGCGATACCTTCTTACTGCCAGAGTCGTAAAAAGAATTGCAAGTACAACCAGAGAATAAAGTTCCCGGCTGATATCAGATATTGTTGATCCTTTAAGCATGATCATCCTGTTTATCCTCATAAGATAGGCAACAGGGTTGATCAGATTGAAGTCCTGGGCCCACATTGGCATACTCTCATAAGGTGTAAAAATACCGCTCATAAGGATGAAAATAATCATGCAAAAAAATGCAACAAACATGTATTGCTGCTGAGTTCCTGAGTAGGTCGAAATAAACAAGGCTAAGCCCAGGACTGCAATAAGAAAAATTGAACTGCCAAAGAACATTAATAAAACACTTCCTTCAAAAGGAATGTTAAATGCTACTTTCCCGATAACCAGTCCAAGTGCAAGGTCTGTTAATCCGATTAACAGAAAGGGTACCATTTTTGCAATAATGAAATGATATTTTCTGACGGGGGTTACATTGATCTGCTCAATTGTCCCGATCTCTTTTTCTCTTACCATATTTAAGCCGGCAAGAAGGAACCCGATTGCGGTAACAAGGATGACTAGTATCCCCGGAAGCATATAGTATTTGTAATTTAACAATTCATTGTACCAATACCTGTTTGTGATTTCTATCCTGGGCAAAGGAAAAAATGAGCCGGATGTTATGTTTTTTTTAATAAGATCCATATTGTAATCGCGTACAACTCCGTTGAAATAAGCCCATGTGAGCTCTGCAGATGAGGCATTTACCGCATCTATGGTGGCAAGAAGCTTACCTTGTTTTCCGTTACCGATATCTTTTCCGAAACCCGATGGTATCTGAAGTATCATACTGCATTTGTTCCGGTGAAGCAGATTATTTGCCTCCTCTTCTGAAAATGTTGAAAAGGAGACCTTGAAAAAAGTAGAACCGGCCAGCATGTTTATTAACCCTCTTGATTCTGACGTCATATCTTTATCGATAATAGCAAGCTTTACATTCTTTAACTCGAATGTTACAGCAGGGACAAGTATCAGCATCTGCACAATCGGAACTGCAAATATTGCTTTTGAAATAAATTTATTCCTGAATATCTGAATAAATTCTTTTCTTATCAGGTAAAATATTGTCCTCATTTTATGACTTTTGTCTTTTATATTACGGTATGCGGTATGCGGTAATTTTATTCGAGTCTTATTTTAAACTTCCTGACACTAAGCCCTATAAATACAAGAGTCATGATAATCAGGATAAGAGTTTCTTTCCATATATACATCAAACCGGTTCCCTTAATCATTATGTTCTTAATTATTACAATAAAATATCTTGGAGGTAATATTGAACTTACATAATCATAAATCTTTGGCATGTTTTCAATCGGGAAAATAAATCCTGAAAGCAGAACAGTCGGTAACATCAGTCCTATCAGGGAAATAAAGATCGCTTGTTGCATGTTGCCTGATACCGTTGAGATGAGAATACCGAGAGATAAACTCATTAATATATATAGCATACATTCGGCAAGAAGAAGTATAAGGCTCCCTTTGACAGGAAGATCGAATACGAGCCATGACAAGGCCAGTATTAGAAGTACATTTATGAATGAGAGTATAAAATAGGGCATCACCTTTCCAAGAATTATCTGGATCGGACGAAGAGGAGAGACCAATAAGACTTCCATCGTTCCGAACTCTTTTTCACGCGTTATTGTGACAGAGGTCATAAGGGCACTAATCAGAATCAGGATCAGAGTTACAACTCCCGGGACAAACATAAAATGGCTTTTAAGATTCGGGTTATAGAACATTTTTACATCAGGGCTGATCCTTATGGAATTATTTAATACCGGTCCTGCAAGCTCCGTGGTAAAATCATTCACTATTGCTGTAGTATAATTTGTAACAAGAGTAGCTGTGTTTGGTTCTGACCCATCGGCAATTATACTGAGGGATGCCTTGCCTTCACTAATCAGTTTCTTGCCGAAATCATTTTCAAAAATTATTACTGCTTTGGTTTTCCCCTTTTTAAAGACCCTGTCTATATCTTTATAATTGAGTAGGGTTTCAGTCTTTTTAAAAAATCCTGAGGAGATAATTTTGTCAGTCAGTTTCAGAGTTATTTCATCGTGCGATAAATCGAGAATGGCAACCCCTGCATTTCTGATATCATTACTTACTGCAAATCCAAAGATAAGAATCTGTGCAACCGGAATGCCAAAAAGTATAAAGAGGGTCCGGTAATCCCTGAAAATATGCAGGAATTCTTTTTTTACAAATCCGAGGAATCGTTTCATACTGGTCTCGCTATTTTAATAAAAACCTCTTCAACTGATGTTGCATTGTATTGTTTTTTAAGACGTTCCGGAGTATCCAATGCCACAATTTTTCCATCGTTCATTATTGAAATCCGGTCGCAGTATTCTGCCTCATCCATATAATGTGTTGTAACGAATAGTGTGATTCCTCTTGAAGCTGTTTCATATATTGACTCCCAGAACTGTCGTCTGGTAATAGGATCAACGCCTCCCGTCGGCTCATCAAGGAATACGATTTTTGGTTCGTGCAAGACCGCAACTGAGAAAGCAAGCTTTTGTCTGAGTCCAGGCGGGAGGTCAGAAATCATCCTGTTCTCGTATTCCTGAAAGCGCAACTTAGCGAGGAGTTCGATAAGTCTTTCTCTTATCAGAGATTTGCTCATACCATAAATCCCGCCATAGAGGATAATGTTTTCTTTTACTGTCAGGTCTTCATAAAGTGAAAATTTCTGGCACATATACCCTATATTCTTTTTAATCTGTTCGGTTTGGCTATAGGCGTCAAATCCTGCAACATTAACCTCTCCTGATGTAGGTATTGAGAGCCCTGACAGAATCCGTATAGTTGTCGTTTTCCCTGCACCATTAGCCCCGAGAAATCCAAAAATCTCACCTGCATAAACCTCAAAGCTGAGATTATCATTGGCAGTGAAGCTTCCGAACTTTTTTACCAGATTATGTACAGATATTACTGTATTGTTCATGCTTTATTAGTTATACCATTATCTTTTTCCATCAGTTCGAGGAACCTGTCTTCAATTCCTGCTTCAGCTTCCATAATAACTGCATCACCGATACCTTCTCTGACCAGGTACTCATAAAGGGAATTATCCAGTGTGTTGTTATTTAATGTCACATGTATAGAGTCGCCAAACGGATAAGCTGTAAGAATCTCCGGATTTTTTCTGAGTGTTTTAATCAATTTGTATTTTTCGGCTGACTTTACAGTAAAAAGTTTTCTGCTGAAGCCTGCTTTGATGTTTTGAGGAGTATCGATTGAGAGTATTTCCCCATTCTGTATCAGCGCCACTCTGTCACATCGGATAGCTTCATCCATGTAGGGTGTAGATACAATGATAGTAATATTGTATTTTCTCAATTTCCCCAGCATATCCCAGAACTCTGATCTTGAAACGGCATCGACCCCTGTAGTAGGTTCATCCAAAATTAGAAGTCTGGGTTTATGAATTAAGGCACATGAAAGTGCCAGCTTCTGTTTCATCCCTCCTGAAAGTTTACCTGCAAGTCGCTTTTTAAAGGGTTCAATATGTGAGTAGATATCAGAAATAAGTTCATAATTTTCCTCAACAGTAGTTCCGAAAACAGTGGCAAAGAAATTCAGATTTTCTTCGACTGAGAGATCCTGGTAAAGGCTGAACCTTCCGGGCATATAGCCTATGTTTTTCCGAAGTTCTTTATAATCAGTTGTACTATCCATGCCCAGGACACTCATTTCCCCTTCATCTGGCAACAGGAGAGTGGTAATAATCCTGAATAGTGTTGTTTTCCCGGCCCCATCAGGACCGATAAAACCAAATATTTCAGATTCATTTACGGAAAATGATATATTATCCAGGGCTATAGTTGGTCCGAATTTTTTTGAAATACCTGATGATTCGACTGCTTTTAGCATCTGATAATTATTTTTCTGTTGTAAAAAGCACTTCCCCGGGCATCCCTGATTTAAGAGCGCCATCATTTATTACATCAATATTCACAGCATATACTAATACTACACGTTCATCTTTTGTCTGAATGATCTTGGGAGTAAATTCTGCCTTTTCTGCGATGTAACTGATAGTTCCTGTGAATGAACTGAATCTCTTTTCCCCGTTATCAATCCTTACAATACATGTCTGTCCTGTTTTTATTTTTCCGATTTGTGCTCCGCTTACAAAAACCTTTAATTTAATAGTTGAAAGATCTGCTATTTTAACAAGTGGTTTTCCTGCAGCTGTAATCTCTCCTGCTTCCGAGTACTTTTCAATTACAGTCCCTTTAAGAGGACTTTTTACGGTACATCTTTTAATCTGTTCATTCACAGTCGCTTCCTTGGAATCGTAAACAGAAAGATCCGCGGCGACAGACGTTTTCTGAGTGTTATTTGCAATGATCTGCTTTTGAAGAACCGCGACCTGCCCGGTCAGATCATCGTATTGCTTTTGTGTTGCAGCATCTTCCCTGAGCATCTTTCCGATCCTTGTGATATTTACATTCAGGTTCTCAATCTGCTGATTAAGGATATCATTCTGGGCATTGATTGAAGAGAGGCGGGTAATAACGCTTTTCATACCAGCGGCTAATTCGGCTTTCTGTAGATTAAGAACAGTTGTATCAATAAGGGCTATTATTGTACCTTTATCAACCTTAACACCCTCTCCGGGATCAAACTGGAGGATTCGCCCGTTTGTCTCAGCGGATATAATAACCTCTGTTGCCTCAAAATTCCCGAATGCGTCAGCTTTTTCGGCTTTGTTTTTGCAACCGACGAGTAGAACGGCAGCAATTATTATTAATGATCTGGTTTTCATGTTGGTATAATGTGAAGTTTATTAATTTACTCTATTTCCTGTCCACTGATATTCAGATATTCAATCCTAGCCAGCGAAAGATTTATTTTATGTATCTCATAATTTATCAGAGCCTGTCGTTCTGAATTAAGTTCATTCAGATAATCAGTTGCAGTGATAGTACCGTTCTGATATTGCGATTCAGCTGAGGCAGTTATCCTTTTCCTCAGAGTAATAAGTTCAGAATCAGTATCAATCAGAGCTTTAAGGCTTAACATTTCACTGTTTTTTGATTCGAGAAGCCTCTTAAGGTTATCAGTCAGATCATTCTTTCTGTTTACGATGATACTTTGTTGAAATGTGATTATTTGTTTCTCATTCCTGGTTTTGTTCCAGTCGAATATATTCCATTTTATACTGGCCCCCACTACATAATAGGGAGCAAATTCATTTTTAAAGAAGTTACTTCCGGGAGGATTACCATATCCAAGAGTGGCAAATCCGATTGCTTTAGGCATTCTTTTACTTTCGATAACTTTCATTCCTGCAGAAAGTTGTTCTTTCCTCAGATCGAAAAGCTGAAGTTCCGGACGTGTTAATTCATCTGAAGGTCCTACTGATTCTGAAGGTTGGATAAACTCTGTAGAGCCATCGATTTCCTTACCTGTAAGATCGGATAGAATTTTAAGAAAGGAAGTTTTTCTGATCTCATTTTCAGCCAATTGCTGTTCAATCTTAATCTTTTCCGAGGTGAGGACATCGGCATCTGTCTTTATGATAACTCCATTATTAATAGCTGATTGCATTGATGCTATCCTCTTCTTAATTATCTCAAGGTAATTATCCAAAAGCTCTTTCTGTCTTGCGAGGAGCAAAAGATTAAAATAATAACTGTTTATCTGTCCCCGGAGTTTGTAGAGATCAGCTTCGGTCTGCTTTACATTAATGTTGAGGTCAGCTTTTTCAAGTGCTCTTGCACCTTTTATTGCTCCTCCGTCATAAATAACCTGGGTTACATCAACAGTGATTTTATATTGCTCATGCGGGAGAGGCTTTATAGCGCCAGCGATACCTGGTATTGACAGAGCTCCAAGTACCCCGCCCATATCCACAACTGAAGAATTATAAAGCAGACTTCCGTTCGCATCGAGAGTTGGAAGCCATCCCTTTACCAGATTTTCATCCTTTAATCTTGAAATATCCGAGTAGCCGGTTTTCTCACCGGCAAGAGCGTTAGCTGTCATAGCATTGTCATAACACTCTTTCAGAGTCATAATCTTCTGGGCATGAAGCGTAAATGATCCGAAAAACAGCAAAATGACAAATATCAATTCTCTTCTTTTCATTTATATAGGTTTAATATTTTTTATTTTAGTCAATATAAGCTCCAGGCACTTCTTATTTTTTTATTGCCTTTATCACAAACGCTGCAGCAAACTCTTTCCTCTCCTCAATAAATTTATTAAAGTCAAGGCCAACTTTTTCCAGAATACCTTCAATTAAACCCCTGGCTGCAAAAGGGAAAACGCTTATTGCTGCAATAGAAACCATTAATTGTGGCATTGTATCTTCTGTGATATTGTAATTTTCCAACTCCGCTTTGTGTTGTTCATAAAGCTTTTCCCAAAGTTTTTCGAAATGGATATTTTTCAGGAGGATTTTTATCCTTGCCGGATTCCGGTTTATTTCGTTAAGTATAAAGCCTGGCAGCTTTGGGTTTTCCTGAAGAAAAGCAATATGTTCTTTGAAGAAGAACCTTATTTTCGCTTCGATGGTGAGGTTTTCATCGAAAACAGGGGCAAATTTTTTGAGTATTTTTCTGGCAATCATCTCAAAAACAGCGTTGAAAAGCTGATCTTTTGTTCGGAAATAGTAATGTAATAATGCTTTATTGATACCGGCATAACTGGCAATATCCTGCATGCGTGCACCATCCATACCTTTATCAACAAAGACATCAGTTGCTGCTTCAAAAATCCGCTCCTCTGTTAGTTTATCATTCTCTGTCATAATCTTAACCTATTGGTTTAACTATTAGGTTTAACCGAATGGTCAAAAGTATTACATCTATTTTAAATTGGCAAATATTTTCATAAGAGTTTTTGTTTACATGACCTATTGTGCTTAAATTTATAGATATATGGTCTCGCTGACCAGATAATTAAATGTAAATGTTATTTAATGTATGATAGGAAACTAATCAGGTTAACTGGTTTTGATTATTCTTCCAGCAGATATCATTTTTTTACAATATGTGTGGAAGATCATTACCATTCGTTTGGCGCAATTGAAAATAAAACAATGATTTTATCATACCAGGGTAATATCGCTTTTGAGCAGTGGAAATGGTTAGGTAAACAATATCCATATATTGATTTAATTTCGTTTGTAATTATGCCGGATCATATTCATGGAATAATTCACATTGATGCAGATTTTTATAATATCGTCAATCAATACAACCGGATTCCACAATACAACCGGATCGACGGATACAATCAAACCGCACGATACAATCAATTCCCAAAATAAAACCTTTGCCGGAATTGATCGGAGCATATAAAGCAACGGTATCAAAACGAATACATCAGGCAGGGGATAAAATGTTTAAGTGGCAAAAATCGTATCATGATCATATTATCCGAAATATGCGATCGTTGAATATAATTAAAAAATATATCCGGAAAAATCCTGAAAAATGGGAACTGTAGGGAACAGTCGCGACCTTTCCCTACGGTGTTATCATTCCAAATTAATCAGTAATAGTAAAATATATTGTAAAATATTTGTATTTGTAAAAAATAATATTTTACATTTGCAATATATAAACAACTTATATATTAAAATATGATACCAACAGACCTGATAAAAGGATCCCTAAAGACAATCGTCCTTAAGTTATTAAAAGAGGAAGGACCAATGCACGGTTACGCTATTACCCACAAAGTGGAGGAACTTACCGAAGGAAAGATGAAACTTACTTACGGAGCACTCTATCCAGTTCTCCATAAACTCGAAAAGGATGGCTCTCTCGTTACTGCTTCAGAAAATTTCAATAACAGAATAAGAATCTACTATAGTCTCACTCCCAAAGGTCATACTGTTGTCGCTGAAAGAATAAAAGAGCTGAACGAGTTCATTGAATCCCTCCAACGTATAGTTGACACCAAACCCGGCTTAAGCCATGCCTGAACTAAGTCTGCATAATATTGATCAGATCAGCCGCAACATCAACCGGGAGGAGATCACGTTTTCACATCTCCTCGAAGATCTTATAGATCATGTTTGCTGTGATGTGGAGTATGAGATGCAGAAGGGATTGAACTTTACCGATGCCTATAACAGGGTAAAACAAAAAATGGGATCGAGAAGGCTTAAAGAGATACAGGAAGAGACACTTTATACAGTTGACACTAAATACAGATATATGAAAAACACAATGAAAATTTCAGGAGTGGCTGGCACCGTCATGCTTGGCTTTGCCGCATTGTTCAAGATTCAACACTGGCCTTTTGCCGGTATCATGCTGACACTTGGGGCTTTACTGCTGGCTTTTGTCTTTTTGCCTTCAGCTCTTAATGTCCTTTGGAAGGAAACTCATAACAGGAAGAGACTCTTCCTTTTTATATCAGCTTTTTTTGCAGGAATGCTTTTTATTTTTGGGACTCTTTTAAAAATACAACACTGGCCGTTAGCAGGAACGATTTTAAGCCTGTCAGCACTATTCGGAATTTTGTTTTTTATTCCCGCCTTGCTTGTAGGCAGGATAATGGATCAGGAAAACAAAAAGAAATGGCCTGTATACATTCTTGGTGCTGTTGGAATAATCTGTTATGTTGCCGGATTGCTCTTTAAGATTCAGCATTGGCCACTTGCCAGCTTACTCATGGTTTCAGGACTCATCCTGCTTTGTCTTGTTGTCTTTCCGTGGTATACATGGATCACATGGAAGGATGACAGTCATATAAGCGCCCGCTTCATCTTTTTATTAATCAGTTTTTTTTTAATTATAGTTCCGGGAGCCTTGATTAATATGAATTTGCAGAATTCCTACAATGAGGGTTATTATTCACACCAGGAACAACAACAGGCTCTGTTTGCTTACATGTATAGTAATAACCAGTCACTTATTATTCAATATCACGATTCCTTGAATTATCCTAAAATGGAACTGCTGCATTCCAAAACAGCAGAGCTACTTTCTGTTATCAGCAAAATTCAGACAAAAATGGTTCAGGAATCAGAAGGTAAACCCGATATGCAGGCAGTTAATCTGGTTCAGTTCAAACAGACTGAGAACGGACCGGAAATCAAGTACAAGCTTCTTCCAAATCCATTTCAGCAAGGTCTTGTCAGAGATTTTCTTTTACCAGGCTGCACCTCACGACAGGAGCTAAATATAGCTCTGGCAGAATATATAACCTATTTTTCTGGTCTGACAACGGCAGAAGATCTTAGTATATATAAGGGACTCCTTGAGCCTTCAGTATATTTTCCTGGTGAAATTTCAGCGAGTAGTGAAATCTCATTAATGTCAGGCCTTCACTCACTTGAGCTTCTTAAAAATAGTATCCTGACGGTTGAATCATATTTGTTAACAACTACTGCAAAGAAATAATAATCAAATTAATACGTGTTGTCATGAAACAAAAGATCTATATTTTTGGTTTGGTTACAGCCCTGATAATTATTACAGGTACCACTTTTAAAGTAAACCACTTTCCAGGAGCTGGTATCCTATTAACAATAGGGCTGTCGACTCTTGTATTGATTTTTCTGCCAGCGGCTCTTATAAATAATTATAGGATGGAAGAAAGCAGACAGAACCTGTCACTTTACATTGTTACGTGGCTGACGTGTTTTGTTATATTCACATCTATGCTTTTCAAAATACAGCATTGGCCATTTGCCGGAATTTTACTCACTATAGCCCTCCCTTTCCCATATATTGTTTTTCTTCCGGTCTTCCTTACTGTTACTTCGAAAAACAAGAATTTCAACATCTATAATACAGTTTTTATTCTGTTACTTCTGGCTCTCAATTCGGTATTCTCAGCTCTGCTATCATTGAATGTTTCAAAAGCAACGATCGATGACAGTTATAATATATCACGAAATTATATCAGAGTTGAAACAATTCTGAAACAGATTCCCGACAATCTTCAGCAATCACCAGTCAATCTGAAAATTGATGAAGTATTAAAAATCGTGAATAAGTATCAGGATCTGATTTTAAAACAGGAAGGTATCTCCAGGGAACAATGGAATAAAAATCCTGGTAATTTATGGAGAGCTGAAACAGGGAGAATTGCTGCAAACGCATTATTGAAAGAAAATGAGCCTTTCCCGGGAGAAAAATTGCAGACCGGTCTTAAAAATCTTATACGTGAGTTTGAAAAAAGCCCTGGTTATGAAGAAATTGCCAGGTCTGCTCCGATAATATTTGATTACCGGGAAGCCGGCAATGGAGGAGATCCATGGGAACGGCAGAGTTTTACCTATAACCCTCTGTCCTGGGCCCTTATATACCTTGATGGCCTTGAAACAAATCTTTATATGATAAAAGCGTCAGTTCCTGCAATGAATTAAACCCATTCTTTAACTTACATCGTGAACCTTCGTGCTAAAATTAATTTGTTTTATCGAAAACAAAGTTTACTTTTGCAGTTGAATGAGAAGATAAAATGAAAGCAATTTATACATATTGGCGTTGGTGGTTAAGTATAATTCACTTTTTGATGTGAGACTACCAGCTATGTATATATAATATTATAAGATATTAATCAACGGCCTGTCGTACTCACGACAGGCCGTTTTGATTTTAAAGGTCGACCGTAGTTTTAAAAAAAGAAATGATTCAGATGAAAAAAACAAATATTATCGCAGAATTTAAAATTAAAACAACATCCAGAAAACTACTTGCCGACATTATAACACCGGTAAGTATATATCTGAGAATAAGAGATATATATCCAAATTCGTTGTTATTGGAAAGCTCTGATTATCATGGTAATGAAAATAGCTATTCTTTTATATGTATGAAACCACTCGCCGCTTTCGAAGCAGATAACGGAATTGTGACAGAAACTTACCCTGACGGATCAACAATGGTTACTGAAATAACAGATAAACAAACATTTAATACCAGGTTTTCAGCTTTTACAAATGCATTTGTTCCAACAGAATTACAGGCAGATATTCCCGTAAATGGGCTGTTTGGTTATCTTTCCTACGATGCTGTAGAATATTTCGAGAAGATAGAATTAAAACAAGGTACTGAATGCCCATATAAAATACCGGATGCCAGGTACCACCTTTATAAATATATTATAGCAATAAATCATTATCAAAACACACTGCAGATAATTGAAAACCAGGTAAACGGAGAACCTGGGGAACTTGACCGGATTGAGTCATTACTGAACAGCAGGAATGTGGCAATTTACTCTTTTAAAACTGTTGGGGAGGAAGGCAGGAACATTACTGATGACCAGTACAAGACTATGGTCAGGAAAGGTAAAGAACATTGTTATCTCGGAGATGTATTTCAGGTGGTGCTGTCAAGGCAATTCTCACGACATTTCACAGGCGATGAATTCAATGTTTACAGAGCTTTACGGTCGATAAATCCTTCTCCTTATTTATTCTATTTTGATTATGGGAATTATAAGATTTTCGGATCATCTCCTGAAGCACACCTGAAGATTAATAAGGGCAAAGCATTTATTAATCCGATCGCGGGAACTTTCAGGCGTACAGGCAATGATGAAAATGACAAGCTTCTCGCACAACAGCTATCCGCAGACCAAAAGGAAAACGCAGAGCATGTTATGCTGGTCGATCTTGCACGCAACGATCTTAGCAGACATGCCGGCAATGTTAAAGTTGAAAGATTTCGGGAGGTCCAGTTTTATTCACATGTTATTCATCTTGTATCGGCTGTTTCAGGAGAGCTTAAAGAAGGTACCACAATGGCAGACATGATGTCTGCAACATTCCCTGCCGGCACACTTTCAGGCGCCCCTAAATACATGGCAATGAAGATTATAGATAAATACGAGAATCAAAGGAGAGGGTATTACGGTGGAGCTATTGGCTTCCTCGACTTCAGGGGCCATTTTAACCATGCAATCATGATCCGGACTTTTCTGAGTAAAGCAAATATACTTTATTATCAGGCCGGTGCCGGAATAGTAGCTGGTTCTGACGAAGATAAAGAGTTGCAAGAGGTTAATAATAAGCTCGGAGCACTCAGAAAAGCGGTTGAATTGGCAGAAGATATTAAGTAAAACTTATTGAAAAAATGAAAAGGATATTAGTTATAGATAATTACGATTCGTTCACGTATAACCTGGTATATTATATTGAAAAGCTTTCAGGAACCCGCCCTTCAGTATTCCGTAATGATGAAATATCTCTTGAAGAAGTGAGTGGTTATGAAAAAATTCTTCTTTCGCCCGGACCAGGTGTTCCTGTTGATGCCGGAATTTGTATTGACCTGATAAAGCGTTATGCACCAACCAAAAGCATCCTTGGTATATGTCTTGGTCACCAGGCAATAGGGGAGGCCTTTGGAGGCAAAATCCTCAACCTGAGCCATGTTTATCATGGTATTGCAACGCCGGTAATGATTACGGATTTGAATGATCCTCTTTTCATAAATATACCTTCCCCGATTATCGGAGGAAGGTATCACTCCTGGATAGTTTCGGGTAATGATCTTCCGGAATGTTTAAGAATAACTTGTCAGGATGAAAACGGGATAATTATGGGAATAAGCCATAAAGTTTATGATGTGCGCGGTCTGCAGTTTCACCCGGAATCGGTGCTAACCGAGCATGGCATGGAGATAATGTCAAACTGGATTAATAATTAAATATACATTAAAGGTTGTCAGTCAATTAAATGGGATTATAATGATAAAGCAAAATACTTTTAAACATGCGTGATATATTGAATCATCTCTTCGAGCACAAAACCCTTGACCGGAAGGAAGCGGAAAAGGTGCTTACCAATATTGCAAATGGCATTTATTCAGAGTCGGAAATTGCGGCTTTTCTTACTGTTTACCTTATGAGGAGCATTACAGTTGATGAGCTTACCGGATTCCGGGATGCACTTCTGAACCTCTGTATCAGGATCGACCTTTCAGAATTCGAACCTATGGATGTTTGTGGTACGGGCGGCGATGGGAAAGACACATTCAATATTTCTACACTTACTACATTTGTTCTTGCAGGGGCCGGGATCAAGATCGCCAAACACGGTAATTACGGAGTAAGTTCAACATGCGGCTCTTCTAATATATTGGAACATTTCGGATATAATTTTTCAACTGATAGTGATAAATTAAAAAATGAGATCAATAAATCAGGTGTCTGTTTTTTGCATGCTCCGCTTTTTAATCCTGCAATGAAAAATGTGGCGCCTGTCAGGAGAGCTCTGAAGATAAAGACCTTTTTTAACATGCTGGGGCCAATGGTTAATCCTTCATTCCCAACTAAACAACTAATTGGCGTCTATAGCCTCGAACTTGCCCGTTTGTACAACTATCTCTACCAGCAATCTTCAATGGAATACATGATTATTTTCAGTCTCGATGGATATGACGAGGTTTCACTTACCTCTGATTTCAAATATATCCTGAATGGAGTTGACCATATTGTTTCCCCCGAAATGATGAACTATAAAAGAGCTAAGCAATCTGAGTTGAGCGGCGGACGTAGTGTACCGGAAGCAGCTGATCTTTTTATAAAAATCCTGAAGGGGGAAGGCACAGTTACCCAGAATAATGTTGTGACCATAAACGCCCAGATGGCCTTGAAATGCTATTACCCTTCAAAATCTTTTGAAGAATGCCGTGAGATTGCAAGTGAGTCACTTTTAACCAGAAAGGCTTATAAATCATTTATTAAACTGATTGAATTACAGTAATGACCATCCTTGATAAAATAATTGAAAATAAGAGGAGAGAACTGAACCTACTTACCGAAGCTACTCCTGTCAGGGATCTCGAAAACAGCATTCTGTTTAAACGACAGATTATTTCTCTCTCAGAATTTATTCTCGATAAAAGTAAAACAGGTATTATTGCCGAGTTCAAGAGAAAATCCCCTTCAAAAGGCATTATAAATTCATTATCCGCAATAGAGGAGGTAACATCGGGGTATTTCAGGGAAGGCGCTTCAGGTGTTTCTGTTCTTACTGACACTCAATTTTTTGGTGGTTCAAATGCAGACCTTTTACGTGCCAGGAACAAGAGTATTTTCCCAATATTGCGAAAGGATTTTATTATTGATGAATATCAGGTTATAGAATCAAAGTCAATCGGTGCTGATGCAATAATTCTTATAGCCGCGGCGCTGGGGAAACAGGAGATTAATAACCTTTCAGTATTAGCCCGTTCACTCGGCATGGAGGTTCTTCTCGAAATACATGAACCGGACGAACTTGAAAAGATAAACCAGTACGTTAATATAATAGGTGTGAATAACCGCAACCTGAAAACATTTGAAGTAAATATTGATATCTCAGAGAAGCTGGCGGCGAAAATTCCAAATGGGTTTTTAAAAATATCTGAAAGTGGTATCTCTTCACCACGGGTAATAAAAAATCTCAGAGTTTTCGGATACAATGGGTTTTTGATAGGGGAGAAATTTATGGGTACTCCTGATCCTGTAAAAGCTTTTTCTGAATTTGTTAAGGATTTAATCTGAAGCCATGATAAGAGTTAAAGTATGCGGTATGCATGATCCTTTGAATATTAAGGAGATAGCTGAAGTTAAGCCGGACTTCATAGGATTTATCTTCTATCCCGGCTCACCGAGATATGTGGGAGATGAACCCGAAACGGAGCTTTTCCGTAACGTGGCATCACATATTAAGAAGACGGGTGTGTTTTTAAATGAAAATAATCATAAGATACTTGATATATCAATCCGTACTGGTCTTGATATGATACAATTGCACGGTAATGAATCACCTGCATCCTGTTTTCAGTTAAAATCATCGGGGCTAACTATTATTAAGGCATTCAATATTGAAAAGGATTTTGGTTTTGAATTTCTGAAGCAATATGCGCTGGCTTGTGATTATTTCTTATTTGATACAAAAAGTGAAAAGCAAGGAGGGAGTGGCATTAAGTTTAACTGGGAAAAACTGGAAGAATATTCAATGGATAAGCCATTTTTCCTGAGCGGAGGAATCGGCCCTGAAGATGCAGGTTTAATTAAATCCATCGAAAACAGAGGATTATTTGCAGTTGATATAAACAGTTGTTTTGAGACTTCTCCCGGGATAAAAGATATCGCTCTGGTTAAAACATTTATTGAAGAAATTAAAAATGAACAGCAATGAACTATAATGTAGATGAACGGGGTTATTACGGAGTATTTGGTGGTGCTTATATTCCTGAAATGATGTACCCGAATGTGAAGGAACTGGCAGATAATTACCTGAAGATTCTTAACGATAAAAAATTCAAAGATGAATTTCATTCATTGTTAAAGCATTATGTAGGAAGACCATCTCCTTTGTTTTTTGCCTCGCGCCTGTCATCATTTCATAATACAAAGATTTTCCTTAAACGGGAGGATCTGAATCATACCGGTGCACATAAGATAAATAATACTGTTGGCCAGATATTAATTGCAAAGCGACTTGGCAAATCGAGGATCATTGCCGAAACTGGCGCTGGTCAGCATGGTGTTGCGACTGCAACAGTATGTGCCCTCATGGGAATGAAATGCATTGTTTATATGGGACAGACAGACATTGAAAGGCAATTGCCTAATGTCTTGAGGATGAAAATGCTGGGTGCTGAAGTAGTCGCTGTTACAAGTGGTAATAAGACACTTAAGGATGCAACAAATGAGGCCATACGCGATTGGATCAGTAACCCTGCAGATACTTATTATATAATTGGTTCGGTTGTCGGACCACATCCATATCCTGATCTGGTCACCAGGCTTCAGGCTGTGATAAGCGAGGAGATGCAACATCAGGTTAAAGAGGTGTCAGGGAAAAAGAACCCTGATTATATCATAGCTTGCATTGGTGGCGGGAGCAATGCTATTGGCTCCTTCTATCATTATCTTAATAACGAAAGTGTGAAACTGATTGCAGTTGAGGCTGGAGGTAAGGGTATTGATAGCGGTGAAACAGCGGCTACTATGGTGACCGGTCGTCCGGGAATAATACACGGCAGCAAGACAATGCTTATGCAGACAGATGATGGTCAGATCACTGAACCATATTCCATCTCAGCCGGACTTGATTATCCGGGTATAGGACCAATTCATTCATACCTTCATGAAATAAAGAGGGTCACTTTCGATAATGTGACTGATGATGAAGCACTTGAAGCAGCTTTCAGACTGACCCGTCTCGAGGGAATTGTTCCGGCTCTTGAATCGGCTCATGCCCTTGCCTGGTTAGGAAAACATCAATTCCGTAAAGATGATGTTGTCGTCGTAACAATTTCAGGAAGAGGAGATAAGGATATGGATGCGTATATAAAATATATGGAGCAGACTAATTATTACAAATCTGAATAA
>Ga0209880_1000031_pt1 | contig 23912 bp, 20 predicted proteins | sample PersoiDNA2013191_FD_185803 | JGI IMG/M metagenome (GOLD analysis project Ga0209880, IMG submission 185803) | Permafrost soil microbial communities from the Arctic, to analyse light accelerated degradation of dissolved organic matter (DOM) -... | ecosystem: Environmental > Terrestrial > Soil >... | reverse complement strand
CAAACCGCCCGGTTGTCTCGGGCGCGAATTGGGAGTGTACGGCGCTCCGCCGCTCCGGTCAAACGACAGCCGGGTTCAGGGCAAGAGGTCGCGCCGCCGAAAGAGCACGAGCGACGCCGTCCTGCCGTCCTCGACGACGAGCGTCAGGCGTCGTCCCGGGTGAGCAACCGCTCGCGCACGATCCGGAGCACGCGGACTTCCCCGTCGAGCGGGGGCGCCGGCGGCTCGGCGAGTGCCGAGACCACGTCCTCCGGGCGCCCTACGGCGTCCGGGCGGTGGCGGAGACGGGTCCGCAGAATGGCTGTGGGTGCGTCCGCGCTGGCACCGGCGGGCGGAAGCACGGCCGCCACCGAGAGCGAGACGATCAGCGGCCGCAGGTCGAATGTCTGCGTCTTCTTCTCGCGACGTCGCTCGCGCGGCAGGGTGGCGACGGCCAGGAGCGCCTCTGCCGCGACCCGGAGCCCGAGCGGCGACACGCCGGCAACCTCGACCCGGTAGTCGGCGGCGGCCAGGGCGGCCGATGCTGAAGGTGCGCCGACCCAGACGTCGTGGAGGTCGACCAGCTCGACGAGCGGCGGGAGTCCGGCACGAACCCGCTCCCGGACTTCGGCGGCCGGGAGGCGCGCCGCGAGGACCACGTCGACGATCTCGCGCTCCCCGGCGATGCCGAGCGGGAGCTGCGCGGCCGGCACGGCACGGCCCCGCCCAGGTTCGCCGGCCAACGGCAGCCCGCTTCGCTCCAGCAGCGAGGCCCAGGCACCGGCTCCGGCAGGAAGCTCGCCGGGCACGTGTACCGCCGGCAACCGCAGGTAGAGGCGCCAGCGCTGGCGCGGGCTGCTCGAGGGCGACTCAACCGGCGCGGATGTCGACGAATCGGCCGGCGGCGCGCTCAGCGGGACGGCGGGCGGCGCGCCCGGCACGCTCCCGGCGTCCGGCGGTCCTGGTAACGGGCGCGGCCCGGTCATGCGGCTGACGCCGGCGGCGGAGGCAGGAAGCCCTCGGTCACGGGCGAGGGCGCGATCGCCGGCGAGGCAGCGAGCGGCCCACAGAGTTGTCCACCTGGACGGGCAGACCGCAAGTCTGGGCCAGGTAGCCGGCCGGGAGCATCACCACTCGGCACGCTGCTGGCGCATGGCGATGCTCTGGAGAATGCCGAGCCCGATGGCGATGCTGACGAGCGAGGCGCCGCCGTGCGTGATGAACGGGAGCGGAATGCCGGTGATCGGCATCAGGCCCAGCACCATCCCGACGTTGACGACGATCTGGAAAAGGATCATCGAGGCCACGCCCGCGCCCATCATCAGGCCGAAGGGGTCCCGGGACCGCCAGGCGATCGTGAGGATCCGCCAGAGGAGCGCCGCGAACAGCAGGAAGACGACGACGCACCCGACGAAGCCGAGCTCCTCAGCCAGGATCGCGAAGACGAAGTCCGTCGTCTGGACGGGAAGCAGGTTCGACTGGTTCTGCGCGCCGTTCGTCAGGCCCGCTCCCAGGAGCCCGCCGGAGCTCACGGCCTTCTGGGCGGTCAGGAGCTGGAAACCCGCACCGAGCGGATCATTCGCCGGGTCCAGGAAGCTCGTCAGGCGCTCCTTCTGGTAGTCGTGCAGCACGTACGTCCAGATCAGCGGCAGGGCAGCGAACGTCGCCACCGCCAGCGCCCCGAGCCACCGCAGGCTCGCGCCCGCCATGAAGAGCATCCCAGCCAGGACGGCAATGAAGACGAGCGACGTCCCGAGGTCCGGCTGCAGGAGCACGAGTACCCACGGCGGGATCACGATGAGGCACGCACCCACGATCGCCGAAAGGGAGTCCAGGCGCCGCTCGCGGTCCGCGAGATACCGCGCAAGAACGACGATCATGAGGATCTTGGCGATCTCGCTGAACTGGAACTGGAGCCCGAAGATCGAGACCCAGCGGGCGGAGACCGCATCGGAGCTGCCGAGCGCGAGCGAGGCCGCGAGGAGCGCCAGGTTCACGAGGTAGATGGGCCAGGAGAACGCCTTCAGCCACGTGTAGTCGAAGGCCGCCGCGGCCGCGAAGGCAACCAGGGCAATCATCGCCCAGATGATCCCGCGGACGAAGGTGGTCCCACCCTGCAGCGCCTCGCCGCCCAGCTGGGCGGCAGTGTTGCTATACGCCATCGTCAGTCCGAGCGTGGCGAGCAGCACGGCGTAGACAAAGAGCTGCAGGTCGAAGTCGCGCCAGGCGACGCCGCCGACGCGGGCGGCAATGCCGGTGGGAGCGTCGCGCTCAACGCGGAGGACGCCCATCAGCGGCCGCCTGTGTAGAAGTTCGTGTGCTTGAGGAGCTGCGGCAGCCGGTAATCCTTCGTGATGCCGTAGTGGAGCTGGAGGTAGTACTTGGCGACCTCCGTCGCCGTGTTGCCGAGCGTGCCGGAGTTGTAGATGAAGACGGCGAAGGCCAGCTGGGAGTCGGGCTTGGAGACGTCGCCGGTCGGGTTGTCCTTCTTCCAGGCGTTCTTCGGAATGAACCCCGCGAACCAGTTGTGGTACGGCAGCACGCCGTTCTTGTCGCGCAAGCCGAACTCGGCCGTGCCGGTCTTGCCCGCAACCACGATCGGAAGATCTGCCAGGTTGTACGTGTGGCGGCTCGTGACGACCTGCCGGGCTGCCTCGCGCATCGTCGTGAAGACCCAGCTGGGAGCGGCAATCTTCCGGATCACCTTCGGCGTGAACGGTCGAACGACGGTGCCGTCCGGGCTCACGATCTCGCGGACGACCTGGGGCTGGTAGAGGGTGCCGCCGTTTGCCAGGGCCGCGTACGCGTTGACCAGCTGGAGCGGCGTGGCGAGATCGTAGCCCTGGCCGATTCCGGCCTGGAGGACCTCGCCCGGGAAGATGGTCTGGCCGAACGTGTCCAGCTTCCACTGGTTCGTCGGGACGAGGCCGGCGGCCTCGCCGGGAAGGTCGATCCCGGTCTTCTGGCCGAAACCATACTGGCCGGCCCAGTATGCGAGGCGATCGATCCCGAGCCGCTGGGCCAGCTGGTAGAAGAAGGTATCGCTGGAGTGGGCGAAGCCCGCCTTGATGTCGAGGGGTCCCCACCCGGCGTGATTCCATTCGTAGAACGGGGTGGATCCGACCAGGACGTACGGCTTGCTCAGCACGGTCTCGGTCACGCCGAGCTTCTTGTCGGCAAGCACGCCGGAGCCCGTGATCATCTTGTACGTGGACCCGGGCGGCTGGATGTCACCGATCGCGTGGTTCATGAGCGGAAGGTCTTTGTCCGCGAGGAGCTTCTGGAAATCCGCCGTGCTGATTCCGCGCGCGAAGAGGTTCGCGTCGTACGTGGGCTCGCTGACCATGGCGAGAATCTCGCCGGTCTGCGGGTTCATGACGACGATCGCGCCGCGTTTGACCCCGGCTAGCTTGAGACCCCAATCGAGCGCCTGCTGCGCCAGCCGCTGCTCCTTGGCGTCGATCGTCAGGACCAGCGAGTTCCCGGCCTGCGGAGCCGTCGTCGTCGAGAGGACGCGGAGCGTGCGTCCAGTTCCGTCCTTCTCGACCTCGCGAACCCCGTACGTCCCGCGAAGCGTGGACTCGTAGACGGATTCGACCCCGGCTTTCCCGATCCGATCATCGGGGAGGTACCCTTGGCTCTTCAGCGACGCGTAGCCGGCCGCGTCAATAGATCCCGTCCAGCCGATCAGCTGGGTGAACAGCGGTCCATCGAGGTAGTCGCGGCGCGCGTCGACGGTCACCTCGACGCCCGGAAGGGTCAGGTTGTCCTCGGAGATCAGGCGGGCCGTCTGTTCGGGGACGTCGTGCGCGATCGGCACGGGGTCGAAGCGCGAGCCGGTGGCGCCGTCGAGCGTTTCCGTGATCGTGGTGGCGGGGATGTTGAGCAGTCCCGCGAGAGTCCCGACCACCTGCGGCTGCTGGGTCAGCGGAAGGTCGGCGGGTCGAACCGAGACGGTGAACGTCGGCACGTTCTCGACGAGGGGCACGTTCGCGCGGTCGTAGATCAGTCCCCTCGTCGACGGCACGGGCTCCGTCACGACCCGACGGCCAGCCTCGACTACTGGCAGGACCGCAGCCGGCGCCGGCGCCGCCGCCGGGCTGCCGGCCAGCTGCATGGCGAAGAGGCGCGTCGTCAGGCCGCCCAGGACCAGCACGGCCGTCAGGGCAAAGGCGACGAAGCGCGCCGGCCGTCGCTCATGGGTGAGGGGCGTCTCGAGGATGCTCACCAGTCGACCCGCTCGGTCTCGTCGCCAAACCGGCGCCGCTGGATGAGGACGGGCACCGGTGCGATCGCGGCAGCCGCGAGGCCCGCGAGCAAGCCGGTCGGGACCGCCTGTGCCAGCGGCTCCACGCCCGAGGGAAGCCCACGAAGCGCACCGACGAGCACGACGGTCAGGACGGACGCGATTCCTGCCGCGATGGCCGCCGTGGCGACCACGATCGGGTAGAAGGCGCGCGGGGAGATGCGGCCGACGAGCCACGCGGCGCCGACGGCGAGGAGGAGCACGAACGCGGTGAGGCCGAGTGGCCGCATGAGCAGTACGTCGATGATCAACCCTCCGAGGAAGGCCCAGATGAGGCCGCCCTCGAGGCCCACCGTCATCGTCCAGACGACGGCGAGAACGAGGACGAGATCGAGCCCGGCACCACCGGCAGCCGTGAACGGGAGGATTGATGACTGGATCAGTGCAGCCACTGCCGCCCCGACCGCTGCGAGAACCAGGCTCATGGCGGTCGTTCCTCAGTGAACCGGCAGCCCGACAGCACGGCATCCGCGCGAACCGCCGGTACTCTGCACGGCGAGTATACCGAGGGGGGCCAAATCGTCGGCTGGCGCGGGAATGCCTCGGCCGCGCGGTACGGGGATGGCACTGTTTCACGTGAAACGCGGCCAGGGTGCGAGGCGGGGCCCGGGGCGGGGGCCTGGGGCTGGGAACCCGGGCTGGGAACCCGGGCTGGGGCCACGCCGCACGGGCGAGTCGACCAGTTCAGCCTGACGGAAGGCGGCGATACGCGGCAGGGAAGGCACGCCTGTCACGCTCTCGTCCAGGGGTCGGAAGGGGCCGGAATGGTAGACTTGGTGCGTGATTCCCGAGGAGAACGGCCTCTAGTGGGCCAGATGCTTGCGTGCGCCAACCAGAAGGGCGGCGTCGGGAAGACCACAACCGTCGTGAACCTCGCGGCCTACCTCGCCGGGGATGGCCGGCGGGTGCTCGTGGTGGATCTCGACCCCCAGGGGAACGCCACCAGTGGCCTTGGTGCGGATCGCGCGGCTGCCGGCTCGTCGGTCTACGACGCCCTGATGGGTGGCGCGGATCTGCGCGCACTCATCGTGCCGACGGAGACACCCGGACTCTCGCTGGTCCCATCATCGATCGCCCTGGCCGGCGCCGAGGTGGAGCTTGTGAGCATGCCGCAGCGAGAACGCCGGCTGACCCGCGTGATGGCGTCGGTCCGTTCCGACTTTGATGATGTCTTCATCGACTGCCCGCCGTCCCTTGGCCTGCTCACGGTGAACGCGTTGACGGCGGCTGACGCCGTCCTGATCCCGATGCAGTGCGAGTACTACGCGCTGGAGGGTCTCTCCCAGCTGATCGCGACGATCCACCTCGTGCGCGATCACCTGAACCCCGCGCTGGCGGTGCGAGGCGTCGTTCTCACGATGTTCGACGCCCGGACAAATCTCTCCGCGGAGGTTGCCGCAGAGGTCCGTGAGCACCTCGGGGCGGCGGTCTTCCAGACCGTGGTGCCGAGGAGCGTGCGGCTCGCGGAAGCACCCAGCCACGGCCGTCCGATCGCCGGGTATGCACCTGACAGTCGGGGCGCCATTGCCTACCGGGCGCTCGCGACCGAGCTTCGGAGCCGACTCGACCACGAGGCCGGTCGGCCGCACGGGGAGCACGGTGAGGCGGCCCCGCCACCGGGATCCGTCGCGACGTGGGGCGCGGCGTCCGCGATCACCGTTCCGCAATCGCATCTGCCGGTCGTCCCTGGCGCGTGCGTGCCCGGAGGCGCCGCGTGACGGCGCGGCCAGCGCGGCCAGCGTCACTGGGTCGCGGTCTCGCTGCACTCATCCCGAAGGCGGCCTCCACGACGCCAGTGCCTGCCGAGATCCCGATCGACCGAATCGAGCGGAACCCGTACCAGCCGCGGACGGTGTTCGAGCTGGATCAGCTTGACCAGCTTCGCGCCAGCATCGCCGCCCACGGAATCCTGCAGCCGGTGCTCGTGACCGAGACGCTGGAGGGGTATCGCCTGATCGCCGGTGAGCGTCGGGTTCGCGCTGCGCAGCTCGCCGGCCTCACGCGCATCCCGGCGATCGTCCGCCAGGCAGCCGGCAGCGAGCAGCTCGAGCTGGCGCTCGTCGAGAATGTCCAGCGCGCCGACCTCAACGCGCTCGAGGAGGCCCGCGCGTACCGCCAGCTCGTCGACGAGTTCGGGCTCTCCCACGACGAGATCGCGGTCCGTGTCGGGCGGGCGCGCTCGACGATCGCGAACACGATTCGACTCCTCGAGCTGGCGCCCGCCACCCTCGAGTCGCTCGGCGCGGGGCGGATCAGCGAGGGGCACGGCCGGGCGTTGTTGGGGCTTGATCCGCTTCGGCAGGCCGAGCTTCTTGCGCTCATCGAGCGCCGCGGCCTCTCGGTTCGCCAGGTCGAGGAGCTGGCACGGAGGCTCCGCGAGGCACCGGGTCCCGCCCGGGGCGGCCGGACGGCGGCGGTGATGGACGGCGAGATGGAGCGCGTGGAGGAGGACCTCCGTCGGTCACTCGGCACGAAGGTGCGGCTCGCGCGTTCGCGCAAGGGCGGTCGGATCATCATCGAGTGGTATGGCGAGGACGAGCTGGGCCGCCTCTACGAACGGCTGACCGGAGGGAATTCGTGACGGATCGGGCGACGGGTGCAGGCGCGGGCACGGCGAGCGGGACCAGCGGTCGGTCGAAGCGCGCGTCGGGCGGCGGCGAGTACACCGCCGCCAGCATCCAGGTCCTCGAAGGCCTCGAGGCCGTTCGTCGCCGGCCCGGCATGTATATCGGGTCCACCGACGTGCGAGGCCTCCATCACCTCGTCTGGGAAGTGGTGGACAACTCGATCGACGAGGCGATGGCCGGCCACGCGACCCGGATCGACGTGGCGATCGCCGCCGATGGCACCGTCACCGTCCAGGACGACGGGCGCGGCGTCCCGGTGGGCCGGCATGCCACCGGGAAAGATGCCCTGGAGGTCGTGCACACGGTCCTCCACGCGGGCGGGAAGTTCGGAGGCGGCGGCTACAAGGTGTCCGGCGGCCTGCACGGCGTCGGCGTCAGCGTGGTCAACGCGCTCTCCGAGTGGCTCCGCGTCGAGACGGCGCGCGACGGCTACATCTGGGCCCAGGAGTACGCGCGCGGCAAGCCGACCACGGCCGTCTCGAAGGTCGGGCCACAGGGATACCGCCGGGGAACGCGGACGAGCTTCCGGGCCGACCACGAGATGTTCGAGAGCACGGACTACAGCTTCGAGACGATCACCCAGCGGCTCCGGGAGTCGGCCTACCTCAACAAGGGCCTCTGGATCCGCCTGACCGACGAACGGGCCGATCGCGAGCGCTCCTTCTACTTCGAGGGCGGCCTCGTCTCGTTCGTCCGGCACCTCAACCGGAACAAGGAAGTCCTCCACGCGCGCCCGATCGCCGTGGAGAAGCGGGAGGGCGCGACGTCAATCGAGGTCGCGCTCCAGTACAACGACTCCTTCACCGAGAACGTCTTCGCGTTCGCGAACAACATCAACACGGTCGACGGCGGGACACACGTCACCGGGTTCCGCGCCGCGCTCACCAGCTCGCTCAACGACTGGGCGCGCAAGGCCGGGATCCTGAAGGACGCCGACTCGAACCTGAGCGGGGACGACGTCCGGGAGGGGCTGACCGCGGTCGTCTCGGTCAAGCTCGTCGATCCCCAGTTCGAGGGCCAGACCAAGGCGAAGCTCGGCAACGCGGAGGTCAAGGCGCAGGTCCAGGCGGCCGTCGCCGAGGGGGTCGTCCAGTATCTCGAGGAGAACCCGGCCGACGGGCGGCGGATCATCGAGAAGAGCCTGACCGCTGCCCGCGCCCGCGAGGCGGCCCGGAAGGCGCGCGACCTTGTCATCCGCAAGGGCGCCCTCGAGGGGATGGCCCTGCCGGGGAAGCTCGCCGACTGCCAGGAACGCGATCCCGCGCGGAGCGAGCTCTACCTCGTGGAGGGCGACTCCGCCGGCGGCTCGGCGAAGATGGGCCGCAACCGCCGGTTCCAGGCAGTCCTGCCGCTGCGCGGCAAGGTGCTCAACGTCGAGAAGGCACGGCTGGATCGCGTCCTCTCGAGCGAGAACGTCCGGCCGCTCATCATCGCCCTCGGCGCCGGGATCGGCGACACGTTCGATCTCGCGAAGCTCCGGTACCACCGGATCATCATCATGACCGACGCCGACGTCGACGGCGCCCACATCCGGACGCTCCTGCTCACGTTGTTCTACCGGCACATGGGCCAGATCATCGAGAACGGTCACCTCTACATCGCGCAGCCCCCGCTGTACCGAGTGAGCACCGGCAAGCAGACGCTTTATGCCCAGTCGGAGAAGGAGCGCGAGGCGGCGATCAAGAAGCTGAACGCCAAGAACATCTCCGTCCAGCGCTTCAAGGGCCTCGGAGAGATGAACGCGGACCAGCTCTGGGAGACCACGATGAACCCCCAGACCAGGACGCTCCTCCGCGCCGAGATCGAGGACGGTGTCGAGGCCGACGCGATCTTCACGATGCTCATGGGCGAGAAGGTGGCTCCGCGCAAGAGCTTCATCATGTCCGAGGCGCGGAAGGTGCAGAACCTTGACATCTGAGGTCGTGACCGCGGCGGGGCGGTTCGAGGTCGCACCCCACAGCTGCTTCGCATGCGGCGAGCTGAACGCCGTCGGCCTTCGCCTTGTCCTGCACGTGGCCGGCGACACCTGCTGGACCGAGACGACCCTGGCGCCCGACTTCCAGGGCTGGGAGGACATCACCCACGGCGGGATCGTCGCCACCATCCTCGACGAGGTGATGGGCTGGGCGCTCGCGAGCGCGGACTCATGGGGGTACACCGCGAAGCTGACGATCCAGTATCGCCGCCCTACGCCGATCGGGCGCAGGCTGCGCGCCGAGGGGCGCCTGGTCGAGCGCCGCCGACGACTCCTGACGACGCGGGCACAATTGGCGGACGCGGAGACGGGCGAGCTCCTGGCCACGGCCGATGCCCTGTACGTGGCCGCGCCCCCGGACCGTAAGCAGGCACTGAAGGATCGGTACCGGTTCCGGCTGATCCCGGAGGGTGTCGCGGCGCCCCCACGCACGCTCGATCATCCGCACGAGGCGGCACGGTGAGCGCAGCCGCAGCCGCCCGGGCGCCGAGTGCCACGACCCTCGCATCCAATGCGTTCGTCGCGACGCACATAGAAGCGGCGCGCGACCTGGGGCGCAGGCTCGCGGACGAGGTCGACGGGCCGGCGGGCTTCGTGGCGGTCACCCGCGACGGACTGGCAACGCTCGCCGATCCGGCCTACCTGGCCGGCCAGCGGCTGGTGGCGCCCGGGATCGGACCGCTGCTCGGCGTTCGGCTGCCGCTCCTCGAATCCGTGCACCGCGCGCTGGCGGACGAGCTGCGGGGTGTTCGCGCCGCCCGGCTCCTTCCAGTCGCGGAGGCGCTCGCCCGCGATTCGCTCCGGGAGCTGCGCTGGTTCGCCTGCTGGCTCCTCGGCCGGATCCTGCCGGACGATCCGGAACGCGCCTGGCAGGTGCTCCGCCAGCTCGCCGCCGAAGCGGATGACTGGATCAGCGTCGATACGCTGGCGGCGACCATCGGGCCGGGCATCCTCCGCGAGCCATACCGTTGGGCCGAGCTGGAGCAGCTGGTCTACAGCCCCAGCCGCTGGGAGCGCCGGCTCGTTGGCTCCACCGTCGCCACGATCCCGTTCGTGGACCGGGCGGCCGGGCGGACGCCGGACGTCGCCGCACGCGGCCTGGCGCTCGTCGGCCTCCTGATCGGCGATCCCGAGCCGGATGTCCAGAAGGCGCTCAGCTGGGCGCTCCGCAACTTGACGGCCGTTGACCCGGCCGCCGTGACCGCGTTCTGCCGGCGGGAGGGCGGGCGCGCGGCTGCGACGGCCGATGGGGCCCGCGCGTGGGTGGTGCGCGACGCGCTCGCCAAGCTCGCCCCGACCGACGCGGTCGGGATTCGCACCCTGCTCGCGGGCGTCCGCCGGACGCCCGGTGCCGCCAACACGTCCGCCGCCGCCGCAACCGCCGCCGCTTTCGTGCATGCGGGTCGTGGGACGGCCACGCCCGGCACCCCGCCTGACCTGAACCGGAGACCCATTCCGTGACCGACGACCTGGGCAACATCCGAACGATCCGCATCGAGGACGAGATGCGGACGAGCTACCTCGACTACGCGATGAGCGTGATCGTGGCCCGCGCGCTCCCGGATGTCCGCGACGGCCTCAAGCCGGTCCACCGCCGGATCCTCTACGCCATGGGCGAGATGGGCCTGGCCTCGAACGCCTCGTACCGCAAGTGCGCGGCGATCGTCGGCGAGGTGATGGGCAAGTACCACCCGCACGGCGACCAGGCGATCTACGACACCCTTGTCCGCCTGGCCCAGGACTTCTCGATGCGTTACCCGCTGGTGGACGGGCAGGGCAACTTTGGTTCCGTCGACGGCGACTCAGCGGCCGCGATGCGCTACACGGAGGCGCGGCTCGCCCCGATCGCGGCCGAGATGCTCGCCGACATCGACAAGGCCACCGTCGACTACGTCGACAACTACGACGGCCAGCATCGGCAGCCGGTCATCCTGCCCGCGCGGCTGCCGAACCTGCTCGTCAACGGGAGCTCCGGCATCGCCGTGGGGATGGCCACGAACATCCCGCCGCACCACCTCGGCGAGGTCGTCGACGCCACGATCGCGCTCATCGACGACCCGGAGCTGACGACCGACGACCTGTGCGCGTTCATCAAGGGGCCCGACTTCCCGACCGCCGGTTCCATCTTCCGCTACGAGCAGCAGAGGAACGCGCTCACCGGCGTCACCGAGACGGTCGACGCGATCCGGCAGATGTACGCCCACGGCCACGGCCGGGTGATCATGCGCGCCCAGGTCGCCTTCGAGGAGGCGCGCCGCGACCGGGTGGCGATCATCGTCAGCGAGCTGCCCTACCAGGTGAACAAGGCGTCGCTCCTCGAGAAGATCGCCGACCTCGTCAAGGACAAGCGCATCGACGGGATCGCCGACCTCCGTGACGAGTCCGACCGGGACGGGATGCGGATCTACATCGAGGTCAAGAACGACGCGAACCCGCACACGGTGCTGAACAACCTGTTCAAGCACACCCCGATGCAGCTCGCGTTCAACCTCAACATGCTCGCGCTCGTCGACGGCCAGCCGCAGACGCTTCCGCTCAAGGCCGTGATCCAGCACCACGTGGACCATCGCCGCGAGATCGTCCGTCGGCGGACCGAGTTCGAGCTGGGCAAGGCCCGCGAGCGGGCCCACATCCTGGAGGGGCTCAAGATCGCGCTGGACCACCTTGACGAGGTGATCCGGACCATCCGCGAGTCGGCCGACGTGGAGACCGCCCGGCGCAATCTCATGGAGCGCTTCACCCTGAGCGAGCTGCAGGCCCAGGCGATCCTGGACATGCGACTGGCCCGCCTCGCCGCCCTCGAGCGGAAGAAGATCGAGGATGAGTACCTGGCGGTGATCCAGCAGATCGCCGAGCTGGAGGACATCCTCGCCAACCCGGCCCGGATCCTCGCGATCATCAAGGGCGAGCTCACCGAGCTGAAGCGGAAGTACGCCGGCGAGCGGCGCACGCGTGTCGTCGACGACTCCTCGCGCGAGATGACCGACGAGGACCTGATTGCCGACGAGGACGTCGTCGTCACGATCAGCCGCCGCGGCTACATCAAGCGCCAGCCTGTGGCCACCTACCGACGCCAGGGCCGCGGCGGCAAGGGGATCATCGGCCACGTCACCCGCGAGGAGGACGCGGTGGACAGCCTCCTCGTCGCCAACACCCACGACTGGGCGCTCTTCTTCACCAACCGTGGGCGCGTCTTCTCGGCCAAGGTGCACAACGTGGTGGATGCCAGCCGCCAGGCGAAGGGGATCCCGATCATCAACCTGCCGGGTGTCCAGGTGGAGGCCGGGGAAGTCCCGACCGCCACGCTCATGGTGCCGGACTTCACCGCCGCGTCCTACCTCGTGATGGCCACCCGGAAGGGCACCGTCAAGAAGACGCCGCTGGAGCAGTTCGAGAAGGTCCGCTCGTCCGGGATCCGCGCGATCACGCTCGCGGACGGCGACGAGCTGGCCTGGGTGGACGTCGCGACGGGCAGCGACGACGTGATCATCGCCACCGCCCAGGGCAAGCTGGCCCGGTTCGCAGAGAGCGAGGTCCGGGCCATGGGCCGCGACGCCGCGGGCGTCATCGGGATCCGTCTTGCACGCGCCGGCGACGAGGTCGTGGCGATGAGCGTGGTCCAGCCGGGGACAGACCTGCTGGTCCTGACCGAGACGGGCTACGGGAAGCGCGTGGCGCTGCGCGAGTTCCGGCGCAAGCACCGCGGCGGCCAGGGCGTGATGCTGATCCCACTGGAGGGTCGCAAGACCGGCCGCGTGGCGGCGGTCCAGCAGGTGACCGAGGCGGACGAGGAGCTCCTGCTCATCTCCGCCGGCGGGCAGGTGGTCCGGACCGAGACGCAGACGATCAACCGGTACTCGTCCGGGGCACGCGGCGTCATCACGATGCGCCTGAACGAGGGCGACCGGGTGGTCGGCATTGCCGCGTTCCGCGAGGGGCTGGCGGAGCGGGAGGGCATGGGCGACAATGGCGGTCCCGACACGGGGCCGACCGGGCCGGGAGGGGATCCGTCGGGAGGATGACGGCCTTCGGCGCGGAGGAGGCGCTCGTGTACTCCGACTCGTTCGACGTCTACACGGGCAATGCCAACAAGGGCCTTGCCCAGAAGATCTGTCGCTACCTTGGCGTCAAGCTGGGCGAGGCCGAGGTCTTCTCGTTCGCGAACGAGAACATCTTCGTCAAGATCCTCGACAACGTCCGCGAGAAGGACGTCTTCCTGGTCCAGCCGACCTGCCACCCCGTCAATGAGTCGATCATGGAGCTCCTGATCATGATCGACGCCTTCAAGCGGGCGAGCGCCGGGCGGATCACCGCGGTCATCCCGTACTACGCCTACGGGCGCTCCGACAAGAAGGACCAGCCGCGCGTCCCGATCACCGCGCGCCTCATTGCCGACATGATCACGGTGGCCGGCGCCGACCGCGTCCTCACGATGGACCTGCACCAGGGCCAGATCCAGGGCTTCTTCAACATCCCGGTCGACGAGCTGACCGCCGTCCACCTCCTCTCCAACTACTTCCGCCAGAAAGCGTTGACCGACATCGTCGTGGTCACGGACCTGGGCTTCGCGAAGCGCGCCAGGACATTCGCCGAGCTGCTGGACGCGCCGCTCGCGATCATCGAGAAGCGCCGCGTGGGCAACCTGGACCGGGCCGAGCTGATGAACGTCATCGGCGACGTCCGCGGGCGGCGCGCGATCATCGTGGACGACGAGGTCGACACCGCCGGGACGCTGATGGAGGTGGTGCGGGCCCTGGTGCGGGAGGGCGTCGACGAAATCTATGCCTGCGCCACGCACGGGATCCTCTCGAAAGATTCGATCGACCGTATCGCGGGCGCCCCCATCCGGGAGCTCGTCCTGACCGACTCCGTCCCGCTCGAGCCTGAGAAGCGGATCCCCCAGATCACGACGCTGTCCGTGGCACCCCTGATCGGCGAGGCGATCCGGCGGATCCACCGCGGCGAGTCGGTTGGCGCCCTCTTCAGCAGCGAGGCGTCGCTGACGCAGGAGATGATCCTCTGGGAGGACGGCGTCGAGCAGACGCTGGACGCGCGAACCGGCGCCATCCTGCCACCGGAGCACCTGACGACGCGGCACGACCCTGACCATCCCGCCGATGTCGCCGGCGTGGCGCCGGCTCGCACGTTCGGAGACCGATGACCCTCCAGCTGCATCAACCCGACGGCCAGGGCGGCCTGGAACCCCGCACGGAGACGCCGAAGGACTGGCGCACCCAGCTCCGCTCGCCGCGCTGGAACGCGTCGCCGCTCGCGAACCGGGAGATGAACCCGACCCGCACGTCCGTCTCGGTCCTCTTCTGGCTGGCGCTGGGCGCCCTGACGTTCGTGCTGCTCCTGGCCGGGTACGGCTCCGGGTTCTGGAAGTAGCCGGGGGGTCAACCTCGTGGAGCCCGGCCCCGGCAACGGGTGATCGGAGGGCCTGGGCGGGGCCCCACGCCTATACTGACCGTCCCATGGTGCTCGGCTTCCTCTCCCGTTTCGTCGATTCCAATGACCGCGAGGTCCGGCGTGTCCAGCCGATCGTGGACGCCGCAAATGCCCTCGAGCCGGAGCTCGAGGGCGAGGCCGAATCACAGATCCGGGCCCGGATGGACGAGATCCGGGCCGAGCTGGCGGAGCTCCAGGCGGGCTTCGGCCCGACCACCGACGAGCTCGAGCAGGACGAACCCGCCCGCCGCCGCGATCTCGAGGCGGAGCGCCGGACGAAAGAGACAGCGCAGCTCCAGGCGGCGCTCGACGACGTCCTGCCGGAGGTCCTCGCGGCGGCCCGCGAGGCGATGCGCCGGACGCTCGGGATGCGCCATTTCGATGTGCAGCTCATGGGCGCCGCGGTGCTCCACCAGGGCAAGATCGCGGAGATGCGGACCGGCGAGGGCAAGACGCTCATCGCACCGATCGCCGCCGTCCTCAACGGGCTGACCGGCCAGGGCGTCCACGTCGTGACCCCGAACGATTACCTCGCCCGCCGCGACGCGCAGTGGGTGGGCCCGATCTTCCACTTCCTCGGCGTCTCGGTCGGAATCGTCGTGGGCGAGGAAGCGTACCGCTTCGAGCCCGGCTACCCGACCACCGACGAACGGCTGATCAACCTCCGCCCGTGCTCGCGCAGGGAGGCGTACGCGGCCGACGTGACGTACGGCACGAACCACCACTTCGGGTTCGACTACCTGCGTGACAACCTGGTCACGGAGATGGACCAGCGCGTCCAGCGCGGCCACTACTTCGCGATCGTCGACGAGGTGGACAACATCCTCATCGACGAAGCGCGCACCCCGCTGATCATCAGCGGCCAGGCGGAGGAGTCGGCGGACCTGTACTTCCAGTTCGCCCGACTCGTGCCGCGCCTTCGGGCCCGACCCGAGGGCGACGAGGAGGGCGGCGACTACTTCGTCGACCTCAAGGACCGCGCGGTCTCGCCGACGGAGGAGGGGATCTCGAAGATCGAGCAGTGGCTCGGCGTCCAGAACCTCTACGACGATCCGCGGCTGACCCGCTACTTCGACGCCTCGCTGAAGGCCCACGCGCTCTACAAGCGCGATCGCGACTACATCGTCCGGGACGGCGAGATCGTCATCGTCGACGAGTTCACCGGCCGCCAGATGCCCGACCGGCGCTGGAGCGAGGGCATCCACCAGGCGATGGAAGCCAAGGAGGGGCTGCGCGTCCAGCGCGAGTCCGTGACCCTCGCCACCGTCACGTTCCAGAACTACTTCCGCCTCTACGCGAAGCTCGCCGGCATGACCGGCACCGCGATGACCGAGGCCGAGGAGTTCCACAAGATCTACAAGCTGGAGGTGGTCTCGATCCCGACCAACCAGCCCATGATCCGCGACGACGAGCAGGACCTGGTCTTCCGCAACGAGCAGGGCAAGTTCAAGGCGCTCATTGACGAGATCGTGGAGATGCGGGATGCGGGCCGGCCGATCCTGGTGGGCACGGTCAGCGTCGAGAAGTCGGAGGTCCTCGCCGAGCTCCTCGGGCAGCGCGGCATCAAGCACGAGGTCCTCAACGCCAAGTTCCACGAGAAGGAGGCGCCGATCGTCGCCCAGGCGGGCCGTTCGGGCGCCGTCACGATCGCGACGAACATGGCGGGCCGGGGCACGGACATCCAGCTGGGCGGCAACCCGGCCGGGATGGCCTCGGAGATCCTCCACCGGCACGGGCTGAACCCGGCGGAGGTGGACAAGGCCACCTACGACGAGGCGTTCGCGGAGGCGAAGGCGATCTGCGACGCCGACCACGATCGGGTGGTGGCCGCGGGCGGACTCCACATCATCGGCACCGAGCGCCACGACTCGCGCCGGATCGATAACCAGCTCCGCGGCCGCGCCGGGCGCCAGGGCGACCCCGGCTCGTCGCGCTTCTACCTCTCGCTCGAAGACGACCTCATGAAGCGCTTCGCCTCCGAGCGGGTGGCGGGCCTGATGGAGCGGCTGGGGCTGGAGGACGACGTCGCGATCGAATCGCGCATCGTCAGCAAGACCATCGAAAGCGCCCAGACGCGGGTCGAGGGCTACAACTTCGACATCCGGAAGCGCGTCGTCGAGTTCGACGACGTGATCAACAAGCAGCGCGAGACGATCTACGCCGAGCGCGACAAGGTGCTCCGCAACGAGGACCTGACCGAGACGACCAACGCGTTCCTCGACGAGGAGGTGGACGCGCTTCTCGCCACGTACTGCACGGCGGAGATCCCCGACGACTGGAACATGGAGGGGCTCGCCGCGGCGCTGCACGCGATGGGCCTCGAGGGGCCGGGAACCTCGGAGGACGAGCTCTGGGAGATCGGCGGCCGCGAGGCGCTGGCCGGTCACCTGCGCGAGCTGGCCGACGCGAAGCTCGAGGAAAAGACGGCCGAGGTTGGCGCCGAGGACTGGTCGATGATCGAGCGCCTCGTCCTGCTCCGGACGGTCGACTCGCTCTGGATCGAGCACCTGACGGAGCTCGACGACATGCGGCGCGGGATCGGGCTCCGCGGCTACGCTCAGCAGGACCCGCTCAACGAGTTCAAGAAGGAGGCCTTCAACCTCTACGACCAGCTGAGCGACCTGATTCGCCACCAGGTGGCGACGACGATCTTCCGCGTCTCGGTGGTCCGCCAGCCCTCGACCCCGACGGCCGACGAGGCGGAGCTCGCCGCGAGCCTCGCTGCCGGCGCCGCGGCGGTCCGGTCCGCGGGCGCTGCCGGCGCCGCGGGCGCTGCCACCCAGCCGAGCGTGAGCGACACGGCCCCGACGAGCGCCACGTTCTCGGGCGATGGGGCCTCCACCTCGAGCGCCCGACCCTCGGGGCCCTCGCCTGCGACCGTGGCGGCCGCGCGAAACCTCCCCGCGGCGCCCGCCCTCCGGGCGATGCAGGAGCGGCTGGGCGACGAGGCGCGCACCGACTCCGCCAGGGGCGCGAACCCCGCGGCCGCGAAGCTCGGCCGCAACAACCCCTGCTACTGCGGGTCGGGGCTCAAGTTCAAGAAATGTCACGGCCGCTGAGCGATCACGTCGGGCGGTCGCCGGTCCGCGAGCTCGCCCTGGTGGGCCTGGCGGTGGTCGTCGGCGGCGTCCTCGTCACCGGCTACGCGACCTTCCGGATCTGGCAGCACGGCACCGTGGACGAGACGCGGCCGGTGGACGCGATCGTCGTGATGGGCGCGGCGCAGTACGACGGGCGGCCGTCACCGGTCTTCGCCAGCCGCCTCGACCACGCGGTGCGCCTCTACGCGGACGGTGTGGCGCCCGTCTTCATCGTGACGGGCGGTCAACGCGAGGGCGACCGGACGACGGAAGCCGCGGTCGCGCGCGCCTACGCGGTCGCCCACGGCGTTCCCGACGCCGCAATTCTCGAGGAGGATCGCGGCCGGTCCACGCTCGAATCGCTCGAGGCAGTGGCCGGCATCCTCCGCGCGCATGGGCTGCGAAGCGCGCTTTTCGTCTCGGACCGGACGCACATGCTGCGCGTGATGCGGATGGGCAAGGACCTGAACATCCAGGCGTACGGCTCGCCGACGACGACGAGCCCGACCGATGCCGGCCTGGGACAGCGCCTGGATGCGACCCTGCACGAGCTGGGCGCGCTGGCCTTCTACGGCCTGGTGGGCGGGGCGATCGGCCAGGAGCTCGGGGCGGCCGGCTCGCCCTGATCGACCGGTCCGGGCGGCTCGCCCTCGGGCGCCCGGCGCGGGCCGCGGGATAATCCGTTTCCCGGCCTGGTTGCGACTGCCGAAAACTCCCTCTTGGCCGCTTCGCGTTGGCCTCGTATACTCACACCATTATCACCGACCGGCGATGCCCAGCTCCCGTCCCGGCGGGAATTCGACCGGCCTGACGTCGCCACTGCAGTGCTTGAGGGAGCGGTGAAGCAGATCACTGACGCCGCCTTCGTCGATCTCATCGCCTGTGAGCGGGACTGCAGGAACTGCAGCTACGCCGCGGCGCTGGACTGCGATGGAAATTGCGGCGTCTGCCCTCACAACGCGTACTGCGCATGCGTGAACCCCGTCGTCGCCCGGAGCAAGACCGCCCTGCGGCTCATCGAGCTCCGGCCGATCCTCCTCCAGGACGTGCGAGGCCGAGCCTAGATGGATCGGGCCGGCCTCCGCGATCTTGCCGGGCGGATCCACGCGACCTCGGGGCGTCTTTGACCTCCCCGCGAAGGAAGCCCGCGTCGCGGAGCTCAACGCACTGATCGGCGTTCCCGGGTTCTGGGACGACCAGCGGGGCGCCCAGAGGATCCTTCGGGAGGCCGACGGACTCCAGGGGGAGCTGACCCTCTGGCAGGACCTCGAGTCGCGCGCAACGGGGCTCGAGGAGCTGGCCGACCTCGCCGCCGAGGCCGACGACGCCGAGATGCTCGCCGAGATCGATCGCGACGCCGATACGCTCCGAGTCTCGTTCGAGCGCGAGCGCACCGCCCTCCTCTTCTCGGGGGAGTACGACCAGCGCGGCGCGCTGGTCACGATCAGTGCGGGCGCCGGCGGGACCGAGGCGACCGACTGGGCGGAGATGCTCCTCCGGATGTTCCTGCGCTGGGCCGAGCGCCATCGCTTCTCGACGGAGGTCGTGGACCAGACGGAAGGCGAGCAGACCGGCCTCAAGAGCGTCACGTTCAGCGTCGACGGCCGGCGGGCGTACGGTTGGCTGCGCCCCGAGCGCGGCGTGCACCGGCTGGTCAGGATCAGCCCGTATGACTCGCAGAAGCGCCGCCAGACGACGTTCGCGCTCATCGAGGTGATGCCCGAGGTGGAGGACGAGGCCGAGGTCGAGCTCAACTGGGACGAGATCCGGGTGGAGATGTATCGCTCGTCCGGGGCGGGCGGGCAGCACGTCCAGAAGACGAACTCGGCGGTGCGGCTGACGCACGTCCCGACCGGGATCGTGGTGACCTGCCAGAACGAGCGCTCCGCGACGCAGAACCGCGAGAGCGCGTCCAAGGTCCTCGCCGCCCGGCTCCTGGAGCGGCGCCTGGAGGAGAAGGAGATCGAGCTGCGGCTCCTCAAGGGCGAGCACGTCGAGGCCGGCTGGGGCAACCAGATCCGGAGTTACGTCCTGCACCCGTACCAGATGGTCAAGGACCACCGGACCGGCGTGGAGACGTCCAACACCGCGGCGGTGCTCGACGGCGACCTGGACGTCTTCATGGCGGCCGAGCTGGAGCGCGAGGCGACCGGCGCCCCGGTCAGCGGCACGGCCGAGCCGGCGTGATCGCGCCGAGCATTCGGGCGTGACAGTCGCGCCGGGTGGGGCGTCGGCGATCCGCCTTCGACCCGCCCAGCTCGGCGACCTCCCGGCCTGCGTCGGCGTCTGGCACGCCGGCCTCACCGAGTACGGGATCAGGGTGGGACGGCCGGCGATGCCGCCCACCTCCGGGCCGCTGCTCGAGCTGCTGGGCCACCTGCTGGCGACCGACCCGGACGGCTTCTGGGTTGCCGTGGCGGACGCTCCCCACCCTGCCGGGGCCGTGGCGGCCCACGATCCGGCTGGCACCGAAGGCCCCATCGTCGCGTTCGTCTCCGCGCTCCGGCGCGAGCACGTCTGGTTCCTCTCCATGCTCTTCGTGCAACCGGGCCACCAGGAGCGCGGCCTGGGACGGCGCCTCCTGGCCCAGGTCCTGGCCGGCGCCGACGATGCCACCCACGCGACGTGCACCGACAGCGCCCAGCCGATCTCGAACGCTCTGTACAGCCGATTCGGGATGGTGCCGCGCCTGCCCGTGCTGGAGCTGGTCGGCCGTCCCGAGCACCCCGTGGCCGGGCTGCCGGACGGGATCCGTGCGGTCCCGTTCGACCTGCTGCGCGCGGGGCCGACCGACGGGGCAGGGCCGCGCCGGTTGGCTGCCGCGCTCGAGCGCCTGGATCGCGGGACCCTCGGGTACGCGCATCCCCAGGACCATGCCTACCTGGGTGCGCAGGGCCGCCTTGGCTACCTGTACGAGGGCGGCGATGGGAGCGTCGTCGGGTATGGGTATGCCTCGGAGGTCGGCCGGCTCGGCCCGATCGCCGTCGAGGATTCCATCCTGATGGGGCCCATCGTGGGACACCTCCTGGGATCGGTTCGACCGGCCGGCGCGTTCTCCGCCTGGGTCCCCGGGTCGGCGAGCGCGGCGGTGGCGACGCTCCTCGCAGCCGGCCTTCGACTGGAGGACTTCCCGGCGCTCGTCTGCTGGGACCGACCCTTCGCCGACTTCGAGCGCTACGTGCCGATCACTCTGGCGGTCCTGTAGCGGCTGCGCCGCCCAAGCGGCGTGGCCGGACCGGACGGATCGGCGGGCCGGTGGTAGCCTCGACTGGACGTGACGACCCCCACCCTCCTCCGGCCTGCCGCCGCGCTCGATCCATCGCCGGACCACGCGGCCGCGGGCACTTCAGGAGCGGCCCGTCCGGTCGTCGAACTGCGTGGTGTCGGCAAGGTCTACCCGAACGGCAAATCGGCCCTCCACGACGTTGACCTCAGCCTGGGGGAAGGTGAGTTCGTCTTCCTTGTCGGGCCATCCGGCGCCGGCAAGTCCACGGTCCTCAAGCTCCTGATCCGCGACGAGCTGCCGACGTCCGGCGAGGTGATCCTCGACGGGCGGGACCTCGCGCGCGTGCCGCGCCGGAAAGTCCCCGAGCTGCGCCGCAAGATCGGGATCGTCTTCCAGGACTTCAAGCTCCTGCCGGCGCGCTCGGTCCGGGAGAACGTCGCGTTCGCTCTCGAGGTGACCGGCACGCCGCGTGGGCGGATCCGGCCGGCCGTCGATCGGGCGCTCGCGGTGGTCGGGCTCGGCGCGCAGGCAGACCAGCTGCCGCCCACGCTCTCCGGCGGCGAGCAGCAGCGGACGGCGATCGCCCGCGCCCTGGTCCACGAGCCGCGCCTGATCATCGCCGACGAGCCCACGGGGAACCTTGACCCGCTGATCAGCTGGGAGATCATCCAGCTCCTGCTCCGGATCAACGAGCTGGGCGTCACGATCCTGATGGCCACCCACAACGCCGGCGTGGTGACCGCCCTCCGACGCCGGGTCGTCGCGCTCGAGGAGGGGCGCGTCGTCCGCGACGAGGTCGGCGGCTACCACCGCGACGACTGAGCCGTGTTCGGCTTCCTTCGTTTCGTCACGTTCAGCGTCACCCGCGGCCTGCAGGGGCTCCGCCGCAACGGCCTGATGACCCTCGCCGCCATCTCGACGATGCTCCTGATGCTCCTCCTGCTCGCGGGCTTCTGGCTGGTCCAGGCGGGGCTGGCGGCGGGCGTCCAGTACGTGGAGCAGAAGGTGGAGATCGTCGCCGACCTCCACGACGTTGCGGGCGCCGAGGGGTCCCTCACCGTGCAGGCCGTGGCCCTCGCCGCGGACGTCGCGGCGCTGCCCTCCGTCCGGTCCGTCGCCTACGTCTCGAAGGAAGAGGCCCTGGCGCGATTCCGCGAGCGGTTGCGACAGCGCGGCCAGGTGGACCTGACGGGCTTCCTGGACCGCAACCCGCTCCCGGCCAGCCTGGAGGTCAAGCTGGTTGACCCGCGGGAGTACCAGCCGATCGTCCAGCTGCTCCAGGACCGCAGCCGCGTCGTCGACGACGTGGTCGAGGTCCAGAAGCTCGTCCAGCAGCTGACGACGGTGACGGGGGTGCTGCGGACCGGGGGCTTCGTGCTCCTGGTGCTCGTCGGATTCGTGGTCCTCTTCATCATCGTCAACACGATCCGGCTGGCGGTCGTCGCCCGGCGCGAAGAGATCGAGGTCATGCGGCTCGTCGGCGCGTCGGACGCGTTCATCCGCTGGCCGTTCATCTTCGAGGGCGCGTTCGTGGGACTCCTGGGGGCAGCGGCAGCGCTGGCCGTCCTCGCGGTCGCTTCGGGGCCGGTCACTGACTTCATGTACGGCTTCTTCCGGATCCTCCCCCTCGAGTTCGGCTCCCTCCAGCGAGACGTTGTCCTGCTGGTGGTCGGAACCGGCCTGGGGGTTGGGGTCCTGGGGTCGTGGCTCTCGGTGCGAAGCTATCTCACGAGGTAAGCCTGCCATGACCACGCCTGACCCAGACTTCACGCCCCCCGAGCCCTCGAGCGACGAAGCGGTTGCCGCGCCCGTCACCCCGACCGTCCCGCCCGGCCGGCCGCCGCGCCGCGGGGTCGGGCCGCTCCAGCTTGCCCTCGCGGTCGTGGCGCTGCTCGCCGGCGCCGCGCTCTTCCTCTCCGGCTTCACGCTCGGGGCGCGGACGGCGACAACGCCGGGGACGCCGGCCGCCGACCAGGCGCTCTTCGCGCCGTTCTGGGACACGTGGGATTCGATCAACCGGAGCTACGTCGGCCAGGTGGATCAGAAGAAGCTCGTCGAGGGCGCGATCGACGGGATGATCAAGGCCCTGGGCGACCCCTACTCCTTGTACATGAGCCCCGACGACCTCCAGCGCGCCCGCGAGGCCCTCGGTGGCCAGTTCGAGGGGATCGGCGCCGTGATCTCGGCTCGCTCCTCGGCCGCGGCCGCTGGTACGTGCACGACCCTCGGGCCAACCTGCCAGATGACGGTCGTCTCCGCGATCGCGGCGTCACCGGCGGAGGCGGCAGGCCTGCGCGCCGGCGACGTGGTCACCGCGATCGACGGCGCCAGCGTGGACGGCCTCACGCTGGACCAGGCGATCGCGAAGGTGCGCGGGAAGAAGGGCACGCCGGTCGTGCTGACCGTCGTCCGCGCCGAGAAGTCGCTGTTCGACCTGCGGATCGTCCGCGACACGATCGTCCAGACCCAGGTGGAGACACGCGACCTGGCGAACGCCAGCGTCCGCTACATCCGGCTCGCCGCGTTCTCCGACAACGCGGCGAAGGACTTCACGGACGCGCTTCAGGCCGGCCTCGAGAAGGGCGAGCGGTCCGTGATCGTTGACCTGCGCGACAACCCGGGTGGCTACGTGACGGCAGCGCGCACCATCGCCAGCCAGTTCATTGCCAGCGGACCCCTCTTCTGGGAGGAGAGCGCCGATGGCACGCAGGTCGCGACGGATGCCTCGCCGGGCGGCGTCGCCACGGACCCCGGCATCCGCGTCATGGTGCTGGTCAACAAGGGGAGCGCCTCGGCCAGCGAGATCGTCTCCGGCGCCCTGCAGGACACGAAGCGTGGCACGCTGGTCGGCGAGACGACCTTCGGAAAGGGCACCGTCCAGCAGTGGGTGGACCTGACCGACAACTCGGGCGGGTTCCGCCTGACGATCGCGAAGTGGCTCACGCCGGCCAAGCGCTGGATCCACATGAAGGGCCTCACCCCGGACGTCGCGGTCGCGGCGAACGTCGGGTCGACCACGCCGACCGGTGACCCGTACATCGACGCGGCGCTCAAGGCCCTCGGGGCGCCGGCCGCGGTAGAGGCATTGCCCCGGGCAGCCTGACGCCACAGCCGACAGCCGGAGGCCACGGCCGGAGGCCGACCCGGAACTGGCGGCCGGGACCGGCTTCGGACCGGCGACCCGGCTTCGGCCGGAAGCATCCCCTTCTCTCTGCCGGCAGCCCCGTGATCGGATGGCACGATCGGAATCGTGGTCGCGGAGCGTGGAAAC
>Ga0209880_1000029_pt1 | contig 24062 bp, 22 predicted proteins | sample PersoiDNA2013191_FD_185803 | JGI IMG/M metagenome (GOLD analysis project Ga0209880, IMG submission 185803) | Permafrost soil microbial communities from the Arctic, to analyse light accelerated degradation of dissolved organic matter (DOM) -... | ecosystem: Environmental > Terrestrial > Soil >... | reverse complement strand
AGCGCGGCCATCCTCCAGCCGCGCCAGCGTTCGTGAATCCTGCTAGGTTTCACCCGTCACAATTCCGGAGGGCGAACCATGCCGATGTTGCGGATTCTGTTTGCAGCCGTTTTCCTCGCCGCGCTTGTGCTGCCCGCGCTGGCCGCCGACGAAATCCTCGACACCATCGATGCGGCCCGCAAAGCCTATCAGGCGGGCGACATGGCAGGCGCCAAGCAGTCGCTCGATCTCGCCTCGCAATTGGTCGGGCAGAAGAATGCCGAGAGTTTTGCGGCGCTGTTGCCGGCGGCGCTGCCGGGCTGGAAAGCCGAGCAGGCCGAGACCACGTCCGTCGGCGTCACCGTGTTCGGCGTCACCTCGGCGAGCCGGCACTATACCGGCCCCGACGGCCGCGACGTCGAGGTGCGCATTACCGGGGATTCGGCGCTGGTCGTGCAGTTCGCGCAGTTCCTGATCAATCCGGCGATCGCCGGCGCCATGGGCAAGCTCATCAGCGTCGGCGACCAGCGCGCGCTGCAGACCAACGAAGGCTCGATCAATATGGTCGTCGCCAATAAATTCCTGGTCACCGTGGATGGCTCGGCCGACGCCGCATCGAAGCTCGCCTATGCCCAGGCGGTGGACACGGCCAAGCTGTCGAAGATGTAAAAGTTAAAACGGTTCCCACATCGCCGGCACCAGTTCATAGCCGGTGCCGCTCCTGACGATGTGGCCGCAGGCCGGGAACGGGAAGTGATAGGCCTCGACCAGCATGCGGTCGGCCGCCGCGCGGTCGAGCATGTCCTTGCGCGTTTTCACCGCCAGCGGCCCATCCATGTCATAGCTCGGCTGCCATTGCGGGTGGCGTACGAACAGCCACGGCTCGCGCGCGGTGTCGCTCATCGCCAGCATCGATTGATTGCCGGAATGGATCGCGAAGGCGGTATGGCCGGGCGTGTGGCCGAAAGCGGGAACCGAGACGATGCCGGGTGCGACCTCGGCGCCGGGCTGGAACGGCCGCACCTCCTTAGCGATGTCCTTGAAGATGCGCCGCGCGTTGAGGAAATAGCGATGCACCGCGCCGGTCGATTGCGCCATGGTGCCGTCGTCCATCCAGAATTTCCATTCCGGCTCCGGCACAAGAATTTCGGCATTGGCGAATACCTTGTCGCCGTCCTTGGTCTTGATGCCGTCGATGTGGTCGGGATGGAAATGCGAAATGAGGATGGTGTCGATGGCGTCCGGCTTAATGCCGGCGGCGGCGAGATTGGCATTCATGAAGCCGGCGCTGTCGGTGATCTGGCCGGCAGTGCCGGTGTCGATCAGCACCAGCCTGGCACCGGTGTTCACCAGCAGCGCGGTGAACGAGATCGGCAGCACGCTCGGCGGCAAGAAGCCGGCAGCAAGCGCTTCATTCACCGCCGCCGCGCTGGCATTGCGCACGAATTTGTCGTCGATCGGCACATACCAGATGCCGTCGTAGAGCGCGGTGAGCTGGTAGTCGCCGAGTTTGTAGCGGTAGACGCCGGGGCCTTGCGCCTTGGCCGTGGGCGCGGCGGCGCGTCCTTGCACCGGCAGTGCGGCGCAGCCGGCGGCGAGCAGGGGGCCGGTCAGGAATGAGCGGCGGGAAAACGCGGACATGGGCTCCCGTTTCACCGATGAGCGAGGCATTTGTTCGGCGGGCGAGGCTCCAAATGTAAACACCGCCCGCCATCAGATATTTCAGATCAATCGGTCTTGATATTGTTTTCCTTCACGACCGGTCCCCACAACGCCATCTGCTCGGCGAGGAATTTTCCCTCATCTTCAGGACTGCTCATACGGAGTGTGACCTGAAGATTTTCGGTGAGCATCTTGTTGACAGTCGCCTCGCGCAGAGATTCACCGAGCGCGGCGGCGAAGCGTTCAATGATCGGCTTCGGCGTACCGGCCGGCGCGAACACGCCCCACCATGCGTAGGATTCGAAGCCGTCAAAGCCGCTCTCGATCGCAGTCGGCACCGTCGGCAGCGAGGAAACCCGGGTTTTGCCTGTCTGCATCAATGGCCGAATGTTGTTCGCCTTTATCTGCGGCATACACAACGCGCCGCTGCCGATAATCATATCGACATGGCCGGCAATGGCATCGTTCATGGCTGGACCGCCGCCTTTATACGGCACGTGCACGAGTTTGCAGCCGGCGCGCTTGGCGAGCAGCGTCATGGTCAGATGACCGCCACTGCCGCTGCCGACCGAGGCGTAGGTGATGGTGTCCGGTTTTTCCTTGGCCGCAGCGACCACGTCCGCAACTGTTTTGAATGGCCGCGACGGGTGTGTGGCGAGCACGTTCGGGGCGGTCCCGATCAACATCACCGGATCGAGGTCCTTGGCGGTGTCGAAGGGTAGATTGAACAGAAACGGATTGACCGCATGGGTGTCGAATACGAACAGCCAGGTGTTGCCGTCGGGCGGTGATTTCACCACCAGGCCGGTGCCGACGCTGCCGGATGCGCCCGGCTTATTTTCGATGATCAAGGTTGCGTTGAGTCTCTGTTGCAGGCCGGGCTGGACCATGCGCGCGATGGGATCGGTCGTGCCGCCCGGTGGAAAGGGCACGATGATCTTGATGATGCCGGAAGGCCAGGTCTCAGCCTGTGCGGCAAGCTGCGCGGCCAAAGGTGCGGCTATGCCGCCGAGTACCAACGATCGTCGTGAGATTTTCATATTTAGCCTCCCCGGGATTTTATTGTGGCTGATAGTATACAATTGTTACGCGCATTGTGCACGGCATCCCTGGCCGATCCCGCGTGAACCGCTATGATCGCGGCGGCGAGCGTAAAGCGGAAAATGCGGAGACGGTCGATGCGGTGGTTGGTGCTGGTTGCGGTGCTCATGGTCGGCGGCTGCGCGACTGAAGTCGGCCCAAGTCCAGCCGAACTGAAGGCGCAGTGGGAGGCGCAGAACGTCTTTCCGCAAAATTACAAGGCCGACCTGATGGCCTACATGCGCACCTATCTCAACGACCCGACCCATATTCGAGCCGCGGCGGTGTCGCAACCGCAGCTCAAGCCGGTCGGGCCGGGCGAACGATACGTCGCCTGCGTGCGCTTCGACGCGCGCAAGAGCGGCGGACAATATGCCGGTCCGAAGGAAGGCGTCGCGATTTATGTGTCGAACAAGCTCGACCGCTTCCTCGACGTGCCGAAAGAGGTGCGGGAATTTTGTAAGGACGCGGTTTACGCGCCGTTTCCCGAGCTGGAAACGCTCACGCGCTAGGGCATGCTTTTTGACGCGCCAAAAAAGGCACGCGTCAACCACCGGGCTTTACCAGCTCGGCGGAACCAGGTTCAGACAAAAAGGCCGCAAGTAGCCTCGGGCGACGAGGTCACTTAACCTTGAGGTTCTCCGCGGATGTCTTTCCGCGATTCTCGACGAGCTCGAACTGAACGGTCTGACCTTCGTTCAGCGTGCTAAGGCCGGCGCGCTCAACCGCCGAGATGTGTACGAACACATCCTTCCCGCCTTCTTGCGGCTGGATGAAGCCATAGCCCTTCGTCGGATTGAACCACTTTACGGTGCCCTGAGGCATGCTAGATCTCCAAGATATTACGTGTAACGGGGACAGTCTGGCACACTGGGCAACCACCGAACAAGGTCCCGGACGGCCCGGCATCCTCTGACTTTCGTGTTACTGCCAGGGCGCTCGAAATCGCTCTTTTCCGCTGCCGGATAAGGGAATTGAACCCGTGACCAGCGCTTTATAAACGCGCTCGTTTAGTTGGAAAAACCAACCATATCATTGGGTTGCTTAAATATTGAATTACCGTCGAGGTCATTTTTTCTCAGGGACTCATTTTTTTCACACAAAATTTCATCAGAATATCAGCCGGTTGAGGAAAGGCCCGAATCATCTGCTGACGACGGTTTTTCTTTTTCTGCGGTCAGATTCGGCCGAACGACCGTAACGGTACAGAGGGCCTCCGCGGCGACCTTGGCCGACACGCTGCCGAGCAGCGTGCGCATCAGCGAACTCTGCCGCGCTCCGATCAGGATGTGGTCGATCCGGTTGGCTTGCGCGAATTCGAGAATGGCGGCGGCGGGATCGACCGCCTCAAGCACGTGCACGGTGAGGCGGGGCTCCTGCAGCTTCAGCGGCTCCGCCCAGTGCCGCAGACCGACCAGTCGGTCGATCTGCCGGTTGTGGCCCTGCTCGTCGAGTGTGAAGTCGATTGTGAGCCGGCCCTGCTTGAGCACGTTGAGGCAGGCAAGCCGGGCGGCGGGAAGCGTCGCCAGAATGCGCCCGGCCGTGGTCCTGAGCGCATCATTGAGCGCCGCGGACCCCTCGGCGAGATCGATGGCGACGGCAACGATCGGCGCGGACGAAAGCTGGGCGGCCAGCGCTTGTTTGGTGCGCGGCCGCGTCGCGTCCTGATTGAACCGCCGACGCAATACGGTGGTCAGCGGATCGTGCTTCAGTTGCTCCGACCGCTTGGTCAGCTTGACCTGGGTCGGGTGGCTCAGATCGAAAGCCAGCTGCGCCGCCGTCGGATAGCGCCAGGCCGGCTCGATCTCGAGGCAGCGCAGCACGATTTCCTGCAGCCAGGGCGGATAGTCGCCCCGCAAGCCGCGCGGCGGCACCGGATCGCGCCAGAGCCGCCGGCGCATCCCGCGCAGCGTCTCGCTTTCGCCGAACGGCCGCACGCCGGTCGAAAAGAAGTAGAGCAGCACACCCAAAGCGAACAGGTCGCTGCGCGGATCGTTGCGGATGCCGCGCAATTGCTCGGGCGACATATAGGGTGCTGTGCCGAAGGGCAGGCGAAATTCCTCCTGCATCAGATCGGGCAGACGAAAGTGGTGCGACAGGCCGTAATCGAGCAGCACCGCTTCGCCGGTCGGCCGGAACATGATGTTGCTCGGCTTGATGTCGAGATGCACGACATGTTGGCGGTGCAGATCGTCGAGCGCCATCGCGATCTTCGCGCCGATCTTGGCGACCTCCGCATCGGGCAAGGGGAGTTCGGGCAGCCGCGGGAGCAAGGTCTGGCCGGGGATGGCTTCCATCACGATGTAGGGCTGCGCGGCAAAATCGCCGGCGGCGACGAACTTCGGTACATGCACGCCGGTGAGCCGCGGCAGGATCATCTGCTCCATTTCGAAACTGACAATGGCCGCGGGATCAGCGCCTTCGCCGATCCGCGGCACTTTCATCAGCAGCGGCATGGTGACGCCGGGGCGTGAGACGCGCCACAGCGTGGCCATGCCGCCGCTATGCGCAAGCTCTTCGAGCCGGTAGTCGTCGACGACCACACCCGGTTCATGCAGCGGCTTGGCCATTCATCGCCCCAGCAACAGCCGGTTGGCCAGCCAAACCGGCAGGCCTTTTTTGCGGATCGCTGCGGCGGCCTGTTCGATGTCATAGGCCGCGCGGCAATACGTGAGTTCGCGCTTGTCGGTATCCAACATCGCATATGATGCGGCCGGATTGCCGTCGCGCGGTTGCCCCACGGAGCCGAGCACCACGAGCCAGCGCCGTCCTTGCAGCAAAGGCACGGCCGCGCCGGTCGTCGGCGTGAATGCCGTCATCTTCGCCGTCGCCGACATGCTGTAGACCGCGGGCTGGTGGATATGACCGCAAAAACCGATTTGCGCGGAGGTGGCCGTGATGCTGCGCGCGGCCTCCAATGTGCTCGTTACATAGGTCCAGCTCGCGGGGCTGCTCGCTTCCGAATGGACATACAGCCGCTCGCCGTCGTTCGCGATCAGCGGTAAACCGGCCAGGAATTTCCGCTGCGAAGCTCCCAGCACGCCGCGCGTCCATTCGATGGCGATCTGGGCATCCATGTTCATCTGCGCCCGCGGATCACCGATCGCGCTGTCGTGGTTGCCGAGCAGGGCGACGGCGCCCTTGTCGACCAGCTCCATGACGGTCGTCACCGCCCATTCGGGATCGGCGCCATAGCCGACATAGTCGCCGAGCAGCACGATCCGCTCCGCGCCTTGATCGCGTGCCTGCGCGAGACATGCGCTAAACGCCTGCCGGTTGGCATGAATATCCGCGAATAGAGCAATCAGCACGGCATCACCCTCTTGGCCCAACGGTGGTCCGATTACGTCACGGGGTGTTGATCCTGGTCAAATCGTCCGCGGCGCAACGTTTCGACGCTCCAACAGTCTATGCCGTGAATAAAAAAGAAACTGCCGTAGCATCCCGCGCTCCGGCGGAGCGAGAATGGCGATAACAGGCGAATTTTACCGATTTTATTGGTGCCGGGTGAGAGAATTGAACTCCCGACCAACGGTTTACAAAACCGCTGCTCTACCGCTGAGCTAACCCGGCTCGAATTCACAGCTATCAGCCTCGCCCGCCTGCCACAAGCCGCGCTGGCGTGGTCGGCCGTGTGATCATTGGCATAACAACGATCATCCGCGGGGGCCGCGCGCGAGGTCCCGGGGGCAAGGGCGGTCGGCTCCCGCCGCCCGGCCGTTCGGCGCCCGGCAGGTGACGGGCTGCTTGCCTTGGTTTCGCGCGCTCGATCAGGCGATCGCGGTGAGCTTTTCCAGGACGTCGATCAGCCAGGCAGCGGCCTGCAAAATCGCCAGCCGCTGCGCCAGCTTCGACCGGCGGAAGGTGTCGTTGAGCAGCTTGAGCGCGCGCTTGTAGCCGGGATGCCGCTGCCCGGCCTCGCCGAGCGAGGCCAGCCGCGCGACCAGTACTGCGCGATGGGCTTCGATCTCGTCATAACGCTTGCGAAAACCCGCGCGCGCCGGCGATGAAGGTTTGGCGGAAGACGTTGGGGGTCGACGGTGTGGCATGGCGATTAACTTTAATCGCCGCGATGTTGCATTGGCAACCGGAGATCGGCTGCCAGTTGGTGCCGGTAATTCCGGCATGTTCAGGGCGCGGCGGCAATTAATGTTACCTCGCGATTGCGGGCGGCAACGTAAAGCTTTCGTATAAAATGCATTCGGATTTATTGGAGATAGACCGGATGCGCGTTCTGCTCGCCATCGCTCTGTTAGGTTTCGGCATCGCCGGGGTCGGCGCTGCGCGTGCTGCCGATCTTCCGGCCGGCTATTCAGCTCCTTATTCCGGTCGCTATTTCGAACACGCACAACATAGCGAGATGCTGTGGCTCTATGACGACCAGCCCGGCGTCGTCGTGCGCGCCTATTGGGAAGCGCCGTGGCGCTATCACCACTATTTTCCGGCCACCGGCATTTCGCCACGGATCGGCCGTCACGAAAATCTGTCGGCTATCAGCCGCCCGCCGAAACCGGCGAAGACGTTCCGCCGTTCCTGGTCGAACGCCTGGGCGGTCGAGCACCTCTATGCCGCCAGCGCGCAGTCGCTCGCGACGCAGGGCGATAGCCAGGCCGACACCCAACCCGACACCCAGTCCAATACCCGGCATAGGCCGCATGCGCACGGCTCGCACAGAATGCGCGTTCGTTGAAATCTTGAAAACATATCCAGTCGGATGAACATCATGATCGATCGCCCACGCAAACTCGTTCTGCTCGCCGTCCTCGCCGCCGGCATGCTGCCGGCGGCCGCTGCGCAAGCGCATTGTTGCCGCTCGTCTTATGCTGAGCCGGCGCCGCTTTATCCTTATGCCGTGCCGGAGGAGCAGCCCTACGCCGTCGAGCTGGCGCCCAACATTTATGCGATCCCGTACCGGCTGCGCGCCTACCCTTACGTGCACTGCCTCGATGGTTGCGGTCGCCGCGCGCCAGTCGTGATCGAGACCGAGCGCGGGATCGAGGACACCGGCGAGCGCGGCGAAAACGGCAAGCAGCGCGTGATCCGCGCCGAGGCCGAAGTCACCATCCTCGGCCCGGACCGCATGAACATTAGGTTGTTCCGCAAGGGGCAAGGGTCGAGTGTCAAAGCGCCCGCAGATTAAATCGCTAGCAGAGATCGTGGGACGCGGGCGGCGGGCTGGGGGCCCGCCGTTCGCATTTTATTGGCCGCCCGCCAACCGCCGGCTCGCGACATAAAGCCCGAGCGCCGCCGCATTCGACACGTTCAGGCTCTTGATCGTGCCCGGCAGCTCGATGCGGGCAACGTGATCGCAGGTTTCCTTGGTGAGCTGGCGCAGACCCTTGCCCTCGGCGCCGAGCACCAGCGCGAGCGGCGCGCGCAGCGGTAAGCCGGCGAGATCGGCATCGCCGCTCGAATCGAGTCCGACCACCAGAAAGCCGCTCTGCTTGAGCGCGGCCAGTCCGCGCGCCAGGTTCTGCACGCTGACCAGCGGCACATATTCGAGCGCCCCGGACGCGGCCTTGGCCAGCGCGCCGGTGGCGTCCGGGCTGTGCCGTTGCGTGGTCACGATGGCCGTGGCCGCGAACGCCGCGGCCGAACGGAAGATGGCGCCGACATTGTGCGGATCGGTGATCTGGTCGAGCACCAGCACCACGCCTTGCGCCGGCAAATCCTCGACCGCGGGCGAGGGCAGCGGATCGGTTTCGAGATAGAGGCCCTGATGCACCGCGTCGGGCGTGAGCCGTTCCGCGATCGCCGAGGGCCGCACCAGTTCCGGCGTGATGGAGGATGCAACGCCCTCGTCGGCCAGGCGCCGCGCGGCGTTCTCGGTGGCGAGCAGCTTGCGCAAGCGCCGCGCGGGGTTTGCCAACGCGGCGGTCACCGTGTGCCAACCATACATGACGACCGGGCCGTCGGCGGCAGGCCGCAGGCTGTCGCGGCGGGCGCGCTCGAAGCGCTCGCGCCGCTCGATCTGCTGGTGGGTGGCGCCCGGCTTGGCGCCGGAGCGGGTGGGGGGGCGTGTTGCCATCGCTGTGCCTTACTTGATCCGCCGCGGGTGGAACAGCCTCCATTGACTTAACCTAGGGGGCTGCCCATAAAACGCGCGCATCCCGACCGGCCGGCGCGAGGCCGTTTTTCTTATCGGATCAATATGGTGTGACGGCTTTGGGGGAGAGTGTCCCGAGCGGCAAAGGGGGCGGACTGTAAATCCGCTGGCTATGCCTTCGTAGGTTCGAGTCCTACCTCTCCCACCAGCCTTCGCCCGCTTCGCGTGCTACGGCTCGGCAAGCCAGCAGCGCCTCACCTAGCGAAGCGGGCGAAGACTGCCGCGCCAAAGCTGCGCAGCAGCGGAGGCGGGCCGGTTTCTGTATAGTCACCGCGCGGCGCGGGTGTAGCTCAATGGTAGAGCAACAGCCTTCCAAGCTGATGACGAGGGTTCGATTCCCTTCACCCGCTCCAGTCTTCTCGCGGACTTAGAAAATTAAGGCTGCTGCAGCGCCGGCGCCGGCGCCGGATTTGACCGGCCTATCGTGATGCCCTTGACCAACGCGTAGATCGCCGGAATGACGACGAGCGTTAGCACCGTCGACGACACCATGCCGCCAATCATCGGCACCGCGATGCGCTGCATCACCTCGGCCCCGGTGCCGTGGCTCCACATGATCGGCAGCAGCCCGGCCATGATGGCGGCGACCGTCATCATCTTCGGCCGCACGCGTTCGACCGCGCCGGCCATGATCGCGGCATAAAGATCATCGTGCGTGAAGGACCGACCTTGCGCGACACGCTGCGCTTGCAGCGCCGTAAGCGCATTATCGAGATAAATCAGCATCACCACGCCGGTTTCAGCCGCGACACCGGCCAGCGCGATGAAGCCGACGGCGACGGCGACCGAAAGGTTGAAGCCGAGCCACCACATCAGCCACAGTCCGCCGGCGAGCGCGAACGGGACCGAGAGCATGACGATCAAGGTCTCGGTCACCCGGCGGAAATTCAGGTACAGCAGGAGGAAGATGATCAAAACGGTGATCGGCACGACGATCTTGAGGCGCGCCTTGGCGCGTTCCATATACTCGAATTGGCCGCTCCAGGTGACGTAGGTACCAGGCGGGAACTTGACCTGCGCCGCCACCGCCTTCTGGGCATCGGCCACATAGGAGCCGAGATCGCGATCGCGCAGATCGATGTAGATATAGGCGGCCAGTTGCGCGTTCTCGGTGCGGATGGTGGCGGGTCCCTTGGCCAGTTCGACTTTGGCCACTTCGCCGAGTGGCACCGTGCCGCCATTGGCCAGCGGGATCAGTACTTGGCTCGCGATCGACTGGGGATCGCTGCGCAACTCGCGCGGATAGCGGATGCTCACCGTGTAGCGCTCGCGGCCCTCGACCGTCGTCGTCACCGCTTCGGCGCCGAGCGCGGTGGCGATCACGTCCTGCACGTCGGTGATCATCAAGCCGTAACGCGCCAGTTGAGTTCGATTGGGGTCGATGTTGAGATAATAGCCGCCGATGATGCGTTCGGCGAAGGCACTGGTCGTTCCCGGCACCGTGCGCACCGCCGCCTCGATCTGGCGGGCGACATTCTCCATCTCCGTGAGATCGGTGCCGTAGACCTTGACCCCGACCGGCGTGCGGATGCCGGTGGCCAGCATGTCGATGCGCGCCTTGATCGGCATGGTCCAGGCGTTCGACACGCCGGGAAACTGCAGCGCCTTGTCCAGCTCGGCGACCAGCTTCTCGATGGTCATGCCGGGCCGCCATTCGCTTTCCGGTTTCAGGTTGATCACGGTCTCGAACATCTCGGTCGGCGCCGGATCGGTCGCCGTCGTCGCTCGTCCGGCCTTGCCCCACACCAATGAGACTTCGGGAAAGGTCTTGATGATCTTGTCCTGGGTTTGCAGCAGCTCCGCCGCCTTGGTGACCGACAGGCCGGGCAGCGTGGTCGGCATGTAGAACAACGTGCCTTCATTGAGCGTGGGCATAAATTCGCTGCCGAGCCGCATCGCCGGCCATAGGCTGCCGATCAGCACGACGATCGCGATCGCGATGGTGGCGGCCTTGTAGCGAAGCGCCGTGCGAATCACCGGCCGATAGATCCAGATCAGCGCGCGGTTCAACGGGTTCCTGTGCTCCGGGACAATGCGGCCGCGCACGAACAGCAGCATCAGCGCCGGGACGAGCGTCACCGACAGCAAGGCCGACGCCGCCATGGCGAAAGTCTTGGTGTAAGCCAGCGGCTTGAACATGCGGCCTTCCTGCGCCTCGAGCGCGAAGATCGGCAGAAACGACACGGTGATGATGAGAAGGCTGAAGAACAAGGCCGGCCCAACCTCGATCGCGGCCTCGATCAGCACTTCGCTTCTCGGCTTGCCGGGCGCGGCGCGCTCCAGGTGCTTGTGCGCGTTCTCGATCATTACGATCGCGGCATCGACCATGGCGCCGATGGCAATGGCGATGCCGCCGAGACTCATGATGTTCGAGCTCAAGCCCAACAGATACATGCACACGTAGGCGATGAGAATCCCGAGCGGCAGCGTAATGATCGCCACCAGCGCGCTGCGGACATGCAGCAGAAACACTACGCAGACAATGGCGACGATGATGCTTTCCTCGATCAACGTGTGCTTGAGCGTCTCGATGGCGCGGTAGATCAGGTCGGAACGGTCATACACCGCATCGAGGGTGACGCCTTGCGGCAGGCTTGGCGCGATTTCGGCGAGCCGCTGCTTGACGTTCTGGATGACGGACAGCGCATTCTCGCCGAAGCGTTGCAGCACGATGCCGGTCACGACTTCGCCTTCGCCGTTTAACTCGGTGATGCCGCGGCGCTCATCCGGCGCCAGCTCGACGCGCGCCACGTCGCGCAGCAGCACCGGCACGCCGCGATCGCTCTTGACGACGATCTGTTCGAGATCGGCGAGACTCTTGATGTAGCCGCGTCCGCGCACCACGAATTCGGTTTCGGCCAGCTCGATGGTACGGCCGCCGACGTCGATATTGCTCGAACGCAAGGCATCGCGAATTTTCGACAGCGGAATGCCGAGCGATTGCAAGCGGCGCGGATCGATCACCACGCTGTATTGCTTGACGAAGCCACCGACGCTGGCGACCTCGGCGACGCCTTCCGCCTTGGCGAGCCCGTAGCGGATGTACCAGTCCTGGGTGCTGCGCAACTCCGCCAGGCTCTTCTGCGCGCCGCGCACCACATATTGATAGACCCAGCCGACACCGGTGGCGTCCGGACCGAGGCTGGGTGCGACGCCGGCCGGCAGCCGGCGGGCGGCCGAATTGAGATATTCGAGCACGCGCGAGCGCGCCCAATACAGGTCGGTGCCGTCCTCAAAGATCACGTAGACGAACGAGACGCCGAAGAACGAAAATCCGCGCACCACCTTCGATTTCGGCACGCTCAGCATGGCCGTGGTCAGCGGATAGGTGACCTGATCCTCGACGACTTGCGGCGCCTGTCCGGGATATTCCGTGTAGACGATGACCTGAACGTCGGAGAGGTCGGGAATGGCGTCGAGCGGCACCCGCGACACCGCGTACAAGCCGGCCAGCGTCAGAAAGACGCCGGCAAATCCAACCAGCAGCAGGTTGCGCGCCGACCAGCGGATGACAGCCGCAATCATTTGGACGGCCCCGGCTCGCTGAAGGTCTTGAGCGCCGTCTGCAGGTTGCTCTCGGCGTCGATCAGGAAGGTCGCGGTGGTGACGATGTCCTCGCCTTGCTGTAGGCCCTCGACGATCTCGACATAACCGTCGCCGCGGCGGCCAAGCTTGACCGGCCGCGGCTCGAAGCGCCCTTCGCCCTTGGCCACCAGCACGATTTGCTGCGCGCCGTTGTCGATGATGGCGCTGAGCGGAACGGTCGTGACGCGTGCCTGATCTCCTTCGACATGAAACACGACATCGGCATACATGTCCGGTTTCAACCGCTCGTCCGAATTTTGGACTTCGATTCGGACGCGGGCGGTGCGCGTTTCCGGCCTCACCTCGGGATAAATGAAGGTCACGACACCATCGACCGGTTGGCTGCGATAGGCTCTGAAAGTCACGGTGGCGCGGGCGCCCAGCTTGATGTCGGCGAGATCGCCTTCAGCGACATCGGCGATCACCCAGACATTCGAGAGATCGACAATCCGATAGAGTTCGTCGCCGGCGACGACACGCTGACCGTTGATGATCCGCTTGACGACGACCGTTCCGTTCGCCGGCGCCGGCCAGTCGATGGTGCGAGGAATGGCGCCGCTGTCGCGAATTTCGCGGATGCGGTTCTCGGATAGACCGAGATTGCGCAACCGTTGCATGGCGCCTTCGACGGATTTCCCCGAGCCCGCTTCCGCCGCGCCGCGCTGGGTCCAGCTCTTGGTCACGAGCAAATCGCTGATCGCCTGTTGAATGTCCGAGCTGTAGACCCGAAACAGCGGCTCGCCGGCTTGCACGTGCTGGCCGGTGGTATTGACGAACAAGTCCTCGACATAGCCGTCCGACCGCATCGTCACGATGGTCGCGCGGCGCTCGTCGATCGCGACGGTGCCCACCGCGCGCAGCCCGCGGACGAGGGTACGGGCTTGCGCCGGTTCGGTGCGAACGCCGCTGCGTTGAACTCGATCGAGGCTCACTTTGATGGTCTTGCCGCCGCTCGGTTCATCGCCTTCATAGACGGCGATGTAATCCATCCCCATCGAGTCCTTCTTAGGCGTCGGCGAGGTGTCGGGCAGGCCCATCGGATTGCGGTAGAACAGAATTTTCCGCTCACCTTGCGGAGCCTTCGGCTGGGCCGGGGGCGGGGGCGGCTCGAACGTCGGCTCCGCGTCGTCGTAGACCGGAACGAAGGCACGGCCCTGCGCGTCGTTCTTCGGCGTCGCCGACCAGAACGGCGCACCGGCGGGGTCGCGATAGTACAGGATCGTGCGCTCGGCCGCGGATGCCGGCGGCGCGACGCTCAGCGACGCCAGTGCGCCGCCCGAGCGATGGGAATATCCGTAGCTCGCGACGGCACCCGCCGCGATGACGAGCGAGAGAATGAGGACGGCTCTGGTCTTGGTCATGGCTGTCTCGATAGGTTCAGGCCTGCCGTGAAGGCGGGTAACGGGGCGGCGGCCATTGGCACGGCCGCCGCTCGGATTGCTGTCGGCGCGCGCCGGCTCACTTGACGGCTTTGAAAATGACCTTGCCGACGATCGTCTCCGGCTCGCCTTGCACTTTGACCGCCAGGCTCAGCAGGTAGCGCCCCGCCATCGGCATATCGGTCTTGAAAGCGTAGATGCCGGGCTCGCTGCCTGGCATGGCTGCGACCGGCGACGGCATGTCCGCCATGCCATCGGGCGCCATGTCGACGCGGGTGCGCACGATGACGGCGTCCGCTACCGGCTTGCCGGTCGGCTTGTGCAGCAGGCGGACGGCAATCACCACGTCGTCGCCTTTCTTCAATTCGGCAGCGACGGGTTCGAACGCATAGTCTATGGCGCCAGCCCAGGCGGCAGCACTGGTCAGGCTTATTGCCCCTGCAAAGGCGAGGCTAAGCCAACATTTCGTAGCCATGATCTCGATCTCCTGATGAGTCTCTCATCGGCAGCGCACCCGATGTTCATCGAGCGGTGGCCGAATACGCGCGCGAGCTTGCGGCCCGCGCGTTGCTAGGTAGTTTGAGAGGCGTCAGGCGCGAGGAGGTCGGAAGGGCGGACTGCCCATTTGCGAGGCGAAAATGTTGCTCGCGTGAACGGGCTTGAGCGCGGCACTGGCCGACGACGAATAGGCGATGCCGGCTAAGATGGTCCCGGTAAAATTGAAGCACTTGAGCGCGCATCCGGCCATCGATGCACAATCGTCCATGGATTTCTGCGTCTTGCCGCCCGGGGCGTTGTGGTGGTGGTGGTCACAGTCCGGCATCGCCGGGGAGGCCGAAATTTCCATCGCTGTCGTCGCGCCGGCCGCAAAGCCAATCGCTGCCGGCAGCGTGGCGACCGACAGGGCGACAAGAACGGCGACGATGGTCCGGCCGATCCGCATGAATCCTTTGTATCCGTCAGAACCTCAAACGACGAATCTGCGAATTCAAAGTCTATGTGGCAGCCAATTGGGCGTTAACGCTTTGATCTTCGTCAAAGTGGCCGCGTGTGCGATGCGCGGCAAAAATCGGCGATTAATGATGGTTTTGGGCTGCCATTTGCCACAAAGCTCATTGAAATCATTCAGTTTACACACGATCTTCGAAGCAGATGACGAGGGGGCGACTCCCTTCACCCGCTCCAGCCTTCGCACCTTCGGTGCTACGGCTCGGCAAGCCTAGTGCGCGAAGGCTGCCGCGCCGAAGTTGCGAAGCAACGGAGGCGAGCGGGTCGCCTTCGGGGCTTCGGTTGGCAAGCCAGTGCGCGCGATGGCGGGCCTAAAACCCGCCAAAACCGGCCCTCATCGCCCTTGCATTGGCGCCCTGTATAATGCATGACATCGCGGCGGCGGACCTTTATTAGGTTCGCCGTATCCGCTTCCGGAGGAGTGTAGCTCAATGGCTAGAGCACCGGTCTCCAAAACCGGGGGTTGCAGGTTCGAGTCCTGCCACTCCTGCCAGGCGGAGACCCGGGCAAAAGCCGCCGGTCGTGATTAGGTAGTGAAGCGTTGGATCAAAACTTGGGGTACCAGGCTTTGCAATCAGGACTGAATTGAATGGCGACGTCTCCGTTCAAGTTTCTCCAGGAGGTGCGCGAGGAGACCCGCAAGGTCACCTGGCCGTCGCGCAAGGAAACCATGATCACCACCGCCATGGTGTTCGTCATGGTGGCGATCGCCTCGGTTTTTTTCCTGGTCGCGGATCAATTCATCCGCATCGCCGTTACCTTCGTGCTCGGCATTGGCACCTGAAAGCTAGAGAGCGATGAGCGACACCGCCGCCACCACAACGACCCGGCCCAAGCGCTGGTATATCGTCCACGCCTATTCGAACTTCGAGAAAAAGGTCGCGGAATCGATCCGCGAGCAGGCCAAGCAGCGTGGGCTCGATGACCACTTCGACGAGATTCTGGTCCCCGTCGAAACGGTGGTCGAGGTGCGCCGCGGCCGCAAGGTGAACGCGGAACGCAAATTTTTCCCCGGCTACGTGCTGGTGAAGATGGATTTGACCGACGAGGTCTACCATCTGATCAAGAACACGCCGAAAGTGACCGGCTTCCTCGGCAGCGACAACAAGCCGATGCCGATTTCGGAAGTGGAAGCCAATCGCATCCTGCATCAGGTGCAGGAAGGCATCGAGCGGCCGAAACCGTCAGTGTCGTTCGAAGTCGGCGAGCAGGTGCGCGTGTCCGATGGCCCGTTTGCCTCGTTCAACGGCACCGTCGAGGAAGTCGACGAGGCGCGTTCGCGCGTGAAGGTGGCTGTGTCGATCTTCGGCCGTGCCACCCCGGTGGAGCTGGAGTTCGGACAAGTAGAAAAGCTATAAGCCGAGAAGCTATAAGGTAAGCGTTCATAGCGGCGTGGGAGGTGAGGCGGTCGCCAACCGTCAATATCCGAACCACTAACAGGAGTGAGAGATGGCGAAAAAAGTAACTGGATTCCTCAAGTTACAGGTGCCGGCCGGCGCCGCCAACCCGTCGCCCCCGATCGGGCCGGCCTTGGGTCAGCGCGGCCTCAACATCATGGAGTTCTGCAAGGCATTCAACGCGCAGACCCAGAAGATCGAGAAGAACACCCCGATCCCGGTGATCATCACCACCTATCAGGATCGCTCGTTCACCTTCGAGATGAAGACGCCGCCGGTGTCTTATTTCCTCAAGAAAGCGGCGAAACTGGACAGCGGCTCGAAGACGCCCGGTCGCGAAATGGTCGGCGAGGTGACCAAGAAGCAGTTGCGCGAGATCGCGGAGCAGAAAATGAAAGATTTGAACTGCGATACGATCGAAGCGGCGATGAAGATGATCGAAGGTTCCGCCCGCTCGATGGGCCTCACGGTGGCGGAGTAACGGTCATGGCACTCGGAAAACGCACGACAGCCGCGCGCGAAGGCATCAATCGCGACAAGTCCTACCCGATCGCGGAAGCGGTCAAGCTGGTGAAGGAACGCGCCAAGGCGAAATTCGACGAGACCATCGAGATCGCGATGAATCTCGGCGTCGATCCCAAGCATGCCGACCAGATGGTGCGCGGCGTGGTCAATCTGCCGAACGGCTCCGGCCGTACCGTGCGGGTCGGCGTGTTCGCGCGCGGCGCCAAGGCGGAAGAGGCCAAGGCCGCCGGCGCCGACGTGGTCGGCGCGGAAGACCTGGTCGAAAAGGTCAATGGCGGCACCATCGACTTCGACCGCTGCATCGCCACCCCTGACATGATGCCGCTGGTCGGGCGCCTGGGTAAGGTGCTCGGTCCGCGCGGCATGATGCCGAACCCCAAGGTCGGCACCGTCACCATGGACATCACCAATGCCGTGAAGGCGTCCAAGGGCGGGTCGGTCGAGTTCCGCGTGGAAAAGGCCGGGATCATTCAGGCCGGGGTCGGCAAGGCCTCGTTCACCGAGGACAAGCTGGTCGAGAACATCAAGGCGTTCGCCGACGCGGTGCAGAAGGCCAAGCCCCCCGGGGCCAAGGGCCACTACATCAACCGGGTGGCGATCTCCTCCACCATGGGCCCCGGCGTCAAAGTCGAGCCGTCCTCGCTGTTTACCAGCGGCGGCGGTCACTAAAACCGGCTTTTGCCCCACTTTTTCGCGGGGATTGTCGCGAAAAGGGGCTTGGCAAAGCCGGTTGGAAGCTCTAAATGAGCCGCATCGGGCGTGCCGGCCCAGTTTGTCGGCACGCCTTTGCGCGTCTCTAAAAACCAATGGTGATCGGACCTTATTCCTTTTGGACATCCCGGCGGGACATCTGAGAGGGAAAGACCGATGCCGTTGGCTTGCAGGACGCGCAAGGACGTCCCGGAAACGGGCCGGCCGACCTGTCCAAGACTGCCGGCGCCTAGGCCGTAAGGCCGACGCTTAATCCTGCAAAGGGCCAGCATAGACGGGGAAGAGACCCAAGTTTGCGCGCCTCAACAGCGCGCCGGTTTGGTTCGAACCTCGGATACCCGTCGGCAGCTTCGGCTGCTCGCGGGGGGCAGGCTAACTCGAACGTCGTCCTGCCCGGTTCGCTGCGCGTGAACTCAAAAGCGGGACGGCTGGGTGCAACCCGGCGGCTCCCGCGACACGCGGGCAAGCCGTCAACCGGAAAGAGCTTGCAGTGGATCGAGCGGCTAAAGCGGAGTCCATCACCGAACTGAGCGGGGTCTTCAAGACCTCGAACGTCGTGGTGGTGGCTCACTATTCCGGCCTCTCCGTCGCCCAGATGCAGATTCTGCGTAAGCAGATGAAGCTGGCAGGCGCACAGGTGAAGGTCGCGAAAAACCGTCTCGCCAAGATCGCACTCAAGGACACCGATGTTGCCTCCATTTCGGCCCTGCTGAAGGGGCCGACCGTGCTCGCCTATTCAGGCGACCCGGTGGCGGCACCGAAGGTGGCCGTCGATTTCGCCAAGGCGAACGAAGCGTTCGTCATTCTCGGCGGGTCGATGGGCAAAACCGCTCTGGACCTCAACGGCGTCAAGGCACTCGCCTCGCTGCCGTCTCTGGATGAATTGCGCGGCAAGATCGTCGGCCTCCTGGTGTCGCCGGCGACCAAAATCGCTCAGCTCGTCAACGCACCCGCGGCCAAGGTCGCGCGCGTGGTCCAGGCCTACGCTTCCAAGAGCGCCGCGGCCTGACGGCTCACAAGCATTCTCTGGTTCGAACCGATAGGAACTGAACAATGGCTGACCTACAAAAGATCGTTGATGACTTGTCGAAGCTGACCGTCCTGGAAGCGGCGGATCTGGCGAAGATGTTGGAAGAGAAGTGGGGCGTCTCCGCTGCCGCCGCGGTGGCGGTGGCGGCCGGCCCGGCCGCTGCTGCCGCGGTCGAGGAGAAGACCGAGTTCAACGTGATCCTCGCCGCGGTCGGCGATAAAAAGATCGAGGTGATCAAGGAAGTGCGTGCGCTCACCGGCCTCGGCCTCAAGGAGGCCAAGGACCTGGTCGAGGGCGCGCCCAAGCCGGTCAAGGAAGGCGTGAACAAGGAAGAAGCCGACAAGATCAAGGCCACCCTCGAAAAGGTGGGTGCAAAGGTTGAGCTCAAGTAAGCGCATGCTTACTTGAACGAAATCCCCGGGGTTCACCCCCCGGGGGTCTCGAACTGAAGAAATTAGGTGACCGCAAACGGTCACTTTGGAGGCGGTCGTGAACGGGTGCGGCCCGTTTACGCGAAATTGTGAAGAGTGCGGCGGTTCGGGCGAGGCCCGAATCACATAGAAACGGGTAGCCCCGACGCCTGTCCTGATGGTCGCGATGGATTGCGACCGTTCGGAGAGGCGCCCGCGTTGGCCCGCCGAAATCGAATCGAGAGAGAAACGATGGCGCAGACGTTTACCGGTCGCAAGCGCGTAAGGAAGTTTTTCGGGACAATCAAAGAAGTAGCGGAGATGCCGAACCTCATCGAGGTTCAAAAGGCATCCTATGACCAGTTCCTGCTGGTCAAGGAACCCGTGGGCGGGCGTCCCGACGAAGGCCTGCAGGCGGTTTTCAAATCGGTGTTCCCGATTTCCGATTTTTCCAATTCGTCTATGCTCGAATTTGTCAAATACGAATTTGAGCCGCCGAAATACGACGTCGACGAGTGCCGCCAGCGCGGCATGACCTATGCCGCGCCGCTCAAGGTGACGCTGCGGCTGATCGTGTTCGATATCGACGAGGAAACGGCCGCGCGTTCGGTCAAGGACATCAAGGAGCAGGATGTCTACATGGGCGACATTCCGCTCATGACCAACAACGGCACCTTCATCGTCAACGGCACCGAGCGCGTCATCGTTTCGCAGATGCACCGCTCGCCCGGCGTGTTCTTCGATCACGACAAGGGCAAGACGCACTCCTCGGGCAAGCTGTTGTTCGCCGCCCGCATCATTCCCTATCGCGGTTCATGGCTCGACATCGAGTTCGACGCCAAGGACATCGTCTACGCGCGCATCGACCGCCGCCGCAAGATTCCGGTGACGTCGCTGCTCTTTGCACTCGGGCTCGACGGCGAGGAAATCCTGCGCACCTTCTACAAGCACGTCGCCTACAAGCGCGCCAAGGAAGGCTGGCGCGTGCCGTTCGATGCCAACCGGCTCAAAGGTTACAAGGCGGTCAACGATCTGGTCGACGCCGACACCGGCCGCGTGGTGGTGGAGGCGGGCAAGAAGCTCAGCGTGCGCCAGGCCCGCCAGTTGCATGAGAAGGGCCTCAAGCATCTGCGCATGACCGACGAGGAATTGATCGGCCACTACGTCGCCGAGGATCTCGTCAACGCCAAGACCGGCGAGATTTACATGGAGGCCGGCACGGAGATCGACGAGAAGAACCTGAAGGTTCTGATCGAGGCCGGCTACAAGGAATTGCCGCTGCTCGACATCGATCACGTGAACGTCGGCGCCTATATCCGCAACACGCTCACGGTCGACAAGAACATGACGCGCGAGGACGCGCTGTTCGACATCTATCGCGTGATGCGCCCGGGCGAGCCGCCCACCGTGGACACCGCGGAAGCGATGTTCCGCTCGCTGTTCTTCGACAGCGAGCGCTACGATCTCTCCGCCGTCGGACGCGTGAAGATGAACATGCGGCTCGATCTCGACGCACCCGACACTATGCGCGTGCTGCGCAAGGAAGATATTATTTCCGTCATCCGTACGCTGGTCGATCTGCGCGACGGCAAGGGCGAGATCGACGACATCGATCATCTTGGCAATCGCCGGGTGCGCTCGGTCGGCGAGTTGATGGAAAACCAATACCGCATCGGCCTGTTGCGCATGGAGCGCGCGATCAAGGAGCGCATGTCTTCGGTCGATATCGATACCGTGATGCCGCAGGACCTGATCAATGCCAAGCCGGCGGCGGCCGCGGTGCGCGAGTTCTTCGGCTCCTCGCAGCTCTCGCAGTTCATGGATCAGACCAATCCGCTCTCCGAGATCACGCACAAGCGGCGTCTCTCGGCGCTCGGTCCGGGCGGTCTGACGCGCGAGCGCGCTGGCTTCGAGGTGCGCGACGTGCACCCGACCCATTACGGCCGCATCTGTCCGATCGAGACGCCGGAAGGTCCGAATATCGGTCTGATCAATTCGCTCGCGACCTATGCGCGGGTGAACAAATACGGCTTCGTCGAGACGCCCTACCGCAAAGTCAAGGACGGCCGGGTCACCGACGAGGTGATCTATCTCTCCGCCATGGAAGAGGGCCGCTACACGGTCGCGCAAGCCAATGCGACAATGGACGCGCGTGGCCGCTTCACCGAGGACCTGATCATTTGCCGCCATGCCGGCGACGTGCATCTGGTTCCGCGCGACAAGGTCGACTTCATGGATGTGTCGCCGAAGCAACTCGTTTCGGTTGCCGCCGCGCTCATTCCGTTCCTGGAGAACGACGACGCCAACCGCGCGCTGATGGGCTCGAACATGCAGCGCCAGGCGGTGCCGCTGGTTCGTTCCGAAGCGCCGTTCGTCGGCACCGGCATGGAAGGCGTGGTCGCCCGCGATTCGGGCGCCTCGATCTCGGCCCGCCGCACCGGCATCATCGATCAGGTGGATGCCACCCGTATCGTGGTGCGTGCCACCGGCGAAACCGACCCGACCAAACCGGGCGTCGATATCTATCGGCTGATGAAATATCAGCGCTCGAACCAGAACACCTGCATCAACCAGCGTCCGCTGGTGAAGGTGGGCGATTCCGTGGAGAAAGCCGACATCATCGCCGACGGTCCCTCGACCGATCTCGGCGAGCTCGCGCTTGGCCGCAACGTGCTGGTCGCGTTCATGCCGTGGAACGGCTACAACTTCGAGGACTCGATCCTGCTCTCCGAGCGGATCGTGAAAGACGACGTGTTCACCTCCATCCACATCGAAGAATTCGAAGTGATGGCGCGCGACACCAAGTTGGGCCCCGAGGAAATCACCCGCGACATTCCGAACGTCTCGGAAGAGGCGCTCAAGAATCTCGACGAAGCGGGCATCGTCTATATCGGCGCCGAGGTGCATGCCGGCGACATCCTCTGCGGCAAGATCACGCCCAAGGGCGAAAGCCCGATGACGCCGGAAGAAAAACTCCTGCGCGCCATCTTCGGCGAAAAGGCTTCCGACGTGCGCGACACCTCGTTGCGCGTGCCGCCGGGCGTGCAAGGCACCGTCGTCGAAGTGCGCGTGTTCAACCGGCACGGCGTCGAAAAGGACGAGCGCGCGCTCGCCATCGAGCGCGAGGAAATCGAGCGGCTCGCCAAGGACCGCGACGACGAGCAGGCGATCCTCGACCGCAACGTCTACGGCCGTCTGGCGGAATTGTTGGAAGGCCGGCAGGGCATCGCCGGCCCGAAGGGCTTCAAGAAGGACTCAAAGATCACCAAGTCAGTGCTGGATGAATATCCGCGCTCGCAGTGGTGGCTGTTCGCCTCGCCCAACGACAAGCTGATGGCCGAGATCGAGGCGATCCGCAAACAGTACGACGAGTCGAAGAAGCTGCTCGAGCAGCGCTTCCTCGACAAGGTCGAGAAGCTGCAACGCGGCGACGAGTTGCCGCCCGGCGTGATGAAGATGGTCAAGGTCTTCGTCGCGGTGAAGCGCAAGATCCAGCCCGGCGACAAGATGGCCGGCCGCCACGGCAACAAGGGCGTGGTGTCGAAGATCGTGCCGGCGGAGGACATGCCGTTCCTCGCCGACGGCCAGCCCGTGGACATCGTGCTCAATCCACTCGGCGTGCCGAGCCGCATGAACGTCGGCCAGATTCTGGAAACCCATCTCGGCTGGGCCTGCGCCGGTCTCGGGCTCAAGATCGGGCAGGCGGTCGATCTCTATAACAGCAAGCACGACACCCGCCCGCTCAAGGACATCCTCAAGAAGGTCTATGGCGACGACGAGACCATCAAGTCGTTGGACGAGCAGGGGCTGATCGAGCTCGGCGGCAACTTGCGGCACGGCGTGCCGATCGCGACGCCAGTGTTCGACGGCGCCAAGGAAGCCGACATTGAGAAGATGCTCGATCTTGCCGGTCTCGATCATTCCGGCCAGGTCAGTGTGTTCGACGGCCGCACCGGCGAAGTGTTCGACCGCAAGGTCACGGTCGGCTTCATCTACATGCTGAAGCTGCACCATCTGGTGGACGACAAGATCCACGCCCGCTCGATCGGCCCGTACTCGCTGGTCACCCAGCAGCCGCTCGGCGGCAAGGCGCAGTTCGGCGGCCAGCGCTTCGGCGAAATGGAAGTGTGGGCGCTGGAAGCCTACGGCGCGGCTTACACCTTGCAGGAAATGCTCACCGTGAAGTCGGACGATGTCGCCGGCCGTACCAAGGTGTACGAGGCGATCGTGCGCGGCGACGACACGTTCGAGGCGGGCATTCCGGAAAGCTTCAACGTGCTGGTCAAGGAAATGCGTTCGCTCGGCCTCAATGTCGATCTGCACAATTCCAAGCAGCAGCGGCAGGGCCAGGGCGGCGACACGGCGGAAGCCGCCGAATAACAAGCGGCGCGGCCGGACTTTTATGTCCGGCCGTCCACGCGGCGTGAAGAATTATAGCGAATGCAGCCGGCGGCGGTCGGCGTAGCGGAGATGGCAATGAATCAAGAGATGATGAATCTTTTCAGCCCGCAGGCTCCGGCTCAGGTCTTCGACCAGATCCGGATTTCGATCGCGAGCCCGGAAAAGATCCTCTCGTGGTCCTACGGCGAGATCAAGAAGCCCGAGACGATCAACTACCGCACCTTCAAGCCCGAGCGTGACGGTCTTTTCTGCGCGCGCATCTTCGGGCCGATCAAGGATTACGAATGCTTGTGCGGCAAGTACAAGCGCATGAAGTACAAGGGCATCATCTGCGAGAAGTGCTCGGTCGAGGTCACGCTGTCGCGCGTGCGGCGCGAGCGCATGGGCCATATCGAACTGGCCGCGCCGGTTGCACATATCTGGTTCCTCAAGTCGCTGCCGAGCCGCATCGGTTTGCTGCTCGACATGACGCTGAAGGACCTCGAGCGTATTCTCTATTTCGAATACTACGTCGTGCTGGAGCCGGGTCTCACCCCGCTCAAGGACCGGCAATTGCTGTCCGAGGACGAGTATATCAAGGCGCAGGAGGAATTCGGCGCCGACAGCTTCACCGCCACCATCGGCGCGGAAGCGATCCGCGAAATGCTCAAGGCGCTCGATCTCGACAAGATGCAGGCCGAGTTGCGCGCCGGCATCCTGGAGACCGACAGCGACATCAAGAAAAAGAAGATCGCCAAGCGCTTGAAGCTGATCGAGGCGTTCATCGCCTCCGGCAACAAGCCGGAATGG
>Ga0209880_1000028_pt1 | contig 24282 bp, 23 predicted proteins | sample PersoiDNA2013191_FD_185803 | JGI IMG/M metagenome (GOLD analysis project Ga0209880, IMG submission 185803) | Permafrost soil microbial communities from the Arctic, to analyse light accelerated degradation of dissolved organic matter (DOM) -... | ecosystem: Environmental > Terrestrial > Soil >... | reverse complement strand
GGCTTGGCCACGATCAAATTGGTGTCGCCAAATTCGTCACGACTGTCCCAGAACGGCGCCTTCTCGCCGATGGTGGCGCCGAGATGATAGACCGGCTTGAGCTCGGCGCCGGAAATGCAAAACGGCAGGATCGACGGCGCGTGATGGTGACACACCGCGTTTACATCCGGCCTCGCTTTGTAGATTTCGCCGTGAATGACGCGCTCGCCATAAAGCCGCGCTTCGATTGGCTTGACGATTTGTGAGTCGAGGGTGAACTCGTGAATGTCCTCCGGCTGCACCAGCTCGGGCGCGCGTGAGCACGACATCAAATAGCGCCTCGGATCGGTCGGGTGGCGCATGGTGACGTGACCGAAGGCATCGAGCACGCCTTCGTTGGCGATCATGCGGTTGGCGCGCGCGAGTTGCTCGCGCGCCTCAATGAGTTTGTTCGGCACCGGCGTTTCCCCATATTGATTAGTTCGGCATTTTTATCGCGTTTTGTCGCTCGGCGACCAGCCCGCCGGCGCCAGCTCGAAGCCGTCGAAAGAAAAACCGGGCGCCACCGTGCAGCCCACCAGCGTCCAGTCGCCTAAGGATTCCGCCGCCTGCCACGCGCGCTCCGGCACCGTGAATTGCGGAACCTCGCCGCCATGGATATCGGCGCCGAGCCGGACGATCTCCTCTTTGGCGCCGTCCACCACTTCAAGCTTGAGCGCCGCGCCGGCGTAGTAGTGCCAGATTTCGACCGCGTCGATGCGGTGCCAGTGCGAGCGTTCGCCGCGCGCCAGCAGGAAATAAATCGACGTAGAGGCGGCGCGGCCGTCAATGATACGCGGATCGCGGAAGGTCTCGCGATAATGCCCGCCCTCGGGGTGCGGCGAGAGCGCGAGCGCGCGGATGATGTCGGCGGCGCTTTGTCGCGGGGTCACCGCGAATTCTCCGTGTTCGACATCCGATAGGTCCAGGCAAATGGCTTGCCGAAGCGAGTGACTTCATCGATCAGCGTACCGCCGGCATCTTTGGCACAATGATAGCGTTCCGTTTCGATGATGAAATCGGCCGTCTGCGGGTTGTCCGCGATGCGCCAGGGACGCCGGAACATCGGCGCCACCATGTGCTCGCGCCACGGGATGCAGATCAACAAACGCGGCGGTCGATCGGGCGCGCGCGCCTCTTGCGCGATACGCATTTCGAGGCGGCGCAGCGCGGGAGTAGCCGCCACGGTCCAATAATCGAGTTCGAATCTGCCGTAGGAGCCCGGCGTCCAGCCGGCAAAGGCGTTGGTCGCGACATATTCCAGCGGGTGCAGCTTGACCATGATGAACACCGCCGAAATAACCTGAGCAGCGGCCAGCGTTGCCAAGGGGATTGGAAACCGACGGATCGTCGGCGCGAGCGTTAGCATTGCCCACGCTGCAATCAGCGCCAGCGGGGGCAGCGTAAACAGGATATGCCGGATGCCGTCATAGAGCGTCGCGCCGGTTGCAATAATAAATAACATCGGCGCCAGTGCCGCTGCCACGATCAGCAGGAGCGCGCGGGCGCCGGCAAGCTGGACAACGGCCGCGGACAATCCATGAGGGAGTCGGCGGAAAAATGCGGCAATTGCAGCTATGCCTAGTCCGAGCGCAGCGAGCAGCAGAACGATAAAGATTTCCGGAAGCCGCGCTGCCAACTCACCTGGAATGTAATACCAGGGCAGCATGCCGGTGGAGACTTGCCCGCCCCACAAGGGCGCCGTCATCTCCAGCTTGAGCTCGCCGAAATGCCGGTAGGCGCTGAGAAAGCGCTCGAGCGGGTTGGCCGCCTGCAAATAGGGCCATAACAGGATCGCGACGAACCAGCCGATCGCCAGTGCCGATGCCGTGCGAACGGCAATCTGGACAATCGACGTGAAACCGGCGCGGCCGCGCAACGCAATGATTTCGATGCATAGAAGGCTCATGGCGGCAACGAGATAAACTTGCGCCAGAATGCCGCCGATCCGGGTCGCAATGGCGAGCCCGCAGCAAGCACCGGCCGTCAAGGTCGCGCGCCAGGATGGAATCCCACCCCGCGCCATAGCGATAATCGCCAGCAGCGCCCACGTCATCACGGCCATGAACGGCACGTCGTTGGGCGTGAAAAAAAGATGGCCATAGAGATTTCCTGTCAGCAGGCAGAGTGCCAGCGCGACAAAACCTGCCCATTGTCCGATCGCAATACGTCCGATGGGGACAACGGCGGCGAGCCCGCTGAGGCCGACAATAAAAGTCAGCGCGTGACGCACGTCGAAATCGTCGGCAGCGTGAAATGATTGTGCGACCGTTGTGACGATCTGGAACCATGGCCCATAAAACCAAGTGCCGAAGTGGTCGGTCAGCGCGCGGTCGGCGCCCAAGCTCAAATACCAGGCCAGCGCCTTCGTTCCGTAGCCGTCAAAGAGGAATTCATCGATCGTAATGCCGACATCGTGCACGGTTGCAAGCCCGATCGCGAGCACGGCCCCGAGCAAAGCCGCGCTCGCGAGCCATTCGCCGCTGACGGAGCGTTTGGCGTTCTGGTCGGTGATGACCGTCAAAATTTGTTCTTGCGCGCGCGGATTTCGGCAAACACCTGCGCCGCCTGCTTGCCCGCCATGCCGATGCCGGCCGCGACCTCCGGCAGATCGGCGCGCAGAAATGGATTGGCCAGTTTCTCGTCGCCGATGGTGACCGGGATCGTCGGTTCGCCTTTCGCGATCTGCTGCTCCACCTGCGCCTCGCGCGCCGCCAGCACCGGATTGTCCGGCTCGATGGTGCGCGCGAAGCGGATATTGGCGGCGGTGTATTCGTGGCCGCAATAGATCTCGGTGTCGTTCGGCAGATCGCGCAGCTTCACCAGCGAGCGCCACATCATGCCGGGCGTGCCCTCGATCACGCGGCCGCAGCCGATCGAGAACAGCGTGTCGCCGACGAAGGCAAGCTTGTCGGCGTGGAACCAGTAGCTGACGTGGCCATTGGTGTGGCCCGGCGTCTCGATCACGCTGCCCGACAATTTCCCGATCGCCACCTTGTCGCCCTCGCGCACGGTCAGGTCCACCGCCGGTATCGTTTCCGCTTCCGCCGCCGGCGCCACCACGCGGCATTTGTATTTCTCCTTCAGCGCCAGGATGCCGCCGGTGTGGTCGGCGTGATGGTGGGTGACCAGAATGTCGGTGAGCTTCCAGCCGGTGGCCTTGAGCGCGGCCTCGATCGGCGCCGCCTCGGGCGCGTCGATGGAGGCCGTGGCCCCGCTTTCCGGGTCATGCAGCAGCACCCCGTAATTGTCCTTCAGGCAGAGAAACAGGCGGGTTTCCGCGGGCATGGCAGTCCTCGTCGGTCAGGGTGCGGCGTTAACCGTAGCATGCGGATGAATTGTCTCGCACCCCTTGCGTTCCATGCGGAGCGCCATGATCCGCCGTTTCGTGGTAGTTTTAGGCCATGTCGATCGATGTCGTGGACCTGCGCAATTTCTACGGCCAGCGCCTGGGCGTGGTGGCCCGCCGCTTCGTCGGCCGCGGCATTCGCGGACTGTGGAAGGATACCGCCGGCCAGCGCGTGCTCGGCGTCGGCTATGCCACGCCCTATCTCGGCCTGTTCCGCGAGGAGGCCGAACGCTGCCTCGCCTTCATGCCGGCCGGGCAGGGCGTGGTGAAATGGCCGACCACGCGGCCGGCGCTTTCGGCGCTGGTGGACGAAAACGAGCTGCCGCTGCCCGACTCGGCGGTCGATCGCGTGATCCTGGTGCACGCGCTGGAAATGACCAACGATCCGGCCGCGCTGCTGCGCGAGGTCTGGCGCGTGCTGGCGTCGGGCGGGCGGCTGCTGGTGGTGGTGCCGAACCGGCGCGGCCTGTGGGCGCGCATGGACACCACGCCGTTCGGCCATGGCCGGCCCTATTCGCGCTCGCAGATCAATCAGCTCTTGCGCGAGACCTGGTTCACGCCGACCGGATGGAGCGAGGCGCTCTACGTGCCGCCGGTTGCGCGCGGCTGGTTCCTGCGTTCGGCGGTGGCGTGGGAGCGCACCGGCTCAACGCTTTCGGCGCCGTTCGCCGGCGTGCACATGGTGGAAGCGACCAAGCAGGTCTACCGCGCGATCCCCGCGCCCCGCGTCAAACGCCGGCTGGTGCCGGCGCTCGAGCCGGCGCTGGCGCCGTCGCCGGGCACTTAAACAGATACGCTCGTCCCCGCGGAAGCGGGGACCCAGTACAGATCAAAGATCTGGATTCTCGCTGGAGCCTGCCCCCGCATAGGCGGGGGCGGGAATGAGCGGAGCGCGCCTCGATTATTCCGGCTGACGCGGCGGCTCGTCGCCGCCGTCGCCTGGGATCGGCTGCGGCGACGCACCCTGCGGATTGGCGTTGCCGAAATTATCCGGACGGTCCGGGCGGTAGCCGCCGCCGCGATGACGCCGGCGCCGGCGATGCCCGAAGCGATCCTGGCGGTCGCCCTGCTCATGACCGTTCTGCCCGGAGCCTTGATTGGTGTTCTGGCTCACAGGCTGCGGCGGCTGGCCGCCGCCGCCGGTGATGAAGGCCGGCAACGCGTTCGGGTCCGCGACGGCCACATTGCCGCCCTGAACCGAAGGCTGCGCATAAGGCTGCTGCTGCGGCTGAGGTTGCGGGCGGTGTTGCTGCTGATCGCGCGGCGGAAACGGCTGCGCGTCGCGCGGCAGATAGGGCTGCGCCTGCGGCGCTGGCGGCTGCGGCGCGAAGCCCGGCTCGTTCTGGCCCATGAAAGGCTGGCCGTCGTCGTCGTCGTCGTCGTAGTTGTCGTCGGCCGCGCCTTGCGCTCCGCTTTGGCCCGTTTGCGGCTGCGCATTGTAATAGGGGTTCTGCTGGCGGAACTGTTCCTGCGCGACGGCGATCAGGCGGAAATAATGCTCGGCGTGCTGATAGTAATTCTCGGCCGCCACCGGATCGCCCGAGCTCTGCGAATCGCGCGCGAGCTGTATGTATTTCTCCGCGATGTGCGAGGCGGTGCCGCGGATTTTCACGTCGGGCCCGTTCGACTCGTAGACCCGCGTCAGCGGATTTTGGCTCTTGCGGTGCGGGTTGTTGTTGTTGTTACGCCCGCGCATGCGTTTCTGACCGTTTCTCATGATGTGCCTTTTCGCCGACCTTTCGCTTTACCGCGGCACGCGCCGCCAACCGTTGCACCGAAGTTCAAACCAGTCTCAAGTCCATACACATCCCGCTGCGCGGCCATGGCTGGCGCCGATTTCCTGCGCGAATGCTCGAACATTTGCGATCTTTATCGCGATAGCCGCAGCAACCCCATGGCCGCGATCCTGTCGCGGCGTTGCCAACCTCTCGTTACGCGCATCGTCAAGGTTTAAAAATCTAATGCGCCCAACCGGTGAAGCGTTCGAACCCGTCTCTGGCGATTTCGTTAGCCGTCTTCTGAAAGGCGGCTGTTCGTCATCGGCCAATTTCATCGGACTTGCACCGCCGCCGCACAGAGCCGCTTGCTCCGGGGTTCCTGGCGATGCAACCCGCTCGGGTCGATTCCTGAGCGGAAGCTAGTCGTTTCCGCGCCACATTCCAAGTGGTTTTTTTGCCTGCAACGGAGGTCTGCGCTTTTCACCGGATCGAATTACGACATGGTTATGGCGCGACGGTCGCGCTCAATGCGCGCGGAATTCCGGCCAAATCGTCACGCGCGGCTGCGACTATTAATCCCGCTGTGGTAAACAGCGCGCGGACCGCCGGTTCCTGGCCCATTCCCAACTCCACGATCAGGCGGCCGCCCGGTGCCAGCAGGCGGCGGGCGTCCGCGGCGATGGCGCGGTAACCATCCAGGCCGTCGGGGCCGCCGTCGAGCGCAAGCGCCGGGTCGTAGCCGCGCACCTCCGGTGCGAGCGATGCAATGTCGCTGCGCGCCACATAGGGCGGGTTCGAGACGATGAGATCGAACGGACCTTGCAGGCCGGCGGCGATATCGCAGGCGACGAAGGTGCAACGGCCGGCGAGATCGTTGCGCTCGGCATTCGCGCGCGCCACCTCCAAAGCGGCCGCGCTGATATCGCTGCCGGTGCCCACCGCGTTGGGCAGTTCGCTGAGCAGCGCCAGCAGCAGCGCGCCCGATCCGGTGCCGATATCGAGGATGCGCAACTTTTCCGTTTGCAAGGCGTCGCGCACGACCGCGTCGAGCGTGGCTTCGATCACGGTTTCGGTTTCCGGCCGCGGCACCAGCACGGCCGGGCTGACTTGCAGGCTCAGGCTCCAGAACTCCTTGCGTCCGAAAATACGCGCCACCGGTTCGCGCTTGAGCCGGCGCTCGCCCAATGCGTCGATTGCCTTCATCTCGTCACCATTTAGCGCGCGCTCGCCGTTCGCCATCAGCTCGGCGCGATCGATGCCGAGCGCATGCGCCATCAGCAGGCGCGCATCGGCGTCGGCGGAGTCGATTCCGGCCTGGCGAAGTCTGTCGGCCAGCGCGCGGCGTGCCGCCGCGATGGTGCGCATGGCGGTGAGCGTCACGTCGCGCCCTCGGCCGCCAGCAGCTCGGCCTGATGCTCGGTCACCAGCGCATCGATGACCTCGTGCAAGGCCTCGCCTTCCATCACCTGCGGCAGCTTGTGCAGCGTCAGATTGATGCGGTGGTCGGTGACGCGGCCTTGCGAAAAATTATAGGTGCGGATGCGTTCCGAGCGGTCGCCCGATCCAATCTGCCCGCGCCGCTCGGCGGCGCGCGCGGCATCGAGCTTGCTGCGTTCGGTGTCATAGAGCTTGGCGCGCAGCATCGTCATCGCCTTGGACCGGTTCTTATGCTGCGAGCGGTCCTCCTGCACGAAGACGATAATCCCGCTCGGCAGGTGGGTGATGCGGATGGCGGATTCGGTCTTGTTGACGTGCTGGCCGCCCGCTCCTTGTGCACGCATGGTGTCGATCTTGAGATCATCATCGTTGATTTTGATGTCGACATCTTCCACCTCGGGCAGCACCGCGACGGTGGCGGCCGAGGTGTGGATGCGCCCGGAGGCTTCGGTGTCGGGCACGCGCTGCACGCGGTGTACGCCGGATTCGAATTTGAGCTTGGCAAACACGCCGCGGCCGCGCACCTCGGCGACGATTTCCTTGAAGCCGCCCTTGCTGCCTTCGCTGATCGACAGGATTTCCGTCTTCCAGCCCTGCTGGGCGGCGTAGCGCTCGTACATGCGGAACAGGTCGCCGGCGAATAGCGCGGCCTCGTCGCCGCCGGTGCCGGCGCGGATTTCCAGGATGGCGTTGTGATCGTCCATCGCGTCTTTCGGGATCAGCGCAAGCTGGATTTGCTGTTCGAGCTTGTCCCTGCGCGCCTGTAGCGCGGGCTTCTCGGCGTCCGCCAGCTTGCGCATCTCGGCATCGGTCGCAGCATCGGCGGCCAGCGCTTCAAGGTCGGCGATCTCGGCGGTGACGGCGCGATAGGCTTTGATCGCCTCGATCACGGGACCAAGCTCGGAGAATTCGCGCGACAGCTTGACGTAGTCGTCGCGGCTCAAATTAGTCGCGAGCTCGCTTTCCACCAGTTCATGGCGGGCGAGCAGGGCATCGAGCCGGTGTTGCGGCAGCGCGATCAAAGTTGCAGCCCCTCGGCCGCCGCGAAGGCCTCGAGCTTGTGGCGGATCGACACGCTGCCAACCGGCTGCTCGAGGAGCGGCAGGATGGCGGTCTCGCCCTTGCGGCAATCGAGATCGAGCAGCAGCGCCTTGACCGGGCCGACCGCCGACGGCGACAGCGACAGCGAGCGGTAGCCGAGGATCGCCAGCGCCAGCGCGCCGATCGGCTGCGAGGCGAGTTCCCCGCACAGCGCCACCGGCTTACCGTGCTTGCGGCTCTTGTCGGCGATGTCCTTGAGCGCGCGCAGCACCGGCGCCGACAGCGGATCGAAGCGCTGCGACACCCGGGCATTGCCGCGGTCGGCGGCATAGAGGAACTGCATCAGGTCGTTGGAGCCGACCGAAAGGAAATCGACGCGCTCAAGCAATTCATCGAGCTGGAACAGCAGCGCGGGCACTTCCAGCATGGTGCCGATATGCACCCGCTCGGGCAGCGCGTGGCCGTGACGACGCAGATACGTCAATTCGACCTCGACCAGTGACTTGGCCTTGTCGAACTCCTCCACCATGGCGATCATCGGGAACATCAGGCGCAATTCGCGCCCGCCGGCGGCGCGCAGCAGCGCGCGCACCTGGCTGCGCAACAGGCCGGGCCGGTCGAGGCCGAGCCGGATGGCGCGCCAGCCGAGCGCCGGATTCTCCTCCTCGATATTGCGCAGATACGGCAGCACCTTGTCGCCGCCGATGTCGAGGGTGCGGAAGGTCACCGGGCGCTTGCCGGCGGCATCGAGCACGGTGCGGTAAAGCGCGAGCTGCTCGTTGGTGCGTGGCAGCGTATCGGCGACCATGAACTGCAATTCGGTGCGGAACAGGCCGATGCCGGCGGCGCCGGTCTCGTCGAGATGCGGCAGGTCGATGGTGAGACCGGCATTGATCATCAGCGCGAATTTATGGCCGTCCTTGGTGACGCAGGCGCGGTCGCGCAGCGCGCGGTATTGCGCCTGGCGCCTGGCCCGCAACTTCACCCGCTCGCCATAGGCGCTTTCGATGTCGGACGGCGGGCGCATATGCACGTCGCCCGTGGTGCCGTCGACGATGATGGCGTCGCCCGGCTCGACCAGGCCGGTGGCGTTGGCGATCTCGCCGACCGTGGGAATGCCGAGCGCGCGCGCCACGATCGAGACATGCGAGGTGGGTCCGCCTTCCTCCAGCACCAGGCCGCGCAGTCTTTTGCGATCGTAGTCGAGCAGCGCCGCCGGGCCCATCGAGCGCGCCACCACGATCGCGTTCTCCGGCAGTTGATCCCGCGACGGCGCGTGATCCTGCCCCATCAACACGCGCATCAGCCGGTTAGCGAGATCGTCGAGGTCGTGCAGGCGGTCGCGCAAATAGGGATCGGACGCGCGCAGCATGCGCGCGCGGGTGTCGGACTGCACGCGCTCGACGCTGGCCTCGGCGGTGAGGCCGGTCATCACGGCCTCGCTCATCTTGTGCAGCCAGCCCTGGTCGTAGCCGAACATGCGGTAGGCTTCGAGCACCTCGCGATGCTCGCCGCCGTCGGCCACCTCGCCGTGCTCGAGCAGGCGATCGAGATCGGCGCGGAACGTAGCAATGGCCGCGTCCAGCCGCTTGAGTTCCTTTGGTATGTCGTCGGCGATGACATTGGTGATGACCACGCGCGGCTCGTGCAGCACCACATGGCCGAGCGCGATGCCATCGGACAGCGCGGTGCCTGAAAATTTGATCGCGTGGCGTGCGACCGGCTCGGCGCCGGGGCGGGCGAGCGCGGACAGCTCGCCGGAGGCGATCATCTCGGCGAGCACCATCGCCGTGGTCTGCAGCGCCTCTTCTTCCTCCTCGGTGTAGGTGCGGCGCGCGCGGTTCTGCACCACCAGCACGCCGAGCGTATTGCCCGCGCGCAGCACCGGCACGCCGAGGAACGAGTGGTAGATTTCTTCGCCGGTTTCCGGGCGGAACGAGAACGCCGGGTGCGCCTGCGCGTCCGACAGGTTGATCGGGTTGGCCTCGCTGGCGACCAGGCCGACCAGGCCCTCGTCGGCTTTCAGCACGGTCTCGTGCACCGCTTCGCGCTTCAAGCCCTCGGAGGCGTATAGCTCAAGGGTTCCGTCCACGCGCAAGACGTAGACAGAGCACACCTCCGCCACCATGTTGGCGGCGATCAGCACCACTACCTTGTCGAGGCGTTCCTGCGCGCTGACCGGCTCCGCCATCACTTCGCGAAGCCGGCGTAACAGCACGCGCGGACCGCCGAGCGCGCCACGCATTGTCGAGGTCCCTTAGAGTCCGATCTGTTCTGTTTGGATCAGAGTCTCAGCTAACATTTTGCTTGAGCATGATCTTATCCAAAAACCGGTTCCCACTTTTTGGGATCATGCTCTAGCCGCGGCTCGGGCCGCAGCCCCGTTTACGGCCCAATCATGTACGAATAGCGACCGCGGGCCTCGGAACCCACGGCGACTTTGCTCAGGCTATAGCCAATGGCCTATGCAAGGGGCAAGCCAAACCGGCGGCTCCGGTTTATTAGTCGGAAATGCGCTGCGGTGCAGCGGACGGCGCGGCCGCTAGCCCTTATCCAGCCCATACAGCGTATGCAGGGTACGTACCGCCAGGTCGGTCTGCGAAGCCTTGATCAGCACCGAGAACTTGATCTCCGAGGTGGTGATGGCGAGGATATTGATCTTTTTCTCGGCCAGCGCCTTGAACGCCTGGGCGGCGACGCCGGCATGGCTGCGCATGCCGATGCCGATCACCGACACCTTGGCGACGTCGGTCGCCCCGTCCATCCGTTCATAGCCGATCGAGCCCTTGGCCTTCTCGACGGTGACCCGCGCGCGCTCGTAGTCGGCCGACGGCACGGTGAAGGTGAGGTCGGTGGTGGCGCCATCGGCCGAGACGTTCTGCACGATCATGTCCACGTTGATGCTGGCGTCGGCGAGCGGGCCGAAGATCGCGGCGGCGACCCCGGGCTTGTCCTGCACGCGGCGGATCGAGATCTGCGCCTCGTCCTTGGAGAAGGCGATGCCGGTGACGGTTTGCTGTTCCACGATGTCTCCCTCGTCGCAAATGAGTGTGCCGGACGGCGCCTTGGAGGAATCGATGTCCTCCGGCTTTTCGAAGCTCGAGCGCACGAAGATGCGCACGTTATGCACCATCCCGAGCTCGACCGAGCGCACCTGCATGACCTTGGCGCCGAGCGAGGCGAGCTCGAGCATTTCCTCGTAGGCGATCTTGTCCATGCGGTGCGCCTTCGGCACCACGCGCGGATCGGTGGTGTAGACGCCGTCCACGTCGGTATAGATGTCGCAGCGCTCGGCCCCGATGGCGGCGGCGATCGCCACCGCCGAGGTATCCGAGCCGCCGCGGCCGAGCGTGGTGATGCGGCCGGTCTCCTTGTGCAGACCCTGGAAACCGGCGATCACCGCGACCTGGCTCATCTCCTTGAAGCGGCGGATCAGCTCGGCGCCGTTCACCTCCAGAATGCGCGCCGCGCCATGCGCGTTGTCGGTCAAGATCGGCAACTGCCAGCCCTGCCAGGAACGCGCATTGACGCCCATGCCTTCCAGCACGATGGCCAAGAGCCCGGCGGTGACCTGCTCGCCGGTGGCGACAACCGCGTCGTATTCGCGCGCGTCATGCAGCATGGCGGCCTGCCGGCACCACTCGACCAGCTGATTGGTGACGCCCGACATGGCGGAGACCACGACGGCCACGTCATGGCCGGCGTCGACCTCGCGCTTGACGTGGCGCGCCACGTTGCGGATGCGGTCGAGATCGGCGACCGACGTTCCGCCGAATTTCATCACCAGGCGAGCCATGACGTTCCCGAACGCGCCAAAAGGCGCTAACAAGCGGCCGGCTGTGCCGGCCGCAAAAGGCGCGTATACATACCGGCGGGGTGCCGAGACTGCAACATTAAGAGCCTTGCGGACCTCTTCCGCGTTAATCATTCGGGTGCTGGCGATGCGATATATCGAGCGAATTCTGCAGCCGGGCGAGACGCTGGTCTACTCGGGCAAGATTCATTGGGTTATCTATCTTCCGGCCATGATCCTGGCGCTGGTCGCATTGGCCGCGCTCACGCAAGCGAAAAGCGGCCCGACCGGCCTGAGCTGGCTGATTTTCTCCATCGCCTGCTGGCTGGGCGCCGGAGTTGCGTTCGTTTCGGGCTGGTTCAGGCGCTGGACCACCGAGATCGACGTGACCAACCGGCGCATCGTATACAAGTGCGGCTTGATCAAGCGGCACACGGTCGAAATGAACATGGACAAGGTCGAAAGCGTCGATGTCGACCAATCGGTTTTCGGCCGCATGCTGAACTACGGCGACATCACCATTCGGGGCACCGGCGAGGGTATCGAACCGCTGTACCGCATCAGCGCGCCACTCGATTTCCGCAACCACGTGACGGCGCGCTGAATGGATCGCCGCGCATCCTCCATCGACCACGCCGAAGTCGAGCGCTTCTCGCGCCACGCCGCCGATTGGTGGGACGCGCGCGGGCCGATGGCGGCGCTGCACAAGTTCAATCCGGTCAGGCTCGCTTACATCCGCGATAAAGCCGCCGAGCGGTTTGCGCGCGAGCCCAAGAAGCTCGACTGCCTCAAGGGGCTGCGCATGCTCGATATCGGCTGCGGCGGCGGCATTCTGTCGGAGCCTTTGGCGCGGCTGGGCGCGCTAATGGTCGGCGCCGATCCGTCCAAGGAAAACATCGCCGTCGCGAGCGCGCATGCGCAGGAGAGCGGCGTCGCGGTCGACTACCGCGCCACCACGGCGGAGGATCTCGCGGCCGCCGGCGAGCGTTTCGACGTGGTGCTGGCGATGGAAGTGGTCGAGCATGTCGCCGACGTTGGCGCCTTCGTGGCCACCTGCGCCTCGATGGTCAAGCCCGGCGGCCTGATGATCGCGGCAACCTTGAACCGCACGCTGAAGAGCTTCGCGCTGGCGATCGTCGGCGCCGAATATGTGCTGCGCTGGCTGCCGCGCGGAACCCATCAATGGGACAAGTTCGTCACCCCGAACGAGCTTGAGCTGGCGTTCGAGCGCGGCGGCTTGCGGGTGATCGGCGAACGCGGCGTCATCTACAATCCGTTTGCCGACCGCTGGCAATTGTCGTCCGACATGGATGTGAACTACATGCTCGTCGCCGAACGGGCAAAACCTAAGGAAAAAACCACATGATTCTCGAACTGGTCGAATTCAACTCGCCGAAGGGCTGGAGCCGCCAACAGGTGGCCGAAGAGGCCCGCAACGTCATCCCGCATTGGCAGGCTAACAAGGAACTTTTGCGCAAGCATTTCCTGCTCGAGCTCAACGGCAAGACCGGCGCCGGCGTCTATATCTGGCCGACGTTGCAGGCCGCGCAGAAGGCGCATGACGAGACATGGCGGCAGTCGATCATCAAGCGTACGGGCAGCGCCCCCACCATCCGTTACTTCGATCTGTTCCTGCTGATCGACAACGAAAAAGGCACGTTCACCGAATTCCCCGCCGCCGCCGAACTGGCCGCCGCCTGAGCGCGTGCCGCTAGCCATACGCCATGCTCTGGGCCGTCTTTACGCTGATCGCCGCGGCGGCGCAGACCGCGCGCAACGCCATGCAGCGCGAGCTGACCGCGACGCTCGGCACGGTCGGCGCCACCCATGTGCGCTTCCTGTTCGGCTTTCCATTCGCGCTGATATTCCTGGCCGGCGTGCTGCTGGTGACCGGCTCGGCCCTGCCGCATCCGGGGCTCGCGTTCTGGCCGTGGGTGATCGCCGGCGCCTTCACCCAGATCGCCGCCACCGCGCTGATGCTTTCCGCCATGGGCGAGCGCTCGTTCGTCGTCGCTTACGCCTATATCAAAACCGAGCCGGTGCAGGTCGCGCTGTTCGGCCTGATTTTCCTCGGCGATAGCGTTACGCCGTTGGCCGCCGCCGCGATCCTGATCGCGACCGCCGGCGTGATCGTGATCTCGCTCAAGCCCGGCGCCGGCAGTGTCAGCACCACGCGTTCGACGCTGATCGGGCTTGGCTCCGGCTGCATGTTCGCGCTCGCGGCGATCACCTTTCGCGGCGCGATTCTGGCGCTCCAGCATCCGGACTTCGTGCTGGCCGCGACTTTCACGCTGGCGGTCGGGCTGGTGCTGCAAGCGGCGCTCTTGTCGCTCTATCTCTGGCTGCGCGACCCCAAAGTGCTGCACGACATCATGCGCGCTTGGCGGCCGTCGCTGTTCGCCGGCTTCATGGGCGCGCTTGCCTCGCAATTCTGGTTCCTCGCCTTCGCCATCGCCACCGCGGCGAGCGTGCGCACGCTGGCGCTGGTTGAGGTACTGTTCGCGCAAGCCATCTCGAAATTCATTTTCAAGCAGCCGACCACCGCGCGCGAAGCCGTTGGCATCGTGCTGGTGGTGATCGGCGTCGCGCTGCTGGTGTGGGCTTACTGAACCGGCGAATAGCGAATAGGGAGTAGCGAAAAGCGAGCAGCGACTGCCTATTCGCTACTCGCCACTCCCTATTCGCTCTTCAATTGCGCTCGTCCGGCAAAATCGGCAGCGGATGGAATTCGATGCCTTCTTCGGCAAGCCGCCGGGCTTCCTCTGGCGAAGCCTCGCCATAGATCGAGCGGTGCTTGGTTTCGCCGTAATGCATCTTGCGCGCTTCCTCGGGAAATTTCGACCCGACATGGTCGGCATTCTTGGTGAGGTGCTCGCGCAGTTCCTTGAGCTTGCTGCGTAACTCTTTCTCCTGCGGTGAGATCATGGCGACCGGCGCTTTCTCTTGCGCCTTTTCGGGCGCGGGCGCGGCAACGGGCGGCTCGGCGGTCATCTCACGCTTGCGGCTGCCTGCCAGCCGCGGCGCCATGATCGCCTTTTCGACCTTGGCCGAGCCGCAATGCGGGCAGGCGATCAGCTTGCGCTTGATCTGCTTGTCGTAAGCCGCAGAATCCTGAAACCAGCTTTCGAAGTCGTGGCCTTTGTTGCAGACCAGGGCGTAACGGATCATTCGGCCCCCCTGACCACGTGCAGGTGGGTCGGCTCCGCCATCGGCTCGACGATCTCGAAACGCCTGCCGTGCTGGAGCGAAGGAATGCGCGCGCGCGCCTTGGCCACTTCCGCCAGATCGATCTCGGCCATCACCACCCCCGGCTCGCTGCCGCCATCCGCCAGGATGCGGCCCCACGGGTCGACGATCAGCGAATGGCCGAAGGTCTCGCGGCCGTTCTCGTGCTGGCCGCCTTGCGCGGCGGCGAACACGAAGCAGCCATTCTCGATGGCGCGGGCGCGGTTCAGCACATGCCAATGCGCCTCGCCAGTCTGCTGGGTGAAAGCCGACGGGATCGTGAGCATGGTGGCGCCAGCCTCCGCCAGCGCGCGGTAGAGCGCCGGGAAACGCAGGTCGTAGCAGATCGTCAGTCCGAGCCGGCCCCACGGCAGATCGCACAGCACCGCCTGCTCGCCCGGCCGGTAGCTGTTCGATTCGCGATAGCTCTCGCCGTTGCCAAGATCGACGTCGAACATGTGGATCTTGTCGTAGCGCGCGGCGATCTCGCCCTTGGGATCGATCAGGAACGAGCGGTTGGCGGCCTTGTCTTGCGTGAGCTTGATCGCCAGCGAACCGATATGGATATAAATCCCGAGCTTGCGCGCCAGCTCGCGCAAGGTGGCGAGCGAGGTGTCGGCGTCTTCATCGACGATGGTGGCGAACAGCCGCTCGCGCTTGACCTCCATGATGTTGGTCATCTCCGGCGTCAGTACGTAGTCGGCGCCGGCCGACTTCGCCTCGCCGATCATGCGCACGGCGGCATCGATATTGGCGGCGGGCGCCAGGCCCGAACGCATCTGGATCATCGCGGCCTTGAAGGAGACGGCGGTCATGCGGAGGCCTTATCGCCTGCGAGCAGGGGATCGAGCTTGCCGGCGTCATCGAGCGCGTGCAGCTCATCGCTGCCGCCGACATGCACGCTGCCTATAAAAATCTGCGGCACGGTCATGCCGCCATTCGCGCGCTCGATCATTTCGTCGCGGCGCCCCCAATCGCGGCCGAGGTCGATTTCGGTGAACTCGGCGCCCTTGCGTTTCAGCAGGGCCTTGGCCGCGTGGCAATAGGGGCAATAGCGGGTGGTATAGATTTCGATAAGGGGCATTATGGTCTTTGGGCGCTCTGTGGCGATCCGGCCCCCGTTATATGGGACTGCGCACGGCTGCGACAACCCGGGCGAACACCAGCACATCGACATGGGCGGCGCCCGCCCGCAGCAGGGCGCGGGCGCAGGTATCGACGGTGGCGCCGGAGGTGAGCACGTCGTCGATCAGCACCAGCCGGCGGCCGGCCACATGGGCTTTTTCGTCCGCCGGCACGCGGAAGGCGCCCTGCACATTGTCGGCGCGTTCTGTCTTGGACAGGCCGACCTGCTGCGGCGTGGCACGCACGCGCTTGAGTGCGCCGTGCAGCACCGGCACGCCGCCAATGTCCGAAATCGTCCCGGCGAGCGCCGCCGATTGATTGAAGCGCCGCGCCCACAATCTGCGCCAATGCAGCGGCACCGGCAGCAGCGCGTCGGCTTCGGCGATGAGCTCGCGGCCGGCGCGCGCCATCCAGCGCCCCATCATGGGCGCCAGATCGAGCCGGTCGCCGTATTTGAAGGACAGCACCAGCGCACGGGCAATGTCGTCATAGCGCACCGCGGCGCGCGCCCGGTCATAGGCCGGCGGATTGGCGATCGCCTCCATCGACAGCAGGCCGGGGCCGGGATCGTAGGTGAAGGGGATGCCAAGCCGTGCGCAGTAGGGCGGCTCGATGAGCGATAATTTCGACCAGCACTCAGCGCACAGGCCGACCCCGTCGCCGAGCGGCGCGCGGCAGGATGGGCATAGCGGCGGCAGCGCCACGTCGAGGGCAACGCGCAGCGCGGCCCGCAATCCGCCCCGGAATTGCGTGAGCCGCGAGGGCGCTTCGTCCTGGCTTGCCGAGACAAGCTCCTTCATGCTGCAAATGTATCAGATGCCGCAAAGCCCGACCATCTTCGACCGCAAGCTGCTGCGCGCGCGCCAGCAGCGCGCCCGCGCGCTTGGGGCCGAGACCTTCCTGATCGACCGGGTGGCCGCCGAGCTGGGCGAGCGGCTCGCCGTGGTGCTGCGCCAGTTCGAGCGTGCCGTCGATCTCGGCACGCCCACCGACGCGGTGCGCCGCGTGCTGGCCGAAAGCGGCAAGGTCGCGACCATCGTTTCCGCCGCGCCGGCGGCCGGGCCGCGCGATGCGTCGTTGCGTGTCGCCGCCGACGAGGAAGCTTTGCCGTTCGCCGACGGCTCGCTCGATCTGGTGGTGTCCGCGCTGGCGCTGCAGTTTGTGAATGACCTGCCCGGCACGCTGATCCAGATTCGCCGCGCGCTGAAGCCGGACGGCCTGCTGCTGGCGGCATTGATCGGCGGCGACAGCCTTGCCGAGTTACGCGAAGCCTTCGGGCAGGCCGAAAGCGAGGTTGAAGGCGGGGCTTCGCCGCGTGTGGCGCCGTTCGCGGATATACGCGAGCTGGGCACGCTGCTGCAACGCGCCGGGCTCGCTTTGCCGGTGGTCGATTCCGATCGCCTGACCGTGCGTTACAAATCTGTTTTTGACTTGATGCGCGATTTGCGCCGCATGGGCGCGACCAATGTGTTGAACGAGCGCCGTCGCACGCCGCTCAGGCGTGCGACCTTGCAACGGATGGTCGAGATCTATGGCGAGCGCTTCGCCGACGCGGACGGGCGCTTGCGCGCGACGTTCGAGATCGCATGGTTGTCGGGTTGGGCGCCGCACGAGAGCCAGCAGAAGCCGCTCAAGCCGGGCTCGGCAAAGCAGCGGCTCGCCGACGCGCTCGGCACGCGGGAAATTCCGGCCGGCGAGAAGCCGCGGCCGTGACGCCAATCGTCAGTTAAAGGCGTTGGCTACGCTCTGATACATGCCCTGCACCGAGGTGCCCATGGTCATGACCACGGCGACGATGGCGGCGGCGATGCCGGAAGCGATCAGCGCGTATTCGATGGCGGTGGCGCCGCCGTCGTCGCGGACGAAATCGCGCAAGCTGCGCATCGTTAGGGACCTACTCATGGACGCGTCCTGTTCAGTCGTTGTTGGGCCGACAATCACAACAGTGCCATCAGGTGCGAGATCAGCGGAACGTCCGCCGGAGGCATTTCGTAATCCCGCAGCCGGTTCGGTTTTACCCAGGCGAGCTTCTGCCCCTCCGTTGCAGTGACTTGCCCCTCCCAGCGCCGGCAAACATAGAGCGGCATCAGGAGATGAAAGTCGGGATAGGCGTGGCTTGCGAAAGTGAGCGGCGCCAGACAGGCCTCATTGACGACGATGCCCAGTTCCTCCTGCAACTCCCGGATCAAACTTTGTTCCGGCGCTTCGCCATCTTCGATCTTGCCGCCGGGAAATTCCCATAAGCCCGCCATCGGCTTGCCGGCGGGACGTTGGGCGATGAGCACGCGGCCGTCGGCATCGACGAGCGCACAGGCGGCAACAAGGACGATTTTACTCACAGCCTTACATCCTCGACGATAAACAGCCGTGGTTAAGGGATCATTCAGCCGATGGACGAGGTGCTCCCGTCCTTCCGTAACGGTTAACCCTTGGGTTACGAGCGATAGTCGCCATTGATGGCGATGTATTCCTTGGTGAGGTCGCAGGTAAGCACCCGGTCGCGGCCTTTGCCCAGGCCGAGCGCGACTTTCAGGCTGATCTCCGGCTTCTTCATCGCCGCGCTCGCTTCGGCCTCGTCATAGGCCGGATCGCGCGCGCCCTTGTGCGCGACCCGGATGCCGCCGAACCAGATCGAGAGCTTGTCGCGGTCGGCCGGCTCGCCGGCCTTGCCGACCGCCATCACGACGCGGCCCCAATTGGCGTCCTCGCCGGCGATCGCGGTCTTCACCAGCGGCGAATTGGCGATCGACATGGCGATGCGGCGCGCCGAAGCCTTCGACACCGCGCCTTCCACGACGATTTCGACCAGCTTGCGGGCACCTTCGCCGTCGCGCGCGATCTGCTCGGACAGATTGGCCAGCACCTGCTGCAGCGCCCTCTTGAAATCCTTCAGGCGCGGATCGCGCGCGCGCGCGATCCGCGGCGTGTTCGCTTTGCCGGTGGCGAATATCATCAGCGTATCGGAGGTCGAGGTGTCGCCGTCGATGGTGACCGCGTTGAAAGTGTCGGTGACGCCGTCCTTGAGTAGCGCCTGCAAGGCCGGCGCCGCGATCGCGGCGTCGGTGAAGACGAAGGAGAGCATGGTCGCCATGTCGGGCGCGATCATGCCGGCGCCCTTGGCGATGCCGTTGACGGTCACCGTCGCTTGGCCGATGCGCGCCTTGGCGGTCGCCACTTTGGGGAAGGTGTCGGTGGTCATGATCGCGCGCGCCGCGGCCAGGAAATCGCCGGCCTTGGCGCGCACGGCGAGGCCGGCCATGACGGGTGCGAATTTTGACGCATCGAGCGGTTCGCCAATCACGCCGGTGGAGGCAAGGAAAATCTCCGACGGCTTGCAGCCGGTCGCCTTGGCCGCGATCTCGGCGGTGAGCTTGGTCGCCACGCGTCCGCTTTTCCCGGTGAAGGCATTGGCGTTGCCGGAATTGACCACCAGCGCGCGCGCTTTTCCGGATTTGAGATGGGCCCGGCACCATTCGACCGGCGCCGACGGGCATTTCGATTTGGTGAACACGCCGGCCGTGGTGGTGCCTTGGTCGAACAGCGCCAGCAGCACGTCGGTGCGCCCGGCATAGCGGATGCCGGCCTCCGCCGTGGCCAGCCGCACGCCGGCGATGGCCGGCAGGTCCGGCACCTGTTGCGGGGCGAGGGGGGAGATGGCGGTGGACATTTAGTTACCCTGTCATTCCGGGGCGCGAGGGTCGCTCGCGAGCCCGGAATCCATATCCACCAAGCTTTCAGCTAAACCGCAAGACCATCTATTTCCGCTCGTCCCCGCGAAAGCGGGGACCCAGGCTGGATTCCCGCTTGCGCGGGAATGAGCGGACTTCTTACTTCTTCTCCGGCTCGGCGGGCTTGACCGGCGCGGCCGGGGTCTCGGTCTTGTACATCTTCTCGATCTTGGCCTCGGCGCGCAGTTTGGTGACCAGCTCGGCCTGCGCCTTGCGCGTCACATAGCTCTCGATCTGCGGCTTGACCTCTTCGAATTTTGGCACCGCTTTCGCGCGCTTGTCCTCGACCTTGATCACGTGCCAGCCGAACTGGGTCTTCACCGGCTCGGAGATTTGGCCCTTCTCCAGCTTGAAGGCGGTGTCGGAGAATTCCGGCACCATCTGTTCCTTGCTGAAATAGCCGAGATCGCCGCCATTGGCCTTGCCGGACGGGTCTTCGGTGACGTCGCTCGCCACCTTGGCGAAATCCTCGCCCTTCTTCAGGCGCTCGATCGCCGCCTTGATCTTGTCCTCGGCTTCCTTGCCCGCCTTGTCGTCGCCCGGCGCGGCGCGGATCAGGATGTGGCGGGCGTGCACCTCTTGCTGCTCGCCCAACTGTTTGACGGCGTCGTCATAGACCTTGTGCGTCGCCTCGTCGGTGAGCGCTTCCTTGCCGACCGATTGCAGCAGCTGCTCCATCAGCAGCTTGTTGCGGGCAAAGGCGATCTTGCGCTTGAAGTCGGCGCCGTCGCCCATTTTCTTGGCCTCGGCAGCCTTCGAGACCAGGATCATGTCGGCCATGAACTGCACCAGGTAGTCCTTCTTGGCGTCCGGCGACATCGGCGGAAGCTGGCCGGCCTCCTCCTCGGCGACGGCAAGATCGCTCTGGTGGATCTCGGTACCGTTGACCGTGGCGATGAGCGGGTCCTTGTCCTGCGCTGCGACCGGGCCGGCCGCTACCAGCAGCAGCCCCAGCGCGGCGGCAAGGAAACCGGCCCGGTGGGCGAAAAGGGAGATCGTCATGGTGCTGTCCTTGGGAATGGAATGGTCCGCAAGAGAAGCGGACGGCGGCGGACTTGTCGCCCAACAACCATGGCTTTGCAATGGCGGACTGGCCTGGACGGCTTAACGTCCGCGTGAATGCGCATGATCCCGAAAAGTGGGTACCGGTTTTCGGAAAAGATCATGCGCAGGCAAGGGTCTACCCGGTTAAGGCCGCACCCAGCCGGCAATTGACAACAATCCGACCCCCTCCTATCTCTCCGCTAACCTCGGCTGGTTAAGCTTTGCAGGCGCGTTCGTAACGAATTTGCCCGAAAAGTGCCGCATTTCCGGAGCGCCGGAAGCAGAATCCGGTCGTTGAGGCGTGTTAGAAGCGCCCAGAATTAATGAGGAGCTCGCCGATGATCGGCGCCGTTGCCCGCAAGCTGTTCGGCTCCGCCAATGAACGGCGGATCCGCAGCTATCAGCCGCGGGTGGCCGAGATCAACGCGCTGGAGCCGGAGCTGGAAGCGCTCTCCGACGAGGCGTTGCGGGCGCGCACCGACGCTTTCAAGAAACAGGTCGCCGAAGGCGCCTCGCTCGACGACATCCTGGTGCCGGCCTTCGCCACCGTGCGCGAGGCGGCCAAGCGCACCATCGGCCAGCGCCATTTCGACGTGCAGTTGATCGGCGGCATGATCCTGCACGAAGGCAAGATTTCCGAAATGAAGACCGGCGAAGGCAAGACGCTGGTCGCCACGCTCGCGGTTTATCTCAACGCCGTGTCCACGCGCGGTGTGCACGTGGTCACCGTCAACGACTATCTCGCCAAGCGCGACGCCGAATGGATGGGGCAGATCTACACCTTCCTGGGGCTGACCGTCGGCACCGTCGTGCACGGGCTCGACGACGAGCAGCGCAAGAAATCTTACGACTGCGACGTCACCTACGGCACCAATAACGAGCTCGGCTTCGACTATCTGCGCGACAACATGAAGTACCGCATGGAGGACATGGTCCAGCGCGGCCACATCTACGCCATCGTCGACGAAGTGGATAGCATCCTGATCGACGAGGCGCGCACGCCGCTGATCATTTCCGGCCCGCTCGACGACCGCTCCGAATTCTACAACACCATCGATACCTACATCCCGCTGCTCGACAAGACCGACTACGAGGTCGACGAGAAGCAGCGCACGGTGACGCTGACCGAAGCTGGCATGGAGAAGCTCGAGCAGCGGCTGCGCGCCGCCGGCCAACTCAAGGGCGAGTCACTCTACGACGTCGAGAATGTCTCCGTCGTCCATCACGTCAATCAGGCGCTGCGCGCGCACAAGCTGTTCCAGCGCGACAAGGACTATATCGTGCGCAACGGCGAGGTGGTGATCATCGACGAATTCACCGGCCGCATGATGCCGGGCCGGCGCTATTCGGAAGGGCTGCATCAGGCGCTGGAGGCCAAGGAGCATCAGCCGATCCAGCCGGAGAACCAGACGCTCGCCTCGATCACCTTCCAGAATTATTTCCGCATGTACGAGAAGCTCGCCGGCATGACCGGCACGGCGCTCACCGAGGCCGACGAGTTCCTCGACATCTATAACCTCGACGTGCTGGAAGTGCCGACCAACATGCCGCTGGTGCGCATCGACGACGACGACGAGGTCTACCGCACCGCCAAGGAGAAATACCGCTCGATCATTACGTTGATCGAGGACTGCAAGCTGCGCGGCCAGCCGGTGCTGGTCGGCACGACGTCAATCGAGAAATCCGAGCAGCTCGCCCAAATGCTGCGCGAGGCCGGCTGGGAGGCGCACGACTTCACCGATCCGAACGCCTTCGCCGCGCTTTATTCCGGCGACGACGGCGCCACCAAGACCAAGGTGTTCGCCATCCTCAACGCCCGCTATCACGAGCAGGAGGCGTTTATCGTCTCGCAGGCCGGCGTACCGGGCGCGATCACCATTGCCACCAACATGGCCGGTCGCGGCACCGACATCCAGCTCGGCGGCAATGCCGACATGCGCATTCGGCAGGAGATCACCGAGATCGAGAATCCGCGCGAGCGCGAAAAAAGCCCGCGCGCCGATGAGATCCGCGCCCAGATCGCGCGCCTCAAGCAGAAGGCGCTCGCCGCCGGCGGGCTGTTCGTGCTCGGCACCGAGCGGCACGAGAGCCGGCGCATCGACAACCAGTTGCGCGGCCGCTCCGGCCGCCAGGGCGATCCCGGCCATTCCAAGTTCTTCCTGTCGCTGGAAGACGACCTGATGCGCATCTTCGGCTCCGACAAGCTCGACGGCATGCTGCAGAAGCTCGGCCTCAAGGAGAACGAGGCGATCATCCACCCCTGGATCAACAAGGCGCTGGAGAAGGCGCAGCAGAAGGTCGAGGCGCGCAACTTCGACATCCGCAAGAACCTGCTCAAGTTCGACAACGTGATGAACGACCAGCGCACGGTGATCTTCAAGGAGCGACTCGACCTGATGCGCGACGAGGCGGTGGACGAGACCATCGCCGACATGCGCCGTTCGGTGATCGAGGATCTGGTCGCCAAGCATATTCCCGCCAACGCCTATGCCGAGCAGTGGGACGTCGCCGGCCTCGACACGGCGCTGCGCGAGGTGCTCACGCTCGATCTGCCGGTGAAGGAGTGGGCCAAGGAAGAAGGCATCGCCGACGAGGAAGTGCGCGAGCGCATCGAGCGCCGCGCCGACGAGCACATGGCGGGCAAGGTGGCCAAATGGAGCCCCGACGTCATGCGCTACGTGGAAAAATCGATCCTGCTGCAGACCGTCGACCATCTCTGGCGCGAGCATCTGGTCATGCTCGAGCACCTGCGCCAGGTGGTCGGCCTGCGCGGCTACGGCCAGCGCGATCCGCTCAACGAATACAAGGCGGAGGCCTTCAGCCTGTTCGAGGCGATGATGACGCGTCTGCGCGAGGCGGTCACCGGACAGTTGATGCGCGTGGAGATCGTGCAGCAGCCTCCGGAGGGGTTGCCGCCCGATCAGGCAGATTTGCCCCGCGGAACACGACCGTCACCGGAATTGCCTTACATGGAAGCGCACAAGGTCGACCCCGCCGCCGGCGAGGACGAAATGGCGCTCGCCCCGCTGGTGCCGATGCTGGTCGGCAACGGCAATGGCGCGCAGGCCGAACGCAATCCGAAAGACCCCGCGACCTGGGGCAAGGTCGGCCGCAACGAGTCGTGCCCCTGCGGCTCCGGCAAGAAATACAAGCACTGCCATGGCAAATACGCTTAACGACGGCAGCGCTGCGCCGACATTTCGAGATGAAAAACGCCGGCTTTGCCCGGCGTTTTTTTTGCGATGCGAGCGCTCCAGATCAAGGCGATCGAGGAAGGGCTGTTGAATTAAGCGCGCATCGTGCCGGCGTCATCGCCGAAGCCGAACAAGCGGCGCGGCGTGTCGCAAAACAGCCTGCGGCGCTCGGCCGGATCGGGGAACAGCATTTGCGCCAATTCGAGCAACGGGCCGTAATCCTGCCTTTGCGGCGCGCGCAAGTACGGCCAATCCGAAGCCCATAGGCAGCGGTCAAGCGTGAAAGCGTCGACAATGGCGCGCACAAACGGCCAAGTGTCGTCGAACGGGTAGGGGACTTGCGAAAATTTCGAATAGCCGGACAGCTTAACGCTGACCCGCTGGGTAGCGGCGAGCCGCAACAGCGCCTTGAAGCCGGGCTGGTCCAATCCGGCTTCCGGCGTCGGGCGCCCGCAGTGATCGATCAGCACGCGGATCGGCATGGCTTCGATCCAGGGCACGAACATCGACAACTGGTCGTGCTCGCTCTGGATTTGCAGGAACATGTCGAGCTGCGCGAGCTTGCCGATCAGATCGGCGGATCGCTTGTAGTAGTCGATGCCGTGGAAGG
>Ga0209880_1000026_pt1 | contig 25579 bp, 26 predicted proteins | sample PersoiDNA2013191_FD_185803 | JGI IMG/M metagenome (GOLD analysis project Ga0209880, IMG submission 185803) | Permafrost soil microbial communities from the Arctic, to analyse light accelerated degradation of dissolved organic matter (DOM) -... | ecosystem: Environmental > Terrestrial > Soil >... | reverse complement strand
TAACAGCCCTGACACCAAGTCGGGATTTAAACTTGTTGGCGATGTTGATTTTGAGAGAGTAGCCCCAAAATGTTCGTACATCACTCCTGTCCCCGGAGGTGTAGGGCCAATGACGAGAGTTTCGCTTTTGAGAAACACAATTATCGCTGCAAAAAGAAATTGAACTTTTAAGTTCCCTATACCTTCATTATTTTGATGGAAAATCCACTCCCGTGAAATAGAGGTCAAATCCTCCTTTACCACCCGGTCTGTTGGAAGAAAACATAAGATACTTATTGGTGAATTCCGGATAAGAACCAATTACCGGCCTGTATTCGTCTGAAGAAGTATTTATCCGGGGCCCAAGATTAACAGGAGAGCCCCATTTCCCATTTTTCAATATAGAATAATAAAGATCATAACCACCAAGGCCGCCGGGACGGTTAGAAGCAAATACCATTATTTTTTTTAATATGAATGGACATTTATCTTCACCTGAGCTATTTATACTGTCAACCTTTGCCGGCAGTGAATAATCAAGATTGAACCATGATGAGAGATCTTTTTCTGCAGGTTTTTTCAGGAAAAAAATGTCAAAGGTTCCTTCCTTGTTTGATGAAAAATAAGCAGTATCCTGCTCCGGATTAAAACAGATATATGCATCATCAAAGCCTGTATTCATAAGTGTAATTGGCAACGGTCCAGTAATCTCTGGAAGAAAAGTACCGGATACCGGCTGGTTTTTAAGATAATAGAGATCCAGATTTCCAGCTGCATTTGTTGAAGAGAGCAAAAGATATTCGAAACCGTCAATTTTACTGAATAATCTGTATGGCCCGAAATCATTTCCCGGGGTCTTTGCCTTACCGATTAATTTGTCGAGGAATGCGTCAGTAGTCATTTTAGCCCCAAATCCAAAAGCGCCGGAGGTCTGATCAAATAATATGGAGATACTTGCCTGTTCGAGATCAAACTGACCACCTGAACTTTTCCTGTTGCTTGAAAATATTATTGGCAAATATTCGCCAATCTGGTACAATGCAAGATTGTAATCGTCATAGGGGGAGTTAATATCAGCTATATTAATAACTGTATCAGGAAACGTACCTTTTGGATATTTTATAGGATTTTCAGTTTTCTTACAGTCGGTAAAACAAACTATAACAAATAAGATACTTAACCCTGAGATTATAAAATTTATATATCCTGATTTTTTCATGCGGATGTAATTAAAGGAGGTATATAAACAAAGATATTAATATAAAATGAAAAACCGGGAGGTCGCCCGGTTCTTCAAAACTAGAATTTAGGTTAATTCTACGGTAAATAGGATTTGATTTTATATAGTTTTTCCTGGTTTTACAATTAATAGATGATTATTTATAGCTGCAGGTTGCGTCTACTTTATAAAAAAAATAGCTCTAAAAGCATTTCATTTGTACCTACCTCTTTATCAAATGCTTAAAAAAATGTTAAAATGTTAATAATTGAGGTTATATGAAAACATCCTTATTAAAAATAGTATTAATTTTGTATTCATATTTTTGTGAGCCATGGAAGATGATAAGTTTGGAATTTCCTATGAAGAAGATGTGAAGCATGCTGTGCAGAAGTTTGAAAGGATGAAGAAAAATAATGAAAATTATTTTTTTGATGTTATTGAATTTGAGACAATTATAGATTATTATATTGAAAGTAATAATTCAATAAAGGCTTTTGAAGCAGCAACATTAGCTAGTGAACAGCATCCAAATTCGGTTTCAATACAGTTAAGAAAAGCAAGAGTACTTCTCGATAAGGGAAGAGCTGTTGAGGCGCTGAGGTTACTAAAGAAACTGGAAAGCATTGAACCCGGAAACTATGAAATATTCATAGCCAAGGGTACAGCTTATGGTATGCTTGGAGACATACAGGGTGCAAAAAAAATGTTTGATTATTCACTGACTCTGGATACAGAAGATGTAGAAAATATCCTGTTCGCGATAACCTCTGTATTACAAAATCTTAATTATTATGTGCATCTGATCCCATATATGGAGAAGCTCATTGATCTTGAACCGGAATTCAAGGCTCACCTATATGATATGGCTTATGCTTATGATAAGATTGAGGATTATGAGAACAGTATTAAATACTATCTGAAATACCTTGAAGAAGAACCATTTTCAGATAGCGCATGGTACAATCTTGGAATAATTTATAATAAACTGGAGTCGTACGATAAAGCGATGGAAGCCTATGATTTTGCACTGGCTATTAATTCGCAGAATACTTTTGCTATCTTCAATAAAGGGAATATTCTCAGTAACCTGGAAAAGTATTCCGAAGCAATTCCGGTCTACCATGAATACCTTGAAAACGAGCCAGAGAGTTTTGAGGCAATGACTTATCTTGCAGAATGTTACGAAAAGACAGGAGAAGTAACCATGGCTCGTAAATATTACCAGGAAGCAATAGTACTTGCTCCTGAGTATGCCGATCCATGGTTTGGGCTTGGTGTAATTGCCCTGAATACCGGAAATACTGAGGACAGTCTGATATTCTTCAGAAAAGCCGTTCGTCTCGACGATGAAAATCCTGAAATCTGGTACTTACTTGGGAAAGCTCATTATTCCAAAGGGGAGAAAAAAGAAGCATTAAGGTGTTTCAGAGAAGCGCTTAAGCTGGATTCTTATTATGATGAAGTTTGGGCAGACCTGGGTACTATTATTCTTAAAGACGGACTTTTTTTGAAAGCGCTTCCCTACCTCGAACATGCTTACAAAGTTACCGGCGATGTACCCGGCATCAACTATCTGCTGGCTTCATTCTATCTGCATTCCGGGAAAACTGAAAAAGCTTATCGTCATCTTTCAATTGCATTAAATCTCGATAACGAACTCTTCCCGGAGTTTGAGGAGATCTTTCCTTATGAGTTATTTACGAGGAAGATTAAAAAGCTCCTCGGTAATAACAAGCTCCTTTGAAATTTTATTTAATATAACCTTAATATGAATAAACTGCTTCCGTTTTTGCCCGAAAGACCCGTAAAACCACGAAATTCAGGTATCACAATGGTGATGGATAAGGGGCTTAGTATAAGGGAAGCAGAAGACTTTATGTCTGTTGGAAGCGAGTACACCGATTATGTAAAACTTGGCTTTGGTACGTCACTTATCACTCCCGGTTTTGAAAAGAAGATCGGGGTGTATAAGAAAGCAGGTGTTATACCATACTTTGGAGGGACTCTTTTTGAAGCATTCATTGTAAGAAATATGTTTAAAGAGTTCATTGATTTTCTGGATAAAAACGAAATCGAGCTGGTGGAAGTTTCTGACGGGTCTTACGACATTGAACATAAAAGAAAACTAGAGTATATCGCCAGGCTTGCAGAAAGAGGAACGGTCATTTCAGAAGTCGGTTCCAAGAAAAAAGATGTTGTTTATACCCCCGATGAATGGGTTGCCATGATGAGAGCTGAATTAATTGCCGGATCGGTTAAAGTTATTGCTGAAGCAAGAGAATCCGGTACCACCGGTATCTATAACGAGGATGGCTCTATTAATAATAAAATAATACAAGGAATCGCGGAGCACGTTAAACTGGAAAACGTTATATGGGAGGCTCCTCTAAAATCGCAACAGGCTTGGTTTATAAAACATTTTGGAGCTAATGTCAACCTTGGAAATATTGCGCCTGCTGAAATAATCCCGTTGGAATCATTACGGCTGGGACTGCGCGGTGATACCTTTTTTCAGTTTCTTCCTGAGGAATTGAAACAGTAGGTAATTCTTATGAAGTTCATCTACCTAAATCAATAACCATCTGAAAATGAGAAAATTTGGACTCATTGGATATCCTCTCAGTCATTCTTTCTCCAAAAAATACTTTACTGAAAAATTTCTTTCTGAGCATATAAAGGATTGCTCTTATGAGAATTATCCATTAGAAAACCTTGATAACTTTTTGGAATTAGTTTCTTCAGATGAAGATCTGTGCGGACTAAATATAACCATACCATTCAAGTCAGAGATAATCAGGTTTCTGGATCTTATCAATCCTGAGGCTGAAGAAATAGGTGCAGTTAATGTCGTGAAGATAAGCAGACCTGACGGACAGATAAAGTTACATGGATATAACAGCGATGTTACCGGAATAGAAGATACTCTCCTTCCTTTCATCAGAGATGATGTTAAAAACGCGTTGGTTCTTGGTACCGGAGGAAGCTCCAGGGCAGTTTGTTATGTCCTTAAGAAGTTTGGATTGAAAGTGAGCCTGGTCTCGAGAGACAGAAAACCTGACGTTTTAAGATATTCTGATGTCGATAACGTAATTCTTGAACGCAACCAACTGATAATAAATACTACTCCACTGGGTATGTTCCCAAACATAGGGACTATGCCGGAAATCAATTATAAAACACTAAACAGGAATCATATTCTGTTTGATCTGGTTTATAATCCGGAACTTACATCTTTTCTTAAGATGGGAGTGAAGCAGGGATGTTCCATAATAAGTGGAATCAAAATGCTGCATTCTCAGGCAGAAAAATCATGGGAAATCTGGAATAATGACAGTTTCTAACTGGTTATTAAGTATTTGTGAATTATAGATGTCATTTAAAGTCCGGTCCTTAACATCCTTATAAGCTGAATAAAACAGATATGAAAATGAGGCTAGTACAACAGGTACAATCAGAAACCTTTTGGGCAGTTTCATGAAATCACTCAGCTTTTCTCCTCATCCAGTAACCTGGATCGCATTCTATACATTCCTGTTTCCAGTAACCGGGAGTAACAAACGTTCCTTCCCTGTTTTTTAATTGCCGTTCATAAACAGCAAATACCGGATTAAAGATAAGATCTGTAACACCAATTGTATATTTTACCTCTTCTCCGGGGGAATCTGAGACTTCCTTCATATCTTTTGGTTCAAGATTGTTGAAACTCAGAAGATCGGTAAGAAAAGCAATACGCTCTAACGTGGCGCCGGTCTCAATTATCGTACAGCGAATGCCATCAATCTCTCCTATAATATGTTTTGCATTATTTAGTGCCATATCTTTCTCTTTTGTCTGATTGTCTTAACTCTCCGGTTTGCGGCTTGTGGTTTGCGGCATACGGTTAATTTTTCACTTTTGCCTTTTGCCTTTCCCTTAGACTCCGAAACTTAAATTTTTTATCGCCTCAAAAATAACACTTGCAAATCCGGTAACAACAATACCAGCTACACAAATCCCAAATGCAAATCGTGTAGAAAAGTCGCTTCTGAATGATCCAATTGGGTTTTCATTTTTTGAAATGAACATAGCTTTTACTACCAGGAGGTAATAAAATAATGAAATGATTGTATTCAAAACAGCAATAAGTACAAGAAGATAGAATCCTTGTTGTGCAGCAGCCGTGAATAAGAAGAACTTTCCGAAAAATCCTGCTACCGGAGGTATCCCTGCAAGAGAGAACAATGCCAGAGTCATTATCAGACTCAGCTTTGGGTTAGTCTGATAAAGACCATTATAATCATCGATATTCTCTTTTCCTGTGGCGTTTGAAATGGCTGTCACGACACCAAAAGCACCCAGATTTGAAAATATGTATACAAGGATATAATACATTACTGAAGCCATCCCTAGCTGATTTCCTCCAATCAAACCCAATAGAATATACCCTGCCTGGGAGATTGAAGAAAATGCAAGGAACCGCTTGAGATTCTGTTGGCGAATTGCAAAAAGATTACCAATAGTCATCGTGAGTACCGAAGTAACAAAAATTGTTTTCTGCCAGGTACCCATTATAATTGGAAAAACTTTGAAAAGGATAATCATTAAAATAAATATGGCTGCCCCTTTCGAAATAACAGAAAGATATGATGTTATATTTACTGGTGACCCTTCATAAACGTCGGCTGTCCAGAGATGGAAAGGAACGATTGATATTTTAAAAGCCATTCCGGCAAAAAAGAAGATAAACCCGAGTATCTGAAGACTTGTATTTCCAAAGAGTGAAGCAACTTCGCTGAAATACATGGTACCTGTAGTTCCATAGATCATTGATAAGCCATAAAGCATAACACCAGATGATAATGCAGATGTTAATATAAGTTTAATACCAGCTTCAGCGGATTTGTTTTTATAGCGATCGTAGGCTGCAAGAGCTGCTATTGGAATTGTAGCCAGCTCAATTCCAATATAGAAAATTAAAAAATGACCCGCTGAAATCATGAAGTTCATTCCGACAAGGGTTGAAATGAGAAGTAGGAAATACTCGCTTATTTTTTCGGAATTCTCTTCTTTTTTAAGCCATGTAACAGACTGAATAAATACAATTAGCGCACCTATATTCAGAATATTCTTCATAAGAAGCCGGGTTCCGGATGAAACATACATTCCTCCAAAGAGTGGTCCTGCAGGAGAAGGAAGGAAGCCAATAATCGTTATAACCCCGAAAAGGATTATTGAAAAAAGACTTATACTGCTTTTTTTATCAGGATTCCAGAATATCTCAGCAATCAATACTATAAGAGCTGCTGCAATCAGCAACAGTTCATGACGCATTATTAAAAAAGTACCTAGGCTCATATTTTAATATTATCCAAAACATTAATAAATAGACAGATCAAAATGGGTTAAGAGCAAGAATCCTTTCAATAATCGGATGCATACTTGTGCCAATCATTGTTGAAAGCCAGAAAGGTGCCAGCCCAATTGCAGCTACTGACCCTATAAGAGTTATAACCGATATTTTTTCAAACCATTTTGCATCCGGAAGATGTTCAAAATGCTCATTTGTAGTTGGACCGAGTAATAAAATTGCAATTACTCTCAGGATATAAACCGCAGTAATAACTATAGAAGAAACGATTATAATGGTAACAATACGGTAAAATAGCTCAGGATGCTGGAAAGCGCCGACGAAAATTGTCATCTCAGCGACGAATCCACTTAGTCCCGGAAGACCAAGAGAGGCCAGACCTGCAATTACATAGCAAACAGATAAAAATGGAATTACCTTCATCAATCCGCCCATCTCCGATATCATTCTGGTATGAGTACGGCCATAGACCATCCCTATAAGACCAAAGAATAGTGCCGTCATCAGACCATGTGAGATCATCTGGATTATTGCTCCGGTCATAGCTGTCTGATTCATCATCAGTACAGCAAAAAGCACAAGGCCGCAATGACTAACTGAGGAATAGGCATTGATATATTTAAGGTCCTTCTGTGCAATGGCTCCAAATGCACCGTAAATAACGCTGATAGAAGTAAGAATAATAAATATCCATGATAATTCATGAGCTGCTTCAGGCATAAGAAAAATAGCTACCCTGAAAGCGCCGTATCCTCCGAGTTTCATCAGAACTCCTGCATGTAACATTGAAACTGCAGTAGGCGCAGAGGCATGTCCGTCAGGCGACCATGTATGAAAAGGGAATAATGCACCAAGTACACCAAATCCCACGAATGTCAGAGGGAAAAACATTCTCTGGGCAGGTAGTGGGATCACGACTTTTGAAATCTCAAGAATATTAAATGTAAGCTGATTTTTGTCAGGGGAAGAATTAAAATAAATTCCGAGTAAACCTACAAGAAGAAGCGCGGATCCGCCCATAAGCATGAGCGTCAGTTTCATTGCTGAATATTCTTTTGGTCCGCTGCCCCAGATTCCGATTAACAGATACATTGGAATAACTGCCAGTTCATAAAACATGAACATTGTAAAAAGATCGATCGAGATAAAAAATCCAAAAACCCCTGTTGCAAGAAGAATCAGAGAAATAAAAAATTCTTTCTTGAGAATCTCAACCTCCCATGATGCAAAGATCCCGGCAAAGACGACCAGTGAGGTCAGTGATATCATTGCAACAGATATACCATCTACACCAACCGCGTAATGAATGTTAAGACTTTTAAACCATAAATAGTCCTTTACAAATAACATCTCATCAATATTCCCGGCGTGACGGGCAGAAAGATAAAGGTATACGAGAACAGCAGCCATTAATAATTGCAGCCCCATTCCAAAAGCTGAGACCAGACGAACCTGGCGCGTATCTTTTAAAAGCAGGATAGCAGTGATTGTTAAGACCGGAATTAGTACAAACAGTGATAAAATATCCATAATTAAAACTCTTTTTCTAAATTATAAGTTATTTCCACAGGTAAATAAATAATATCGACAGCATTATTGCCCCTGTAATGAAAACAAAAGCATATTTCTGTAACTGACCCGATTGAAATCCTCTTATTCTGTAAGAGACACCCTGAGTCATAGTTGCAATCGCATTCATTGTAGCATCAACTACATGGCGGTCGAACCATGCAACCGGCTCTGCTATATATCTGAAGATGATCTTTTTTGTAATAAAAAGATACAATTCATCCATGTAAAACTTATTGTAAGCCCATTTATAACTATACTTAAATGTTGCTGCCAGTTTATCGGGTACTGCACTTTCTTTCCTGTACATAATATATGCAATTCCAATTCCGAGTAAGCCTATCAATACCGAAGGTATGGCAATCATCAATTCGAGTTCACTTTCGAAGATCTTTCCATCAGAAGTAACCAGCTTATTAAATGGAATAAATCCTGTTACTACCGATCCGACAGCAAGTATAATTAAAGGTATGGTCATAGTCGCAGGAGCCTCATGCGGTTCATGAGAATAGTGTGTATCTTTTCCCCAGAAAACACTGAAGTAAAGCCTGAACATGTAAAATGCCGTAAGACCGGCAACTGCATATTCGACCGCGAACAGAAGTTTATTACTATGGAATGCGGCTGCGAGTATTTCATCTTTGCTGAAAAACCCCGATAATGGAGGAATTCCTGCAATAGTGAGGCATGCAATTAAAAAAGTAATGTGAGTGATCGGCAGATATTTACGAAGCCCGCCCATTTCGGTCATATAATTACTGTGAACAGCATGAATTATTGCACCTGCTCCCAGGAAGAGCAATGCTTTAAACATTGCATGTGTAAACAAATGGAACATTGATGCCATGTATCCTAAACCTTCATGTCCGCCATAACCGGATACTCCCAGCGCAAGCATCATATATCCGATCTGCGATATGGTAGAATAAGCTAAAACTCTTTTAATGTCAGTCTGTGTACAGGCAATGACAGCGGCAAAAAGTGAAGAAAAAGCTCCGACATACGCAACTACATTGAGCGCTACCGGTGCTGATAAGGCATATATCGGGAACATTCTTGCAACAAGATATACACCTGCTACAACCATGGTCGCGGCATGGATAAGTGCTGAAACAGGCGTAGGGCCCTCCATTGCATCAGGAAGCCAGATATGGAATGGGAACATTGCCGATTTACCAACACCTCCCATAAATACAAATATCATAGACCAGGTCATCACCGAAAGGCCAAGGAATGCAATACCGCCACCCTGAGCAATGGCTGTTCCCATTGGATCAGTGAGAGTTATGAAATCAAATGTTTTGGTATTAAATGATAAAATCAGGATACCGATCAGAAATCCGAGATCTGCAAATCGCGTAACTATAAATGCTTTTTTAGAGGCTCTTACTGCTGATGGTTTCTGGTAGTAGAATCCGATAAGCAGGAAAGAAGAGACACCAACAAGTTCCCAGAAGATATACATCTGGAAAATATTCGTTGCTAAAACCAATCCCAGCATTGAGAAGCTGAATAGAGAAAGAAATGCAAAAAAACGTTCAAACCCTTTTTCACCCTTCATATAACCAAGGCTGTATATATGAACCATGAATGAAACAGTAGTTATAACAACAAGCATCATAACCGAAATAGGGTCAAGCAATACACCTATATCTATGTGCAGCTTATCGGTAAACTGAAGCCATGTAAAATTAGAAGCTATAATTTTCTGATATGCGCCATCTACCTTTTCACTGGTAAAAAAGTATTTGAATGCTGTTACATAGGATAGTATTGTAATCAGACCCAATCCACCTGTTCCAAGTAAACCCGAGAGCTTTGGTTTAAGCTTATGCCCTGCCAATCCCAGCAGAAGAAACATTAAGAAAGGTAACAGGGGAATCCAAATTGTATAACTGAAATTTATCATTTTAAAAGCTTCCTATTATTGTAACAATCAGAATTTCATTTCATTAACCTCTTCTACATTTATCGTTGCAAACCGTCTGTATATATTAATTATTATAGCTATTGCAACTGCAGCTTCGGCAGCTGCAACAGCAATTATAAACAGACTGAAAAACATACCTTCCAGCTTATGTGGATATAGGTACCTGTTGAAAGCCAGAAAATTTATATTTACTGAATTTAAAATCAGTTCCACCGACATGAGTATTGTTATAAGATTCCGGCGTGTCAGGAAGCCGTAAACTCCCGTGAAGAACATTAGAGTTGCCAGAATCAAAAAATATTGTATTGGTATTCCTGAATTCATATTATTCCTGATTTAATTTTGGTAACACGATCTTTTTTGGAGCTCCTTTTTTTGCGACCACTATTGCTGCAACCATCGCTGCAAGAAGTAATATCGATATTACCTCGAAGGGAAGTACATATCCGTCATAATCAACTGACAAAAGGCTTTTTCCGATTAATCTCATATCTACCTGTTGTGCTGCCTCGGTGCTTGCTGTAAAGCCATACTCCAGAATCGTTATTATAGCCAGTATAGCTCCGGTCAAAGCTGCAATTGCTGAAAATATATTTTTCTTCCAACCTGAAGATTCAAAGTTCTGACTTATATGACTTGTCAGAAGTATTGAGAAGATGATCAGAACAACAATCCCGCCTGCATAAAGAGTAAGCTGTACAGCTGCAAGAAACTGATAATTCAGCATGAAATAAAGCCCTGATGTTGACACCAGAACAAACAGAAGATAAACTGCTGCTCTCAGGATTTTGCGACTGGTAACTGTCAAGATTGAAAAGACAATAATCATCGCGGAAAAAAGAATAAACATAATCTGATTAGAGGCCATCACTCAACTCCTTTCATTAGTTGTGAACCGGGTTTATTTAATGTTTTTATCAGAAGCGCCCTATTAAATACAGCATGTTCAAATTTCTGAGAAAAGGCGAGTGCATTTGAAGGACAGGTCTTTACGCATAAAGCACAAAAGGTGCACATACCTAATCTGTAGATGTGTTTATCGATTGCTCTTTTCTTTTTGCCATCTTCAGTAATAATTGATTTTGTGATAATTTCAATTGTACCATTTGGACAGTTAATTTCACAGATGCCGCAACCTGTGCACTTATGTTCATTTTTTTCATTGTGAGGCATAACCACTTCCCCTTTGAAACGGTCGAACATGACAAGATCTTTCCTGTTGCCAGGGTATTTTTGAGTCACAATTGTACCTGGTCTGAAGAAATATGATCCTGTGACTTTCATACCTTTCAGAAGTGACCATACCCCAAATATTATTTCCTTCAGATAATTTATTATGCTTCTCATTCAGAGATAAATAATTATTGTTATTTACTATTAAAAATGCCAGCCCATAAGGACTATAAATGCCATAATCAATACATTAACAAGATTGATCGGCAATAAGTACTTCCATTCCAGCGTAAGTAACTGATCAATTCTCAGTCGGGGGAACGTCCATTTGAACCACATCATAAGGAAGATTACAAAGAATGTTTTTCCTATATACCAGATGAAAGGCGGAATGAAATCCATAATATAGTTAAAACCTTCCCAGTGACCAACATGAAATGGCATCCATCCTCCAAGAAAAACTGTTGCAGCTATCGATGCAACAATAAACATGTTGATATACTCGGCAAGGAAAAAAAAGGCGAATTTTATACCTGAATATTCAGTGTGGTATCCTGCCGTAAGTTCTGATTCCGCTTCTGCAAGGTCAAATGGTCCACGATTTGTCTCGGCTGTACTGGAAATAAGAAAAACTATGAAAGCTATAAAAGCAGGAATATGACCTTTGAAAATAAACCATCCATCTCTTTGAGCTTCAACAATTACCGATAACTGCATTGATCCTGCCAGAATAATAATTGTAATAATTGACAGACCTACAGATAATTCATAGCTTACAATCTGTGCTCCACTTCGCATAGCCCCAATCAATGAATATTTATTATTACTCGACCAGCCGGCTAACAACACTCCGATAACGCCCATAGCTGAAACAGCCATAACATATAATACTCCTATATTGAGATCAATAGCGTGCAACCCCTTTGCAAAGGGAATAGCAGCTATTGCCATAAATGATGCTATAATAACAATGAAAGGAGCGAGGTTAAAGAGAAATCCATCGGCATTCTTTATTGGGATCAGCTCTTTGAAAAGAAGTTTGAAAAGATCAGCAATGGTCTGGAAAATCCCGAAAGGGCCGACTCTGTTAGGTCCAAGTCTGTTCTGCATGAAGGCACATACTTTCCTTTCTGCATAAACCAGAAAAAGTCCGATAACTGCATAGAACAACAGTATCAAAACTCCTATTATAAGCATCTCTGTAATAGAAGTCCAGAAGGGAGACATATAGTTGTGAAGGCTCGCGTCTATCCATTCAGTAAGAGAGGAAAAATCGTAGACGACTTTCCACCATGGAACTGATAGCGAAGGGGAAGTATTCAGAGCGACAATATCAGGTAGCATATAATTTAACGGTTAATTTTTCACTTTTGTCTTAGTTCTCCGGTTTGCGGTTTGCGGTATACGGCATTTGTCTTTTTACTTTTGCATTTTGCATTTTGCATTTTGCATTTTCACTTTTGTCTTTTATCTTGATTTACCTGTCAATATCCGGAATCACAAGGTCAAGTGAACCTCCGATTGCGACCAGGTCAGCTATCTTGAAACCTTTTGTAATATGATTAAATACAGATAAGTTCACAAAGTTAGGTGACCTGAATTTTACACGATACGGGTTCTTATTCCCGTCACTGATAATATATACCCCCAATTCTCCGCGAGCTGTCTCGACTCTCTGATAATACTCACCCTCAGGCAGTTTGATGATAGGTTTCATTTTCACTGCAAAAGGACCTTCAGGAATATTATCAATAAGTTGCTCAATAATATTCATCGACTCCCACATCTCATCTATTCTTGTAATATAACGGCAATATGTATCGCCTTCGGTATGAAGTATTTCCTTGAAGGTTATCCTGTCATACGCACTATAAGGCTCATGCTTCCTGACATCGCATGAGAATCCTGATCCTCTGCCTGTAGGTCCGGTAATGCCATAAGAGATAGTATCTTCGAGTGATAATTTTCCAATCCCTTTACTACGTTCATGAAAAATCACATTCCCTGAGAGTAGCTGATCATATTCGGGTAAAATCTTTCTGAAATATTTTATAAAATCTTTTACTCTTTTTTGAAAGTTTGGATGAATATCGTACATCACACCTCCCGGGCAATTATAGCTGACTAACATACGGCCCCCGCAAGTCTCCTCAAAAACATCCAGAATTTTCTCCCTGTCCCGTAAACCGTAAAAGAAACAGGTTAATCCTCCCAGGTCCATTCCGAATGAAGCCCACCACAATTGATGTGACTGAATACGTGTGAGTTCGGACATTATTGTACGGATCACTTTTATCCTGTCGGGAATATCTATCTCAAGGGCTTTCTCAACATTCAGACAAACTGCTTCATTATTTATATGGGCAGAAAGATAATCCATTCTGTCAGTGAGATGTATAATCTGTGGATATGTTATACTCTCGCACATCTTTTCAATGCCCCTGTGAATATATCCGATATGAGGCTCTATGTTTTTAACAATCTCACCCTTTAGTGATACCACAAGCCTTAGCACACCATGAGTGGAAGGATGTTGTGGTCCCATGTTAATAACATATTCCTGCTGTTCATCAGGATTAATATTTTTTTCCTTTTCTTCCATAGATTACTTGGTCACAATATTAATATCATCAACATAATCTTTCCTTAATGGGAAGCCCCATGAACTGTCAAGAAAGAGTCTTCTCAAATCAGGATGATTTGCAAATCTGATTCCAAGAAGATCGAATGCTTCTCTCTCATGAAAATCAGCAGTCTTCCATATATCAGATACAGAATCAAATTGAGGATGCTCCCTGTCAGAAGTCCGTGTTTTTATAACTACAACATGTTCGTAGATTGTAGAACGAAGGTGATAAACTACTCCCAGATCTTGTCCCCAATCCACACCGCTAAGACAAAACAGGAAATCAAATTGTGCCTCTTTATCATCCCGTAGCTGTTTAGCTAATGAATGCAATTTTGAAGGAGGGACTGTTACTTCAACATATTGTTTACCTTCTTTGATCCCGAGATCCTGATCTATCGATTTAATATATTCTCCAAGTTGTATTTTATCCATTGATAATCAGATTTCTGAATATTTAGAGTCTTATTTTGAATCATGAGAAGAATTCCTTGCCTTCCTCGATTTCATAGTTTGTGCTTCAATCATTCGCTGAAGCTGAAGCATACCATATAATAATGCTTCCGGACGGGGAGGGCATCCCGGAACATAGACGTCAACCGGTATCACATGTTCAACACCTTTAACAACACAGTAAGAATTTAAGAAAAACGGACCTCCCGAAATTGCACATGAACCCATTGCTATAACATACTTTGGTTCTGCCATCTGGTCATATAGACGTTTCAATACCGGCGCCATCTTATTAACAATAGTTCCGGCAACAACAATAACATCAGCCTGACGGGGACTGGCTCTGTAAACTTCCATACCGAATCTTGCAAAATCATGTCTGGGGGCTCCGGCAGCCATCATTTCAATGCCGCAACAACTTGTTGCAAATGTGAGAGGCCATAATGAGTTCTTCCTGCCCCAGTTAATTACATCATCAATAGTTGTCAAAAGAACATTGGATCCTGATTCTTTCAGAAGATCGAGGCTTTCATTATCCCCGAAATCTTCTTTCTTCATTCCTTTTATTCCCATATAAGAGCATGTTTTTTCCAGGCATATAATAATCCTAAACCCAGAATGAAAAAGAATATTATTATTTCGATAAAAGCAGCCATCCCTGTTTCCTTCATCACCACAGCCCAGGGAAATACCAGGACTGTCTCAACATCAAATACCAGAAAGAGTATGGCAAACAGATAATACCCGACATTAAACTGAAGCCAGGTAACACCCTCAGTAGGGATACCACATTCATAAGGTTCAAATTTCTGGGGATTTGTTGATTTTGGAGCTACTATCCCTGAGAAGATCAGAACTAATCCTACAAAAATGGCTCCTACAAGAAAAAACAAGATTAACCACTCATTATTCATACAACACGGAATTAGTTTCGGTTAAAGCCGCACAAAAATAGATTTTTTTTTTGTTTTGTGAAATGATTAACATATGATATTAATGATATTTGTCACATAACTGAAATCAGTGCTGTTATTTATTTCACAGATTAGATGCATGTTACGATCTGAAAAGGAAATCAGTGATTTTATAAGTTCTTAATATGACTTTTTTCATGTTATTAGAACTGCAATAATAGTTACTTTCGTATGTTATTATAATTATAATTCATATTCAGCATAAATAGAAAAATTATGAGTTCAGATACGCATCATTCCGGAATCTCCGGACTGGGAGGGGAAGTATTGGGACATACTGATGTTAAGGTGAGTCATTGCTACCAATGCGGAAAATGTTCAGCAGGCTGTCCTCTTTCTGAAGAGATGGATTATCCTCCGAGTGTAATTATGAGGATGTTGCAGACAGCCAATCCCGACCTTGAAGATAAAGTATTGCGATCTTTATCAATATGGGTATGCCTTACCTGCGAAATGTGTTTTGCCCGTTGCCCGATGAGTATTGATATTCCCAAAATGATGGATTTCCTCAGAGAAAAATCATTAAATGAAAAAAAGTCTAATCCAAAAGCAAAAGAAATTATTGCCTTTCATAAATCTTTTCTGGACTCAATTAAATATACCGGACGACTTTATGAAATCGGATTGTTTGTTGACTATAAAGCCAGAACATTAAAAATTCTCGATGACCTTGCTCTCGCTCCCAAAATGATGAAACGCGGCAAGTTGAATATTATTCCTGAGTTAATAAAGGACCGGTCAGGTGTCGCTGCAATTTTCAGAAAAGCTAACAAAAAGAATAAAAACTAAATATATGACTCTCGGATTTTATCCAGGTTGTTCCCTTAAAGGATCCTCACGTGAATACGCTGAGTCTGTCCTTGCCGTCGCAAAAGCATTCGATATCCATCTTGAGGAAATCAAAGATTGGAATTGCTGCGGGGCAACAGCCGCCCATAACATGAATAAAGAACTTTCTCTGGCGCTTCCTGCAAGGATACTTTCTCTTGCTGAAAAGCAGGGATTGACGGAAATAGTTGTTCCATGTGCAGCCTGTTACAGCAGATTAACGGTAACGAAACATGAGCTATCAGAAAACCCGGCTCTTAAAGCTGTTGTGACTGATGCAAATGATCTTGCATATACCGGATCGGTGAGTGTTTTAAACATCGTTCAGATGCTCGACAAATATATCATACCAAACCTTGAAGGAAGAGTGGTAAAGCCATTTGAGCATAAAGTGGCATGTTATTATGGTTGCCTTCTGGTAAGACCACATGAGATACTGAAATTTGACCGTGAGGAAGATCCTCAGTCCCTGGACGCACTGATGTTAAAAGCAGGAGCAACTCCTATTGACTGGGCATTCAAAACGGAATGTTGCGGAGCCGGATTGTCAGTTTCAAGAACCAGCTCTGTTGGCAGACTCTCCGGCAAGATAATAGGCGACGCTAAAGACCGCGGCGCAGAAGCCATCATAGTTGCTTGCCCGATGTGTCATTCGAACCTCGATATGCGCCGCGATGCGATAAACGCTTATCTTGGTGAAAAAGTAGATATTCCTGTACTTTATATAACCCAGGCTATCGGTCTTGCTATTGGTCTCGACAGGAAGGCGCTGGGCCTTCAGAGGCATTTTGTAAAAGTATCAGTTTAATTATTAATAAGTATATCAAGCAATTATATGTCAAAAATTGGAGTATTTGTCTGTCATTGCGGGGAGAATATAAGTTCAACTGTTGATTGTGAAAAGGTTGCCGCAACTGTTGGCAAATATGATGGTGTCGCTTTCAGCGTTGATTATAAGTACATGTGTTCCGATCCCGGACAAAGTATTATAAAGAACGCTATCGCTGAAAAGGGGCTTACCGGGGTAGTTGTAGCAGCCTGTTCGCCTAGAATGCATGAGCCTACATTCAGAAAAGTATGTGCAGAAGCAGGGTTAAATCCCTATATGTGTGAGATGGCCAACCTCAGGGAACATTGTTCATGGGTTCACGAAAAAGGAGAAGCCACTACAGAAAAAGCAATTGACCTGGTAAGGATACTGGTTGAAAAAGTCAAATATAACCAGTCGCTTAATTCAATAAAAGTGCCTGTTACAAAGACCGCTCTTGTGATTGGAGGCGGTATTGCAGGAATTCAGGCAAGCCTTGACATCGCAAATACCGGCCATAAAGTGATACTCATTGAGAAAGACCCTTCAATAGGAGGCCACATGTCGCAGCTGTCGGAAACATTCCCCACACTCGACTGTTCGCAGTGTATCCTGACACCCAGGATGGTAGAAGTGGCTCAACATCCGAATATAACATTATATACATATGCCGAACTAGAAAGTCTCGAGGGATTCATAGGTAATTTCAAAGCCAGGATAAGGAAGAAATCAAAAAGCCTTGATGAAAAACTTTGTACCGGCTGTGGTCTTTGTACTACCAAATGTCCGACTAAGAAAATACCAAGCGAATTCAACGAAGGACTTGGTAACCGGACTGCTATTTATGTCCCTTTTCCACAAGCCGTTCCAAATAAACCTGTGATCGATAGAATTCATTGCACCTACTATACTAAAGGTAAGTGCAGGATCTGTGAAAAAGTTTGTCCTACCGGGGCAATACGCTTCGACCAGGAAGATCAGATTATTGAAGTTGAAGTCGGTGCAATTGTAGTTGCTACCGGATTCGCTGTAAAACAGCCTGATTTCTTCCCTGAATATGGCTATGGTAAATATGCGGATGTTATTACGGGACTTCAGTTTGAACGGCTTGCATCAGCTTCGGGTCCAACGCTTGGCGAGATCAGGAGACCATCTGATGGTAAGATCCCTGAGAAAATAGTATTCCTGGCATGTGCTGGTTCGCGCGACCCGGCAAAAGGTATTCCTTATTGCTCTAAGATCTGCTGTATGTATATAGCCAAACATGCTATGTTGTATCAGCATAAAGTGCATACCGGAAAATCTTACGTATTCTATATGGATATCAGGGCAGGAGGAAAGATGTACGAGGAATTTGTCAGAAGAGCAATTGAAGATGATGGTGTTAACTACATACGGGGAAGGGTTTCAAAAATTTACGAAAAAAATGGCAAGTTAATCGTGAATGGTGTCGATACTCTCCTGAACGCAATGCCTGTGGAAATTGAAGCAGATATGGTTGTCCTGGCTACCGCTGGAGTTGCCAATGAAGGCGCTGAAGAACTTGCACAAAAATTACATATATCTTACGATCCATATAAGTTCTTTGCGGAAGCACATCCCAAACTGAAACCAGTGGAAACAAATACGGGAGGTATCTTTCTTGCCGGTGCATGTCAGGCGCCACGTGACATTCCCGAATCAGTAGCTATGGCATCGGGCGCCGCGGTTAAGGTAGCAGGATTATTCTCACAGGATGAGCTTACCCGCGAACCTATTATTGCTGTCGTCAACCGTCAGGCTGCTCCGGTTTATTCATCATGTGTGGGGTGTTTCCTTTGTGTATCTGCCTGTCCTTATCAGGCGATTGAGAAGGAAGAGATCAAAAACCGCAATGGTGAAGTTATCAAATCAATAGCAAAAGTAAATCCCGGACTCTGTCAGGGTTGTGGTACATGTGTTGCATTCTGCAGGACAAAATCAATTGATATACAGGGCTATACACACGAGCAGATGTATACCGAAGTAATGGCTCTATTAAATGAATATTAATATTTAGTATTGATGGCTGAATTTGAACCAAAAATTGTTGCTTTCGTCTGTAACTGGTGCACTTATGCCGGAGCGGACCTGACCGGTACCAGCCGTATCAAATATGCTTCAAATGTTCGCATTATCAGGTTTCCGTGTACAGGACGAATAGATTATATGTTGTTACTTAAAGCCTTTGATGAGGGTGCAGACGGTATTATCGTTTCTGGTTGTCATCCCAACGATTGTCATTATACCTCTGGTAACTTTCATGCAAGGAGGAGATGGATAATGTTCAGGTCGTTATGCGATTTCACAGGCATTGATACTGAACGTATTAAATTTTCCTGGGTATCGGCAGCCGAAGGAGCCAAATGGGCCGATATTGTAAATTCCACAGTTGCCTCAATCCGTGCAAAAGGACCTTATACGGATTATAAAAAAGTTGCTAAATATCCTGAAAAGGAGGTTAACCATGGTTGATTTAATTAAACGTGCTAAAGAGCTTATAGAAACCTCTGCAGTTAAGGTTGTGATTGGTTATGAGCAGGGTACAGGTAATAAGACACGAGCGCTTTTTGTCGAAAAAGCAGAAGATGCCGGTAAGTTAATTTTTGACAGTCGTTGTGTTCAGAACCTTGCAGTCTATATTACCAAAAAGGAAATAAAAGAAAAGGGAAAAATGGCTATCGCAGCCACTTTACCTGTGATGCGAAGTATAATTCAACTTGCTTCCGAATTTCAGGTAAATGATAATAATCTTCTTGTACTTGGCATTACAGCTGAAAGCAAATTAATTGAATTCGCTAATCTCGTTGAAGTTGAGACATTTGTGCATCAATATCAGATCGAAATCGATGTACGCAACAAAGAGATGCTTGACAAGCTGGGAAAAATGACCCAGGCTGAACGGTGGAAATTCTGGATCGATGAGCTGGCTCCATGCTTTAAATGTTATGCCTGCCGTGCCGCATGTCCAATGTGCTATTGTCACCGGTGTACAGTTGATTTTAACCAGCCTCAGTGGATACCAGTTCCTTCACATGAACTTGGAAACCTCGAGTGGCATATTATGCGGGCGATCCACCTCACAGGCCGTTGTATAGATTGTGATGCGTGTTATAATGCATGTCCGCTTTCTATTCCGATTAACCTGCTTACAAAGAAAATGCTGGAAGATGCAAAGGAACACTTCGGTGGTTATCAGCCTTCACTGAAAGGCGATCATCTCATGTCAACATATAAGCCTGATGATAAAGAAAATTTTATACATTAAGATATGAATATTGATAAGCGATTAGTCAGGAAAGACTCACTGGAAAAGCTTTTCGATATCTTAAAGCAGAACAGTAAAAAAATTTATGCTCCTTTCTTAAAAAACGGGAAAACCACATTCAGGGATGCAGAAAGTTTTGCAGGGATTTCAACAGGGCATATTCAGACTTCCGAGTCATCGAAAGATATTGCTTTTCCACGTGCCGAAAAAATCCTCGATTATTCAAAGAGTAAAGAGGGACTGTCTGTCAAAGGAATTGATCTTAAAAATCTTCCGGGAGTGATCCTTTGGGGAGTAAGACCATGTGATGCTGTAGGAATAGGAGAGTTGAGTTCAATTTTCAATTGGGATTATAAAGACGAAATCTACAATAACCGTTTATCACAGGTGACAGTATTTGGATTCAGCTGTAATAAATCGGATGAATATTGTTTCTGCACATCAGTTGGCGGTAATCCCGGAAATACTGCGGGCAGCGATATTTTATTCACCTGTATGGGAGAAGATGGTGATTATCTTGCTGAAATTCTGACTGAAAAAGGGATGACAGTTGTTTCAATAGCGCCTGATCTTTTCGAAAAATCAGAGACAGATGAAAAAGAGAAATTTCTTGCGGTAGTGCCGGTACGATTTAATCATAAAGAGATCAGCGAAAAACTTGATAAATTTTTTGAAAGTAAAGAGTGGATTGATCAATCGCTGAGATGTCTGGGTTGCGGAGCATGTGCCTATGTCTGTCCGACCTGTGCCTGTTTTGACATCCAGGATGAAGCACATGGAAAAAGCGGGTCAAGGATACGATGCTGGGATTCCTGTGGATTTTCGCATTTTACTCTCCATACTTCGGGCCATAACCCGCGCGATGTTCAGTCGGCAAGATGGAGACAGCGGATAATGCATAAGTTTTCGTACATGCCGGAGCGATTGTCAGTTTATGGCTGCACTGGCTGTGGCCGTTGTTCCAGGGCATGTCCTGTTGATATGAATATTTTAGAAAATTTAATTTCTATTCAGGAGGTTACCTTATGATGGACAATTTGTATATGCCGTACCCTATGAGGATCGAGAGAATCACTTATGAGGCTCCCGGAGTAAAAACTTTCATGCTGAAATTTGTTAATGAAGCAGATCAGGATAAGTTTTCTTATAGGGCCGGACAGTTTGGAGAATACTCGGTTTATGGTGTAGGTGAATCGACTTTTTGTATCGCTTCAACTCCGACCCGTAAAGGTTATATTGAATGTACATTCAGGCAGACAGGTAAAGTTACCAATGCCCTTTCAGGTTGCGAAGAAGGGAGTATAATTGGCTTCAGAGGACCCTACGGCAATGTATTTCCTATCGATGAATGGAAAGGTAAAAGTCTTCTTTTTATTGCCGGGGGAATTGCATTACCTCCTATGCGATGCGTAATCTGGAACGCACTGGATCTGAGGGAGAATTTCAAAGATGTCACGATTATTTATGGTGCAAGAACCGTCAAAGATCTGGTTTATAAAGATGAGCTTAAGGACTGGGAGCTTAGAAAAGATGTTAAACTGGTTACAACTGTCGATCCTGGTGGCGAATCTCCTGACTGGAGCGGAGAGATTGGTTTTGTACCTACAATAGTCGAGAAAATTGCACCATCATCAAAAGATACAATTGCTATTGTATGCGGACCTCCTGTAATGATAAAATATACTTTCCCGGTACTTGCAAAGCTTGGATTCGCAGATGAAAATATTTATACAACTCTCGAGAATCGTATGAAATGCGGTTTTGGAAAGTGTGGCCGCTGTAATGTAGGTAAACTTTATGTTTGCAAAGATGGACCTGTATTCAGCTTAGCGCAGTTGAAAGAATTGCCGGATGAATACTAGACTTATACCCCCCTTGCCCCCCAATATTTGGGTGGTGGGGGGGTATAAGCTATATAAATATCTCTTCCGGATACTCAATATCTACCAGAAACAAACCTTTTGCGGGAGCTGATTTTCCAGCTTTGCAGCGATCTTTGGCAAGAATGATCTCTTCAAATTCTTTGAGATCCATCTTTCCAAAACCGATGTCAACCATTGTACCTACAATAGCTCTGACCATATTTCTGAGAAATCGATCAGCTTTTATTGTAAACACAAGACGGCTATCCGATTCCTTCCAGGTGGATTTATAAATTTTGCAGATATTTGATTTTGTACCCGAATGAAGCCTGCTGAAGCTGGTAAAGTCAGAGTGACGATTTAACAAGTCGCATGCCTGATTCATCGCCCCAATATCAATATTACCATGAAGGTACCAGCTCGAATTATTAAAAAACGGATCTTTTATTCTGGAAATATAATATTTGTATGTCCTTGAAATGGCGCTGTACCTTGCGTTTGCATCGGGAACTACCTTCTTTAAAGAACTGACTGAAATATCCTCAGGCAGATATTGATTGAGTCTGAAAATAAGGTTTCTGACTGTCAGAAGATCGGGCGAAATACTTTCAAAATGGGCACAGAAGTATATTGCATGAACACCGGCATCTGTTCTTCCTGCACCAATAGTGGATATTTTTTCATTAAGAACGACACTCAATGCTTCTTCAAGGATCTTCTGAACAGTCACTGAATTAGGTTGAATCTGCCAACCATGATAAGAAGTGCCTTTGTATGAGATAAATATGAAGTATCGTGTTTTCACCGGTATGTTTGTCCTGATATAATTATTAACAAAACAATATAGAATTCAATATTAAGCTAAAAATTTCTAATTTATTATCAAAAAACCGATCATAAAATGTATTTTTACTTTCATCGTTGAATTATCTTTTATCGTTCGGGTAGAACTGAATATAATAATGAATAAAAATCTAAAAACCTTTAACTATGAGAGTTGACTTGAGCTGGATAGATTATCTGATAATGATAATCTACTTTTTATTTGTACTTGGTATCGGCTGGTTCCTGAGAAAATTCATGAAAAATGCCAATGCATTTCTTGAGGCCGGAAGATCAATGCCTGCCTGGGTGGCTGGATTAGCATTTATTTCAACTAACCTGGGAGCCCTGGAGGTTATGGGGATGACAGGTTCAGGTATGAAGTATGGTATGCTGACGACTCACTTTTACTGGATCGGTGCAATTCCGGCAATGATTTTTCTCGCCCTGTTCATGATGCCGTTCTATTACGGCTCAAAAGCAAGATCGGTACCTGAATTCCTTAAACTAAGGTATGATGAGAAGACACGAGGATTGAATGCAATTCTGTTTGCTTTAATGACTGTCCTTGCTTCAGGAATATCAATGTACGCTCTGGCTCTTCTCATGGAGAATGTCCTTGGATGGGATTTTAACCTTAGTCTATGGATTTCAGCCCTGATAGTCCTCGGTTATACATATCTGGGAGGACTATCGTCAGCAATTTATAATGAAGTTCTTCAGTTCTTTATAATTGTTATCGGACTTTTACCTCTGGTGTTCTTAGCTTTGAAAGACGTAGGCGGCTGGATTGGATTAAAAGCACAGCTTGCTCCAATTGCAATATCAAAAGGGTATGCAGCTGATGCATATACATCAACATGGATGTATTCAGGTCATGCTTCAGCTAATCCTCTTGGTGTTGAATGGTTTGGTATCCTATTTGGCCTTGGATTTGTATTATCATTCGGTTACTGGTGTACAAACTTTCTTATTGTTCAAAGGGCATTTGCAGCAGAATCTAAAGCAGCAGCCCGGAAAGTTCCTCTTATTGGCGCCTTACCTAAAATGTTTATTCCTTTCCTGATAATTGTACCGGGAATTATTGCTCTTGCACTTTCCCATGATCCCGGTAAAGGATTCGTAATACCTGCTGATCCGGGTGGAGGACTAAATTATAATTTAACAATCATCATGCTGTTGAAACAATATCTTCCAACAGGTGTTCTGGGCCTTGGAATAACTGCATTACTGGCATCTTTCATGTCGGGAATGGCAGGCAATGTATCTGCTTTTAATACGGTCTGGACTTATGATATCTATCAAAGTTATATCCGGCCGCGTACCAGTGACGAAGAAGGTGACGGGAAACACTATCTTAAAGTTGGTCGAATTGCCACCGTTTTTGGAATACTCCTTAGTATTGCATCTGCGTATATAGCCAGTAAATTCGGGAACATAATGGATTTCCTGCAGACAATTTTTTCACTGATCAATGCGCCGCTTTTTGCAGTTATTTTCCTGGGAATGTTCTGGAAACGGACCACCGGTCACGCCGCTTTTACTGGTTTGCTTTTAGGTTTCCTGCTGGCGCTGTTGCACCATGGTTTGACAATACCAGCCGGGGCAACGTCTCTGGTTAAAGGTGGTTGGATAGCAACTCTCCACACATACCCGGTTGAAATGGCTCAGAACTTCTGGACAGCGATAATAGCCTTTGGAGTGAGTACAACTGTTACAATCGGACTGACCTTTTTGACAAAACAGAAAAAATCTGATGAAGAGTTAACCGGTCTGGTCTATTCACTCACACCCCGCACAATAGTAGATAAAGATTTGCCCTGGTATCAGCGTCCTGTAGGTCTGGCAATCCTTGTAAGTGTGATTTTTCTAGTATTAACAATATTGTTTTGGTAGGAGGAAATTAAAATGGTAGATATAAGAATACCTATTGGTCTCATGTTTACGATCATAGGAACATTAATTACAATATTCGGTTTTGTTACAATATCAAACACCGAAATGTATCATAAGTCACTGGGCATCAATGTAAATATTATTATGGGTATTTTGATGCTTATCTTTGGATTAATAATGCTCTTCTACGCTTTATGGAAGAAGAAAAAAGCCTGATAATATTTAAGTATGAAAAGTAATTTTGAAAGGAGAGGCTTTGGCAGTGATAACAATGCAGGTATTCACCCTGATATATTAAAAGAAATAATATCCTCAAATACTGGTCATGCAACTGGTTATGGTACAGATGTTTATACTGAGAAGGCAATTAATATTTTTAAAGAAGCGCTGGGTAGTTCCACAGAGACGTTTTTTGTCTTTACCGGGACAGCTGCCAATGTGCTTGGCCTTTCAGGAATAATGAGATCATGGAATTCGGTAATTACCGCTTCGACTGCACATCTTGAAGGGGATGAATGTGGTGCGCCTGAAAAGTTTATAGGATGTAAAGTTCTTGTTGTCGATACACCTGATGGAAAGATCACTCCGGATTTAATTGAGAAACATATTCATGGTATTGATTTTGAGCATCATTCCCAGCCTAACGTAATTTCCATTACTCAAGCGACCGAAATGGGAACAGTTTACACGGCGGCTGAGATATCAGCAATAGCCGGGTTTGCTCATTCCAGAGGAATGCTGCTTCATATGGATGGCGCCAGGATAGCTAATGCTGCTGTAGCGCTGAATCTCCCTTTTAAGGCA
>Ga0209880_1000023_pt1 | contig 26196 bp, 20 predicted proteins | sample PersoiDNA2013191_FD_185803 | JGI IMG/M metagenome (GOLD analysis project Ga0209880, IMG submission 185803) | Permafrost soil microbial communities from the Arctic, to analyse light accelerated degradation of dissolved organic matter (DOM) -... | ecosystem: Environmental > Terrestrial > Soil >... | reverse complement strand
TGATCTGACAAGGAAAGAGGTTGATGATTTAATAATGACTTCGCTTAAACAAAGTGACAGGTATTATATAATGCGGGTAAGAGGTATACCTGAAGATTCTATCATGCTGGCTTTTAACACCCGTGTTAAGATGAGAGTCTTTTCCTGGAAGGGGGACAGGGATACCATAATGACTCCTCTCGATTCTATCAGGTATTATAAATATTTTATCCGTTCGGCATTTCTGGTGGAGAATCCTCATAACGGATACGTTCAGGCGTATGTGGGAGGTCCTGATTTCAGATATTTTAAGTACGATGCCATAACTCAGCAGAAGAAACAGGTTGGAAGCACAATTAAGCCTTTTCTATATACTGTTGCAATGCAAAACGGATATTCTCCCTGTTATGAGGTTGAGGACATTCCGCGCTCTTTTGATATCCCCGGCGATTCTGTTCCATGGTCGCCAAGGAGTACCGGACCCCCGGCATTTCATGGAAAAATGGTGACATTAGCATGGGGGCTGGCTGAGTCTGAAAACTATATTTCAGCTTGGTTAATGAAACAGTTCAAACCAACTGCGGTTGCCGACCTTATGCACAAGATGGGAGTCAGAAGTTTTATTGATCCTGTGCCATCCATTTTTTTAGGTACATCCGATATTAAACTTGAGGAGATGGTCGGAGCCTATGGTACTTTTGCTAATAAAGGTGTATATACCAGACCTATGTATGTTACTCGTATTGAGGATAAGAATGGGAATACAATTTCAAGATTCACGCCAAAGATTGAAGAGGTTTTAAGTGAAGACCAGGCCTTTCTGATGCTCAATCTTCTACAGGGTGTTATTAGATTTGGTACCGGAAATAAGATAAGAAGGGATTACAATCTGATGAACCAGATTGGGGGGAAAACAGGAACAACACAGAATCATTCAAATGGATGGTTCATGGCGGTAACACCTAATTTGGTGGGTGGGGTATGGAGCGGTTGGGAAGATCAGGGTATACATTTTGAAACATTAGGAGAAGGATCAGGGGCAAATATGGCGCTTCCGATTATGGGTATCTTTCTGAAAAAGCTATATAACGATCCTCAATTAGGAATTATGGAGGCTGATGAGTTTGAGCGCCCTGCTAATTTCAATATGGAACTTGACTGTAATAAGGTCAGGAATAGCAATTCACACGGAGGTAATTCGAGAAGGGTTAGATATTAACAATTAATTTAGTTTTGGGATCACACGGCACACTATAAAACAACGGGTCATTGCGAGGAGCGAAGCGACGAAGCAACCGTTCAATCCCAACTGCAGATCAGCTGAATAACGATCTTATCAGGTTCTCAATCTTTCCCACATGTATCACCTCAATATCCAGTCCCTTAACTGATATATTTCTATGATATTTCGATATATATATTTTACTAAATCCCATTTTTGATGCTTCGCGGATACGCTGTTCAATACGTGAAACGGGTCTTATTTCTCCTGACAAACCTGTTTCTCCTGAAAAACATACCTCCCGGCCTATAGGAATATCAAGATTAGAAGAGAGGACAGAACTTATAATCGCCAGATCTATTGCCGGGTCGTTTACTTTTATGCCTCCTGCAATATTCAGGAAAACATCTTTTACCCCCAATTTAAAACCAGCTCTTTTCTCAAGGACAGCAAGAAGCATATTAAGTCTCCTGATATCGAATCCGGTTGAACTTCGCTGAGGTGTACCGTATACTGCACTACTGACAAGCGCCTGTGTTTCAATGAGAAATGGTCTCAGTCCATCGACAGTGGCGGCAATTGAGATTCCGCTCAGGGCCTCATCGTGCTGATTGATAAACATTTCAGATGGATTGTCAACTTCTCTTAACCCTGTCTCAACCATCTCAAAAATACCTAATTCAGCTGTTGAACCGAATCTGTTTTTAACCGAACGGAGAATACGGTAAACATAGTTATTGTCACCTTCAAAATAGAGAACCACATCGACGATATGTTCAAGAACTTTCGGACCTGCCAGTGTACCATCCTTTGTAATATGCCCGATCAGGAAAACAGGGATACCGGTTATCTTTGAGTATTTAAGAAGTTGTGCAGCGCATTCCCTTACCTGGGTGACAGATCCAGCTGAGGACTCAAGCATGGAATTGTTTATTGTCTGGATTGAGTCAATTATTATTAATCCGGGTTTAATATTCTCAGCATGAGCCAGGATGCTTTCAAGGTCGGTCTCACAAAGAATATAACACTGAGGGTTGGAATTCTTCATCCTTCGCGCCCTGAGGCTTATTTGTTCTTCACTTTCCTCCCCCGAAACATAAAGGATATTTTTCCCTTTAAGGGCAAGGGCCAGCTGGAGTGCCAGTGTTGATTTTCCAACGCCCGGTTCTCCCCCCAGCAGAATCAATGATCCGCCCACAATCCCACCTCCCAGTATCCTGTCGAGTTCGGCGATACCTGTCTTTTGGCGACCATGTTCATCTGCCTTAATACTATCCAGAAGTTCAGGTTTTCTTTTCTCCTGGTTTATAACGAACGAGACCTCACGTGACGAAGCGGGAGCAATAATTTCTTCATGGTAGGTATTCCATTCCTTACAAGAAGGGCATCTTCCGATCCACTTAGCCGATTCGACTCCGCAGTTCTGACACACGAATACTGTTTTACTTTTTGCCATAATCTTTACCCCCAGTTGGGGAGTTGGGGGGTTGAACTATAGGTGGAATGGGGGATTTCTCTTTTCTGAAAATTATGAAGAAAGATATTGCTCCGATAATGGCAACAAAAATAAGCTGCGATTCATGAGTAAGTAATGCATACGCCAAACCGTCTTCAATTGGTATTCCATTTACAATAAGAAGACCTTGTGAAACGAAATAATGAAATGCACCCATCCCGCTTGGAACCGGAGCTGACATTGCAATTCCTCCTATTACAAGAATGAAAATACTGTTTCCAAAAGTCAGATGTGAAGTGCTCTCAAGGGAGAATACCACAACCCATGTCATTAATGAATAGTTGACCCAGATGAAAACAGTATGGAAGATAAACTCCCATTTTCTTTTAAGATTGGTAATAGATTTCAGTCCGTTAATTATACCACGCGCAAGGTCGAACATCTTTGAAAAAAACCGGATCTTACGAAGATTTTTTTTGTATCTGATCATCAGAAAGAGTGTGATTGCTCCCAGAGAAAAGAGGATTACCCACAGAACCCATGTATTTCCGAAGAGTGAAAATACTTTCTGTCCTATAGGTACGAGAAGACTCTCTTTAAGAAAAAGACCTATCTGATTACCGCTGGTGAATATCAGGATTATCATTATGAGAAGAAGGGAAAAAAAGTCAATGGTACGCTCAATGACTACAGTTCCGATCAGTTGATCCACCGGGATTTTTTCCTTTTTCCCCAATGCCACACAGCGCGTTATTTCTCCGATTCTTGGCAGAGCGACATTTGCCAGGTAACCTGTCATCAGGGCGTAAAACGCATTTTTGGTCGAAGGATTGAACCCCAGGGGGTTTACAAGCAGTACCCATCTTCTTGCCCTGCTAATAAATGCAAACAGCCCGAAGAGAACTGACAGCAGGAGCCATGAGTAGTTTGCTTCCTTCAATTCCGCTCCAAGTTTTGTAAAGTTAACAGTTCGGAATGCAAACCACAATAAGAGGATTCCGACAGATAAGAAAGCCAGAAATTTAAGAGTCTGCAGAATACCTTTTCTCAACTTCAGATAAGTTTATTGGTTTTAGTATCGGGGAAGATAATTACTGGTTTGAATGTTTTAGCTTCCTGAAAATCGAGTAAGCCGAACGACATAATAATAATAATATCGCCAACAATAACCTTCCTGGCGGCAGCGCCATTAAGACAGATGTCTCCTGACCCACGGATACCTTTAATTATATATGTCTCAAGACGTTCACCATTATTCAGATCTAAAACATAGACTTTCTCGTTTTCAATCAGGTTTGCAGCATCTATAAGATCCTCATCAATTGTAATACTCCCTATATAATTGAGGTTAGCCCCGGTAATTGTAACCTTGTGGATTTTTGATTTTATTACTTCTATTAACATTGTTTGATATTCTGTTGATCCTAATCAGAGTGCAAAGGTAATTAACCTTTTGGTTCAGACCAATCCAATTTCAATATTATCTATCAGTCGAATTTTACCTGCTTTAACAGCAATGCAACCAAAATACTTTTTATCCTTATTCATTTCATCTTTTGTGCTTACAGGGATCAGTTCCGTATCGTCTGCGATCTCAAAGTATTCGACATTAAATCCAGGTACACTGTTGATATTTTTTTCAACGAATGATTTGATTTCCCGGATATCATATTCTTTAATCATTACCGAGGCAGCTGAGATAGTTTTATAGATTATGGGTGAATGGAGTCTTATTTTGGGATCCAAAAGCCGGTTCCTGCTGCTCATAGCCAGTCCGTCATTTTCGCGTACTATCGGATTACCAATTATTCTCACCTTGTTGCCTGTCTGTTTTACAAGAGCTCTGATAACGGCGAGTTGCTGAAAGTCCTTCAAACCAAAAATGGCAATATCGGGATTTACTATTTCGAACAACCTGCTTATAACCTGTGCAACACCGTTAAAATGGCCGGGACGGTGTAGAGCTTCCATAACATTTTCGAGGTTTCCAAAATGAAATTCTCTTTTATCTTCTTCAGGATAAATTTCTTTGACGCCGGGAATAAAAACAAGGTCAGTTTCCCGCAATACCTTCCTGAGTAGTTCAAAGTCGCTATCAGGCGTTCTTGGATAATTCTTCAGGTCATTTTTATCATTGAATTGTGTAGGGTTCACAAAAATGCTCACAACTACTACCGGACATTGTTGTACAGCGCTTTCAGCAAGAGATAAATGCCCTTCATGAAGAGCGCCCATTGTCGGTACAAATCCTATGGGAGAAAGATGCATTTTTCTTAATTGGTTTTGCAGTTCAAATACAGTATTTATTACCTTCATAATTAAAGATTTTCTTACAAACATAATCTCTTTAATGCATAAACTTAGTGAACCTTTGTAAAATCCCTGGAATAACTTTATGATTAATTTGAAATGGAAATTCCGATGATACAGATATTCGGTTCTCTATGAATATCCCACTATTTATTATGTTATTAATTTTTATTATCTTTGCACCTTAATTAGAAATGGCATATCCAGCAGGTAAATGGAAAGCAGGAAGGTATTATTCATTTCACAAGAGATCACTCCGTATTTAAGTGAGACAAAATTGTCGAAGATCGGAAGGTTTCTACCCCAGGGCATTCAGGAAAGAGGCAAAGAGATCCGGACTTTCATGCCGAGGTATGGTTGTATCAATGAAAGAAGGAATCAGCTTCATGAAGTAATCCGTCTTTCGGGGATGAATCTTATCATCGACGATACCGACCATCCTCTTATAATCAAAGTTGCGTCTATTCAGTCTGCCAGGATGCAGGTCTATTTTATTGATAATGACGATTATTTCCTGCGAAAATTTATTATCAGCGATGCTGCGGGGAATGAATTTGAAGATAATGATGAACGGGCATTATTTTTTGCCCGGGGTGTAATTGAAACTGTAAAGAAACTGAGATGGGCTCCGGATATTGTTCATTGCCATGGATGGATGTCCGCTCTTGTTCCGGTTTATCTGAGGAGCATTTACAACGATGATCCCCTTTTTCATAACTACAAAATAATCTATTCCATTTACAATAATGATTTTAAAACTCCGTTTAGATCAACATTCGCGGATAAGCTGCGGTTCGATGGAATAGATGCAGAAAACCTTAAAATGGTTAAAAACCCGGATTTTGTTAACGTATCAAAGCTGGCTATTAAATATTCTGACGGAATCATTATCGGAAGCGAAGATATAAACGAGGAATTGAAAAAATACCTGAAAACAGTTAACAAACCGATTCTTGAATTTAAGGATGAAACCGAATATATTGATGCCTACAATGATTTTTATGACAAGATATTATAATAGATCCCGACATACCAACAGAATTGTTTCTGTCTCTCCACAACTCTTTAGAATACTCCGTCTTACACTTTTTGCCCTGATAGTTACTGTTGTGAGTTCATGCGAAAAACAGGTTTTAAAAATCGGAGCAGATATCCTTCCGAATAACGATTTTGTCTCATTAAATTCCATTGATACATTAAGCGTTTTCTCTTATACCATGTCTGATGATTCAGTCCGTACAAACAATCCCTCAATTTCTTATCTTGGGCAGATCTATGATCCATATTTTGGTACCACAAGCGCAGGATTTGTTACTCAATTAAGACTCAGCAACAGATGGGATGGTCTTCCATTTACCGTGGATTCGATGAAATTGTTTCTGTCTCTGTTAACTACAAAAGGCGGCGGATCGGGTATGTTACATTCAATTAGCATATATGAGATAGCCGATCAGATTTACATTGATTCAGCCTACTATTCAAAGACACCTTTAAATCTGACAGGGTTTAAAGTTGCCGATATAGATTTACCTGTATTGAGAACCGATACAATAAACAATATTGGTCTCAGGCTGCCGGGAAATGGGGTAGAACTTGGGAATTATCTCTTGCGCGACACCACAAAACTTTTTCACAGCAATACCATTCCTGATTTCAGATCGTATTTCAAAGGCTTTTATTTTCAGATGAATCCGAGTTCTGAACCATTGCTTGTTTCTTTAAGTCTTTTATATAACCTGACATCCTATTATAATTTTTTTGTTTTATACGGACATGACTCCGCCGGTTCTTCTAAAGAATATTCTTTCATACTTGATGCAAAGAATCCCAACGTATCTTATAACAGGTTTTTACATGATTATACCACAGCCACTCTTGGAGATAAAATGGCACATAGAAACACAACTTACAGAGACACACTTTCGTACCTGCAGGCTCTTAATGGAGTATTCACAAAAGTATCATTGCCGGGTCTTGAAAAGTTGAAAAATGATGGATCATTAGGGAAAGTAGCAATCAATAGAGCCAGACTTGTAGTTCCCATAAACTTCAATAAAACAAGTACTGAAACATACTTAAATTCTGTACCGCTGAGTCTTCGTTTGAGGTATAGGACAAAAAGCGGAACCAGATTTGATGTTCCTGACTATTCAATGGCATCGACTACCTCTGATGTTACTCACCATTTTTTTGACGGCACCCTGGATTCTGTAGCAAATGTATATAATTTCAACATACCTGCTTTTGTTCAGGCATATCTCGAGGATGCCACCGGAAATGTAAAACCTGAGCTGGAAATTTATCAGGGTTCTGGCACAAAAAATGTTATCCTTAAGGCAAATAGAAACAAAACTCCGGTTAAATTTGAATTTGTCTATACTAAGTTCTAGATTTTGTGAACCAGAATAACTACTTTCGTAATGAAATTCTAAAACTTCTTTATTATGTGCGGAATTATTGGTTATATAGGATCAAAAAATGCCCGTGAAATAATAATTAATGGTCTGAAAAGACTTGAGTATCGTGGATATGATTCTGCCGGCTTAGCTCTTATAAACGGCGAAACAAAAATCTTTAAATGCGCTGGCAGAGTAAAAGATCTTGAGGACCTGGTAAACAAGTCCAGTTTTAACGGAACTACAGGAATGGGGCATACAAGATGGGCTACGCACGGCGAACCTAATGAATTGAATGCCCACCCCCAGGTATCCTATAAGGGCAACTTCGTCGTTGTTCATAACGGAATAATTGAGAATTATGCACTTCTTAAGAAACACCTTGAGAGCAGAGGTGTAAAATTTACTAGCCAAACCGATACTGAAGTTCTTGCCAATCTCATTGAGCACATGTACCTCGAGGGTGATCTCACCGCTGAACAGGCAATTACCCTGGCTCTAAACAGGGTTGAAGGTGCTTATGGACTCGTAATAATCTGTACTAAAGAACCCGACAGACTTTTTGCTGCCAAAAAGGGAAGCCCTCTTGTTATTGGAGTGGGAGACGGTGAAAACTTTATCGCTTCGGATGCAACACCGATCGTTGAATACACACAGAGGGTAATATATCTGAATGACGATGATATAGCTATCATAAAGAAGGATGAGCTTGTGCTCAAATCAATCAGAACAAAAAAAATACAACCGGAAGTAAAGGAGATAGATCTTAAAATAGGGGAGATTGACAAAGAAGGTTTTGCTCATTTCATGCTAAAGGAAATTTTTGAACAGCCAAGGGCAATTCATGATACTTTCAGGGGCAGGGTATTACCTGATTATTCAGGTATAATGCTTGGAGGACTGCATGACGTTCTTGAGACAATGGCCCAGTCGGAAAGAATTATTATTATCGCCTGCGGTACTTCATGGCATGCAGGATTGGTTGGAGAATATATTTTTGAAGAATACACCCGGATTCCGGTTGAAGTGGAGTATGCATCCGAATTCCGTTATAGGAATCCGATAATAAAAAAAGGCGATATTGTAATTGCAATAAGCCAGAGTGGTGAAACAGCCGATACCCTTGCCGCTATTAAACTTGCAAGAGCAAAAGGGGCAAAAGTCATAGGAATATGTAATGTTGTCGGAAGTAGTATCCCGCGCGAAACTGATGCAGGTGTTTATACACATGCTGGTCCGGAAATAGGTGTCGCATCAACGAAAGCATTTACTACACAGGTCATGGTTCTGGCCATGATGGCTTTTGAAATAGGTCATAAAAAGGGAACTCTCTCCGATTCAGCGTATAAAGACCTCATAACAGAACTGGCATCAATCCCCGACAAAATTGAGAATGCGCTAAAAGTAAACGACCAGGCTCTTGAGCTTGCGAAAATTTTTCAGAATACACACAATGCTCTTTACCTTGGAAGAGGATATTTGTTCCCTGTTGCGCTGGAGGGGGCTCTGAAACTGAAAGAGATTTCATATATACACGCTGAAGGCTATCCTGCCGCTGAAATGAAACATGGTCCGATTGCCCTTATAGATGAGAAGATGCCTGTTGTTGTTGTTGCAACAAAAGATGACACTTATGAAAAGGTGGTAAGTAACATACAGGAAATTAAAGCGAGAAAAGGAGTTGTAATTGCGATTGTAACCGAAGGTGATGAAATAATCAGTAAAATGGCTGACTATGTTCTTGAAGTTCCTGAAACACTTCCCGTCTTTTCCGGATTACTCGCGGTTATCCCGCTTCAATTACTTTCATATCATATTGCTGTATTACGAGGGTGTAATGTTGACCAGCCAAGAAACCTGGCTAAATCGGTAACTGTCGAATAATAAATCCTTAAAGCTCCGAGATGAAATTGAAAGCTGATTTCAGGAACTTAACTGTACCGGAAACCGCTATCTTAAAGCATAACGGTTGCAGTTGCGATGACTGGAGCAGAGTCAGAGTCAAAGAGGGTTTTGATCCTTCATGTTGCAGGAATGTTATTTTTTCTGGGGATATCACCCTCGGCGTATTCAATAAACCATTTATTGATGAATCAGGAGTTAGCATACCGAGCGGTATCCTTAACGCCCGACTGCATAACTGTACCATCGGATCAAATGTTATAATCCATAATATAGGTGATTATATTGCAAATTATAATATAGAAGATGAGGTAATTATAAAGAATTGTGGGAAAATTTGTACAGAAGGCATTTCAACTTTCGGGAACGGCACTACAGTAAATGTCCTGAATGAAACCGGGGGAAGGGCAGTAAAAATCTGGGACAGGCTTTCTGCGCATGAGGCATACATAATAGCTTTATACCGGCATAGAAGTGAAGCGGTCAGAACAATAGAGAAAATGGTTGACGATTATTCCTTATCACATTCATCAGAAAGAGGAACCATAGGACAAAACTCCAGAATTTTCAATTCAGGCAATATTCGTAATGTAAAATTCTGTTCTTTCAGCCACATAGAAGGAGCCATAACTCTTAATGAAGGATCAGTAAACAGTTCTGAATCAGATCCTGTTTATATAGGTCCGGGTGTCATAATGGAACATTTTATTGTCTGTTCAGGATCAAGAGTTACTGAATCAACGCTGATTGATAAGTGTTTCATCGGGCAGGGATGTGTACTTGCCAAACAATATTCAGCAGAAAACTCACTGTTCTTTGCCAACTGCGGCGGATATCACGGAGAGGCATGTTCAATATTTGCCGGTCCCTACACGGTTACTCACCACAAATCAACTCTGCTCATCGCAGGGATCTTTTCATTTATGAATGCCGGAAGCGGGTCAAACCAGAGTAACCACATGTATAAGCTTGGACCCATTCACCAGGGAATAATGGAAAGGGGTTCTAAGACAACAAGTGATTCATATCTTCTGTGGCCGGCACGTATAGGCCCATATACACTTATAATGGGCCGTCATTATAAGAATATGGATACATCCTCTCTTCCATTTTCATATCTCATAGAAAGTAATGATGAAAGTATACTTGTACCCGGAATTAATCTGAAAAGCGTAGGGACAATCAGAGATGCACAGAAATGGCCCATCCGCGACATGAGGAAAGATCCTTACAAGATTGACCAGGTTAACTTTAATCTCCTCAGTCCCTATACAATCCGGAAGATGTTCGAGGGAAGGGAGATTTTGCAAAAGCTTAAATCAGCATCACTCCCCGGGACAACTTCATTTACCTACAATAACATGAAGATCACTTTGTCATCTCTGGAGAGGGGAATAGAACTGTATCAGACCGGAATTAATAAGTTCCTCGGGAACTCATTAATAAAACGGCTTGAGCAATGTGATCTAAGAACAAATGATGAGCTTCAGCAACGGCTTGCCCCCGACAGGTCGCACGGTAGCGGAGAATGGGTTGATCTGGCAGGATTGATTGCACCAAAGAAAGATGTAGACAAGCTTTTAGATGATATTGAGTCGGGAATGATCTCTTCGGTTGAGGTTCTGGCAAAATCATTTATAGGTTTGCATAATTCATATTACAGATGGGAGTGGACCTGGGCATGCGAAAGTATAGAAGAAGAAGCCGGAATATTAATCAATAAATTAACGGCGAAGGATATAATTACAATAGTAAAAAAGTGGAAAAAAAGTGTTATTGATCTGGATAATCTGCTATATGAGGATGCAAGGAAAGAATTCACCCTGTCGTCGATGACCGGTTTTGGGATCGATGGGGGAGCTGAGGTTAAAAAGCTTGATTTTGAGCAGGTTAGAGGCGAGTTTGAATCAAACAGCGTAGTAGCAGCCATACAAGAGCATATAAAACAAAAAACAGCTCTGGGTGACGAAATAATAAACAGGATGAAGAGAATCCTCTGATTCAATGTGTTATCTGCCAGAGTACATAAGGTCGTAATACTTACTATAGTCTCCTGATAATACCCTGTCGAGCCATTTGCTGTTTGTGAGATACCATTCGACCGTTTTATCAAGACCATCAGCAAATTCAGGTATTGGCGACCATCCCAGCTCTCCCTGTAATTTAGATGAGTCAATTGCATATCTCAGATCATGTCCGGGTCTGTCTTTCACATAAGTGATAAGCTTTTCTGATGTTCCTGCAACACGGTTAAGTTTTTTATCCAGGATTTTGCAGAGAAGTAAAATGAGATCCAGGTTCTTCCATTCATTATTGCCACCTATATTATAAGTATCCCCAACCTTTCCCCTATGAAAGATCAGATCTATTGCTGAGGCATGATCCTCAACATATAACCAGTCGCGGATATTCTCCCCTTTCCCGTAAACAGGGATGGGTTTATTATTTTTAATATTGTTTATAACGAGAGGTATCAGCTTTTCGGGAAACTGGTTTGGCCCATAGTTATTTGAGCAATTTGAGATCAACGCAGGGACTCCGAAAGTATGATTATACGCTCTTACCAAATGGTCGGAGCTGGCTTTTGAAGCCGAATATGGACTTCTGGGATCGTAAGCTGTCTTTTCTGTGAAGAGGCCTTCTTTTCCAAGTGAGCCATATACTTCATCAGTCGAAATATGATAGAAAAGCTTTCCTTCGAACGAGTTTCTCCAATTGTTAAGAGCCGCATTAAGCAGATTTACGGTTCCGACTATATTAGTAAAGACAAATTCATCGGGACTGGTTATTGAACGGTCGACGTGCGATTCGGCAGCAAGATGGATTACTCCGTCAAAATTGTACTTCTTGAAAAGATCCAGAACAGATTGCTTTTCAACAATATCAATTTTTTCAAACTTATAGTTTTTAGCTTTTTCGATATCGGTAAGGTTTTCCAGGTTACCTGCATAGGTTAGCTTATCAGCATTAACAATAAGGTATTCAGGATATTTGGCAATAAATCTTCTTACGACATGCGAACCAATAAACCCGGCGCCCCCGGTAATCAGAATAGTTCGTTTCATAATTATATCTTATTACTCCTGAGGATCTTTTCCCATTCCCAGGCTGTTTTCATTGCTTCGTCAAGTGAACTTACAGTTTTCCAGCCAAGTTCTTTATTCGCGAAAGATGGATCGGCCCATATTTTTTCTATATCTCCGGCTCTTCTTCCTATTATCCTGTACTTAAGTTTAATTCCCGAAACACGCTCGAATGATTTTATAGCTTCGAGAACTGATACTCCCTTTCCTGTACCAAGATTAAACACCTCATAATTTGCTTTGTTTTTGCCTTCAATAAGCCTTTTTATTGCAACTACATGTGCTTTTGCAAGATCAACAACATGAAGGTAATCTCTTACGCACGATCCATCGGGGGTGTTATAATCATCTCCGAAAACTTTAAGTTCCTCCCTTATACCATACCCTGTTTGAGTCAGATAGGGTACAAGATTTTCAGGAACGCCTCTTGGCAGTTCTCCTATCAGAGCCGAAGGGTGTGCCCCGATAGGATTGAAATATCTTAATGAAATAGCTCTGACGTTTTTGTCAGAAACTGTTGTATCTCTTATTATTGCTTCACCAACCTGTTTGGTGTTTCCATAAGGGGAAGTGGCCGGTTGCAGTGGAGCATCCTCAGTCACCGGGAGCTTTTCCGGTTGTCCATAGACCGTGCAGGAAGAAGAAAATACCAGGTTGGGGATACCATAGCGTTTCATAACACTAAGGAGATTAACCAATGATAAAAGATTATTCCGGTAATATTCCAGCGGTTTATTAACTGACTCGCCCACAGCTTTATAGGCTGCAAAGTGGATGACTGCTGATATATCTCTGTGTTTCTGAATAAATCCGTCAAGCTTTTCCATGTCGCATAGGTCGAGTACCTCCAGAAGTGGTCTGACTCCGGTTATTTTATGTATTCTGTTGACTACATCAGCTTCAGAGTTATACAGGTTATCAATAATAACTGCATCGAATCCCTCCTCAATTAGTTCAACGGTCGTATGCGAACCGATATATCCGGTTCCTCCGGTTACCAGGATTTTCTTTTTCATTTACAGGCTCCAGTATGTATGATTATTTATTTTTCCACGGAAAACACCTTTCACATCAACAACAATTCCATCTTCATTTACCAAAGAAGCAAAAAATGATTCATCCAGATTTAAATATTCTTTATGACTTACAGCGACGATTATTGCATCGTACTTTCCGGCAGGGTGCGATTTCAGGTCAATCTGATATTCTTCTTTAACCTCATTTTTCCCGGCTCCCGGATCGATAACATCGACTGATATTCCGAAATCATCAAGCTCTTTGATAATATCTATGACCTTTGAATTACGGATATCGGTAACATCTTCTTTAAAGGTAATACCCATAATTAAAACGCGGCCTCCCTTAAGATTCTTGCCTGAAGCAATTATTTTTTTGACAGTCTGTTTTCCAATATATCTGCCCATACTATCATTTATGAATCTTCCTGAATCAATCATCTGGGGATGATACCCAAGCGCCTTTGCCTTGAATGAGAGATAATAAGGATCGACACCTATACAATGTCCTCCGACCAGACCAGGATAAAATTTAAGAAAGTTCCATTTTGTTCCTGCTGCCTCAAGTACTTCGAATGTATTGACACCCAGTCTATTAAAGATGATCGACAGTTCATTCATAAAAGCGATATTAATATCACGTTGTGTATTCTCTATGATTTTTGCTGCTTCTGCTACCTTAATTGAGCTTGCTCTGTAAACACCTGCTTTGATAATAAGTTCGTATGTTTTTGCGATGTTTTCAGCTGATTCAGCATCGCAGCCGCTTGTTACTTTTACAATTTTGGTAAGAGTATGATTCTTGTCGCCAGGATTTATTCGTTCGGGTGAGAAGCCGACCTTAAAATCCATACCACATTTTAATTCAGAATACCTCTCGAGCACTGGGATGCAATCCTCTTCGGTACATCCCGGGTAAACAGTTGATTCATAGACTACATAATCTCCTTTTTTTAAAACTTTACCAACAATTTCAGATGCTTTGAGCACCGGGGTCAGATCAGGCAGATTATTTTTATTGGTGGGAGTGGGTACTGCAATAATATGAAATGAAGCGGTTTTCAGGTCTGAAGGATCACTTGTAAGAACGATATCAGTATCCTTAAATGCTTCTGATGTGAGTTCATTACTGGGATCTATGCCCTTTTTCATAAGTTCAATCCTACCAGGCTTGATATCAAACCCAACAACCTTTATTTGTTTTGCGAATTCAAGTGCAATAGGTAAGCCCACATAACCAAGGCCTATGACAGATAGTTTTGTCTTCTTGCTAAGGAGTTTATTGTACATATTCTTATATTGATTTTAGTATTGGATGATAATCTCCCTGTAACCCGACTGGTTTTGCGTTTCTGATTGTATATGCAGTCTCCACTGACTGGCGGGCTTCTTTAAGACCAAATCCCCTGCCCGCTAATATTTCTCTGTATGTCAATGTATGCAGGTCGCCAAACCCTTCACTGAATTCTATCTCCTCACCATTGACAGTGATAGACCTGAATGTCCTTTTTCCTGTTTTTTTAGCGGAGTCTGGAATATCATTATAATCGAGACTCAGGAACCATCTTACTCTTGCATTTTCAAGTTCGAGGTATCCTGCGGCTTTATCAGGTTTTGAGATATGAACAATATTTTTCCGGGTATCGCCGAAGATCCAGCTCAACATATCAAAAAAATGAATACCTATATTGGTTGCCACACCTCCTGATTTCTGAATATCTCCTTTCCATGATATTGAATACCAGTTTCCACGGCTGGTTATATATGTCATGTCAATATCATAAATCGTATCTTTTGGTCCATTCCTGATCTTTTCCCGTAGTTCCAGTATTTTCGGATGAAGACGAAGTTGAAGAACAGTGTATATTTTACGTCCGGTCTCATTTTCAATCTCCTGCAAAGCATCTATATTCCATGGATTTAGCACAATCGGCTTCTCACAGATCGCTTCAGCCTGATGACGAAGTGCAAACCTTATATGAGAATCATGAAGGTAATTCGGAGAACAGATACTTACATAATCAATTTTAGTTCCGGTTCGTTTAAGTTTATCAAAATGTCTGTCAAACCGCTCAAACTCAACGAAAAAATCACTTTCCGGGAAATAACTATCAATTCGTCCGACACTATCAAATTTATCAAGACTGGCAAGAAGGTTGTTGCCTGTTTCCTTAATTGCATGAAGATGTCTGACAGCTATATAACCTGCAACACCTATTATCCCGAAGTTTTTTGGAGACTCTGTCATACTCATGCTATAAAAAGGCTCATAAAAATACTAAAATATTTTAGAAACTTTGCCATCCTCAATCTTGTACCGCTCTCCACTTTCAGGACAGGAAGCAAGTCCTGAAGTGTCAAAATTAAGTTTATGTCCGTATTCACTCATCCATCCGGTCTGTCTGGCTGGATTCCCAACAACAAGAGCGTATGGTTTAACGTCCTTTGTTACAACTGCTCCTGCACCGATAAATGAAAAGGTCCCTATTTTATTTCCGCATACTATCGTCGAATTTGCTCCTATTGAAGCGCCTTTTTCCACGATTGTAGTATAGTAACTGTCTTTACGGATTATTGCGCTTCGCGGGTTTATTACATTTGTAAATACCATCGATGGACCAAGGAATACGTCATCTTCACAAATGACACCCGTATAGAGGGAGACATTATTCTGAACTTTAACATTCCTCCCTAGTTTTACACCCGGAGAGATTACCACATTCTGGCCTATATTACAGTTTTCACCAATTTCCGAACCCGTCATAACATGGCTGAAGTGCCATATTTTTGTTCCTTTTCCAATCTTGCAGCCATCATCTATCACAGCCGTTTCGTGAGCAAAATATATTTTCTCCATTATGGTTATGTATTGAAAAATTCCAGGACATTAAGTGTAATATAATCAACCTGTTCCCTATCCATATCAGGATGCATCGGCAAGGACAGTACCTCTTTACACAGCGTTATCGTAACAGGAAAATCATCTGCTTTGTAACCGAGGTATCCGTAAGCTTTCTGCAGATGAAGAGGACCCGGGTAATAAACCATTGATGGTATATTTTTTGTCTCCAGAAATTTCTTCAGTTCATCTCTTTGCCCGTTTTTTACCTTGATTGTATATTGATGAAATATATGAGTAGAATATTTTACTCTTTCGGGAATGGATATTGAACTACACCTGGAAAATGCTTCGTCGTAGTGATCAGCAACCGCTTTCCTTGCCTCATTGAATTTAGAAAGATGTTTTAGTTTTACCCTGAGGATTGCTGCCTGAATCGTGTCTAATCTTGAATTAACACCAATATCATCATAATGATATCTTACTTTCATTCCATGGTTAGCGATGCTCCTAAGCTTATTAGCAAAAGACTCATCGTTAGTATAGAGAGCTCCTCCATCACCGTAACAACCCAGGTTTTTGGAGGGGAAAAATGATGTAGTACCTATATGTCCTATGGTTCCGGCTTTTTTTGTAGCCCCATTTTTAAAGATATAATCTGCTCCGGTTGCCTGTGCCGCATCTTCGATAACAAAAAGATTATGTTTATTTGCCAGCGCCATTATGCTTTCCATGTCAGCGCACTGACCGAATAAATGTACAGGGACAATTGCTTTTGTTTTTGGTGTGATAGCTTTTTGTACTGCTTCAACTGAGATATTGAAACTTCCTGATTCCGGTTCAACAATAACCGGTTTAAGGCCAAGCAAAGCAACAGCCTCAACGGTAGCTATAAAAGTAAAATCTGTAGTTATTACCTCATCTCCAGGCACCAGTCCAAGAGCCATCATTGCAAGATGCAGTGCATCGGTTCCGTTTGCACAGGAAACCACATGTTTTATACCCATATACTCCTGAAGCTCTTGTTCAAATAACTTAACATCAGGCCCTTTTATAAAAGATGTTGATACGAGAACTGATTTTATTGCATTGTCTATTTCCGGGCCGATCTTCTCATATTGTGCCCTCAGGTCGACCATTTGTATCTCTCTCATTTAATGCGAAAATTTGGAAATACGAAGATAAGATTTTTTTGGGTGGATAGGGTAGAAAATCAGGGGAAGAGGAAAATGTACAGCTCAAAAAGATTACCTGTTCAAATATTTATTGTGGTTAATTAATTTTTCTTAAATTTGTATTGATTAAAAGAAGAATTAGCAGTGGATGTAACCGCAATTATACGGGAATTATTATTTGGACACGACTGTGTTATTGTACCGGGGTTTGGCGGTTTTATAGGAAACTACACACCTGCCAGGATTGACAAAAACACCGGTATTTTCTATCCCCCCGTAAAGCAGATATCTTTTAACAGGAACCTGAATCATAATGATGGTCTTCTGGTAGGAAGGATCTCCGTCTCTGCTAAGATAAATTATGGTGATGCCAGAAATTTAGTCGAAGATTTTGTTGCCGGACTTCGGAAAAAGCTTGAAAAGGGAGAGAAAGTTGTTTTTGATAATATTGGAAGTTTTATCAATAACGTCGAGGGTAATGTTCAGTTCGAGCCGGACACGAATGCAAATTATCATCTTGATTCCTATGGGCTTGAACCTTTTCAATGTTTACCACTTGAAGGATATGATGTTAGAAAACGGGTCACCAGACATATTGAAAGGGATCCTGTAAAGCAGGCATCAGTAAGAAAATTATTATGGCGGGCAGCAGTGATCGTTCCTCTTCTTGCACTGATTGTTGCTGTTCCTTTTAGAACAGATCTCTTCAAGGGAAAGATTGAAACAACAACAATGAATCCACTCGTAACAGCTGAATTTGAAAATAATAAAAAAGCTGTGGATGAGGGCAATAGTATTGAGTCACCGGGTATTAAAGAGAGTACTATCCCAATCACCGTGGAAGCTACTGATAATGAGATAATTATACCTGTTGCTTCGGAATCCAAAGCTTACTATCTGATAACAGGAAGTTTTAAATCCAGAAAAAATGCTGATTCACAGGCAAATATGTTAAAAGATGATGGCTTTTCACCTGAGATTGAAACAGTTGATAACGGATTTTACAGAGTTAGTGCAATGATGTGTAATGATATGAAAGCAGCTGTTGCCAAAAAAGACAGTATCACGAAAAAATTCCCCGGGACCTGGATCTCGAGAAAGAACTAGTTATTTTATCATACTCCCATTACTTACATTATCAATCGGAGTAACCATTACTAATTTTCCGTTTTTATCTTCAGCCATAAGGATCATTCCTTTTGATTCAATACCTTTAATTTTCCGGGGTTCGAGATTGGCAACGATTGATATCTGCTTACCTATGATGGTTGCAGGATCATAGTACTCAGCGATACCTGATACAATAGTTCGTATATCAATCCCGGTATCAATTTTAAGTTTAAGCAGTTTTGTGGTTTTAGGAATCTTTTCTGCTTCAAGGATCGTTGCTGTTCTGATATCTATTTTGGTAAAATCATCAAAATTCACAATTTCTTTTCCCGGGGTTGTTTTTGATCCGGATTCCACATTGGCTTTTTTTGTTGCCTGAAGCTTATCCACCTGTCTTGTAATTTCATCATCTTCAATCTTTTCAAAAAGCAATTCCGGTATGTTAATTATATGCCCGGGAGTTAACAGATCTGATTTACCGGCATATTCCCATTTAAGTTTACCTAAATTGATCAGGCCGCGTAATTTTTCCATCGAAAACGGGAGAAAAGGCTCACAGATAATAGTCAGATTTGCAGTTATCTGAAGGGCTATATTCATAATAGTTTTCACTCTTTCAGGATCGGTTTTTATAACCTTCCACGGCTCAGCATCAGCGAGATACTTATTACCAAGTCGCGCAAGGTTCATAGCTTCCTTCAGAGCTTCGCGAAACCTGTATGTTTCAAGACAAGTTTCCACATTTTCCTTAAAACGTCTAATCTCATTCAGGACAAAATCATCATTCGAATCTGTTTTGCCTCTTTCCGGAACTTTCCTGTCGTAATAATTGTTGGTTAGAACAAGTGTCCGGTTGACGAAGTTTCCAAGTATTGCAACGAGTTCGTTGTTGTTTCTTGCCTGAAAATCTTTCCAGGTGAAATCATTATCTTTTGTCTCAGGGGCATTGGCACAAAGAGAATATCTCAATACATCCTGTTTCCCGGGAAAATCTTCAAGGTATTCGTGAAGCCAGACGGCCCAGTTTCTTGAAGTTGAGATCTTATCGTTTTCGAGATTAAGAAACTCATTGGCAGGAACATTTTCAGGGAGGATATAGCTTCCCTCGGCTTTAAGCATTGCCGGGAAAACAATACAATGGAAAACAATGTTATCCTTCCCGATGAAATGAACCATTTTTGTCTCCTTATCCTTCCAGTATTTCTCCCAGTCAGGGGTGAGTTCTTTTGTAGCAGAGATATAACCGATAGGGGCATCGAACCAGACATAGAGAACTTTCCCTTTTGCACCCTCAACCGGTACGGGAACTCCCCAATCGAGATCACGGCTGACTGCTCTGGGATGCAAACCCTGATCGAGCCATGATTTACATTGCCCATACACATTTACTTTCCACTCTTTGTGATCTTCGAGAATCCATTTTTTAAGCCATGGTTCATATTTATCGAGAGGAAGATACCAATGAAGTGTCTCGCGTAATACCGGCTTACTACCACTGACTGTAGAGTGAGGATTAATAAGGTCTTCAGGACTGAGTGAAGTTCCACATTTCTCACATTGATCACCATATGCATTCTCATTTCCACAATGCGGACATGTGCCCATTATATACCTGTCGGCCAGGAAACAACCTGCTTCTTCATCATAATACTGTTCAGATGTTTTTTCAGTGAATTCACCTTTATCATAAAGAGTCCTGAAAAACTCAGAAGCAGTCTCGTAATGTACTTTATTTGATGTGCGTGAATAGATATCGAAAGCAATTCCAAAATCTTCAAACGCCTTCTTATTTATTGAATGATATCTGTCAACAATCTCCTGTGGTGTAACGCCTTCTTTCCTGGCTTTAAGAGTTATCGGAATGCCATGCTCATCAGAACCACAGACTGATATCACATCCACTCCCTTCATTCTCAGGTATCTGGTATAAATATCTGATGGTATATAAACCCCTGCCAGATGACCAATGTGTATTGGGCCATTAGCATAAGGAAGTGCTGAGGTGACAAGATATCTTTTAAAGTTCTTCATGAGACTGATAATGAGGTAATAGCTTTTTTTAATCGACCAAAGATAATAAATTAAGATTTGTCCAGCTTACTTGTATTAGGGAATACAATGCTTTACTTTTGCTTAAAATATTGTATATATGACCGCAAAAAAGATACAACCTCCTTATCTGAAAACGGGAGATGAAGTGGCAATAATTTCTCCTTCATTTTTCATAGATGAAAATTTATTGACTGAAGCTGTAACATTTCTTGGGGAATGGGGATTGAAAGCCCGAATAGGGAAAAATGCATCCAAACGGGATGGTCCTTTTGCAGGGAGTGACCAGGAGCGGTTATCCGATCTGCAGGAGATGACAGATAATCCCGATATTAAGGCAGTTTTCTGCTCAAGAGGAGGCTATGGTCTTTCTAAAATAATCAACAAGGCAGATTTTTCGGTTTTGAATAATAATCCAAAATGGTATTCGGGATTCAGCGATATGACTGTCATGCATACGTGGCTAAATGAGGTATATGGAGTCATGTCGATTCATGGAGAAATGCCTTTTAACTTTAATAATACCAAAAAGAGCAGTGAAACATTTCCCTCTTTAAAAAAAGCCTTATTTGGCGATCTTATATCTCATGAATGGACTGGTAATTTTTATAAGCAGGGGAAAGTGAACGGAGAACTGACCGGAGGGAATCTTTCTCTTCTTTATAGTCTTTCAGGAACTAAGGCAGCGGTCTCAACCAAAGGGAAAATACTGTTTATTGAAGATATGGGGGAGTATTATTATCATATCGACAGGATGCTAACCTCTCTTAAACTATCAGGGAAGCTTGATGGACTGTCTGCATTGGTTATCGGTGGAATGAATAAGATTGAGGAATCTAAAATCCCGTGGGGAAAAAATGTTGAAGAGACTATACTCGGGATCGTGAGTGAATTTAATTACCCAATCCTTTTCAACTTTCCTGCCGGTCATATCTCTGATAACAGGGCATTCTATATAGGAAAGCGGGCAACTATTGAAGTAAATGGTAATACTGCTACCCTTCGATATGTCTGATAATCAGAAGGCTGATATCAGAAGATCGAGATCATTAGATATAATTCCAAACTTCTGGCCTAGTGTTTCATTAGTGAGCATACCATTATATAAATAGGCGCCGTTTCGTACGCCCTGATCATATTTCAGCAACTGGGCAATTCCTCCTGCATCGGCCATACTCTGAAGCAAAGGAGTGAATATATTACTCAGAGCTATAGAAGCGGTACGCGATACACGGGATGGAAGATTCCACGCGGAAAAATGGACTACCCCATGTTTCTCATAAACAGGATCTTTCATGGCCCGACATTCAGTTGTTTCGATACAACCGCCACGATCGATGCTCAGGTCAATTATAACTGCTCCCTTTTTCATACTCCGTACCATATCTTCTGTTATGTAGTACCAGGGCTTGAGATCTTCGAGCTCAATTGCGCCAATCAGCACATCGGCTGATCTAAGTGCTTTTTTGAGAACCTGCGGATGAAATACTGAAGTCTGAAGACGCTGTCCGAGAACATTCTGAAAGCTTCTCAGACGGGGGAGGGAATTGTCGAAAATTTTTACAGTAGACCCGAGTCCGATAGCTGCTCTCGCGGCATATTCACCTGCAGTATTTGCACCTAAGATGACTACCTCAGTTGGAGTGACTCCGGTAATTCCGCCAAGCATCACTCCCTTACCTCCATGCAAATTACTGAGATATTCCGATGCAATCAGAACCGAGGTTATTCCTGCAATTTCGCTCATCGACTCTACAACAGGCATTTCCCTGTTATTGTCACGTATCTTTTCAAAGGCGATAGCCGTTACCTTTTTTCTTATTAGCTTCCCAAGAGTTTCTTCATTGAGTTTAAGAACATTAAGGTATGATAAGATTACCTGATTTCCTTTAAGATATTCAGTTTCTTTCTCTGAAAACGGGGCAACCTTTATTACTGCATCAGCACTATAGACCCTTGCAGGAGAGTCACTAATTATAGCGCCATTCTCACTGTAATCTTTATCTGTATAATTTGCTCCGAGGCCGGCGCCTTTCTGAACAATTACTTCATTGTCGCTTTCAACAAGTAAATAAACCGCTTCGGGAGTAAGCGCTACTCTTTTCTCGTCATCTTTTTTCTCGCAGGGAATACCAATCGAAATTCTGCGGTTTTTGACTGCAGTCTCGAGATGTTCCTCTTTTGGCATGAAAACAGTATTCTCAAAACTGACTTTTCCGCTCTTGGCTTTGCCATTCATCATTGTGAGGGAGTTATTTCTGCAAAGGTAAATAATTTGGAATAGAGAGCAAAATCAGATATCATTAAGATAATGAAAGTATTCGTTGTTCCTGTTCATCAACTGAGATTCGTACTCTGACTGTCTCCTCAGGAAGGATTTCTTCTATTAGTTCAGGCCACTCCATAAAGCAATATGAATCGCCGGTAAGGTATTCCTCAATACCAAAGTCGTATACCTCTGCCTGTTTCTTAATTCTATAGAAATCGATATGAAATATTGATTCTCCTCCGGCTGTCTTGTATTCATTTACGAGAGTGAATGTAGGGCTACTGACAAGATCCACGGCACCCAGGGATTCGCAGATGGCTTTGATGATCGTTGTTTTACCTGCACCCATAGATCCGTAAAAGGCAAATATTTTTTTATCTCCGGATTGTTCGAGAAGTTGTTTTGCGGCTACGGATAAATGTCTTTTGTCTTTTATAAAAATTTTCATAGGGTTTTAAAAGCTGGTTGTTAAACAGGTTCAAGACAGGCAACCGGGATCATTATCTCCTGCATCGAGATCCCGCCATGTTGAAAAGTATCCTTATAATAACCGGCATAGTAGTTATAATTGTTCTGATAGACAAGATAGTCCTGGTTCATGGCAAAGATATATCTTGAACTTAAATTTGTCTTGGGTAGCATTGCTTTTTCCGGGTTAGTAAGCTCGAAGACTTTTTTTGGATCGTAATCGAGGTTTCTGCCCATTTTATACCTTAGATTAGGGGATGTTTTCCTGTCACCAATTATTTTTATAGGATTCTGCACTCTTATTGTGCCATGGTCTGTGCTGAAAACTACTTTAACAGGATGTGAAGCAAGTGTTTTTAGTAATTCGAACAAAGTTGAATGCATGAACCAGCTTCGGGTCAGACTCCTGTAAGCAGGTTCATCGTTAGCCAGGTCGCGGATCATACTTATCTCCGTTCTCGCGTGCGAGAGCATGTCAACAAAATTGAAAACAAGTATATTGATGTCATTTTCAAGCATTGACCTTACTTTTTCATTTACTTTTTTACCTTCAAGGCTGCTACTGATTTTATTATACGACCATTTGTATTTAAGTCCTTTACGCTTCAACAGGTCTTTAAATAACTCTTTTTCGGAATTGTTTTTACCCTTTTCTTCATCATCGTTTATCCACAGATCAGGCATAAGTTCTGCGATTGCAGAAGGCATTAAACCCGAGAAGATAGAATTCCTGCTGAATTGTGTTGAAGTAGGAAGAATGCTATAATACAGGTCTTCATCGATAATCCTGTACAACCCTGATAACTCGGCAGAAATAGTTTTCCACTGGTCATACCTCATGTTATCGATCAGGATAAAGAAAAGAGGTCTGTTCTGGTCTATCCGCGGGAAAATTTTTTGTGAAAAAAGCGCAGGGGAAAGCAACGGTTTATTTGTATTTTCAGGACGAAGCCAATCAAGATAATTGCAAATGATGAATTTTGAGAATGAATTATTTGCCTCGTTCTGCTGCAACTTAAGAATCTCAGTCATGCCAGGATCAGTTGATTTTTCAAGTTCAGCTTCCCAGAAAACGATTTTCTTGTACAACTCTGTCCAGTCGGTAAAGGTTGAAGCTGCTGAGATCATACTACTGATCCGGTTGAATTCCAGTCTGTAATCGGTAGTTGTTTTTTCTGTTATCAGGCGTCGTTGATCGAGAATCTTTTTTATAGCAAGAAGCACCTGTTTTGGCTTGACCGGTTTGATAAGATAATCGGCAATTTCTGATCCTATGGCAGCTTCCATTAAATCTTCCTCATCACTTTTAGTGATCATCACTACAGGAATGTCGGTCCTGACCTCTTTAATCAGCTTTAATGTCTCAATTCCACTTAATCCGGGCATGTTTTCATCCAGAAATATCAAATCGTACCTGTTCTGCCTGACAAGGTCGATTGTATCATTCCCATTTGAACAGGTATCAATCTCATAACCTTTCTCCTCCAGGAAAAAAATATGAGGTTTCAGGGCTTCCACCTCATCATCGGTCCACAGTATTCTTATTTTCCTCATTTTAAATATTTTTCTCTGAAGAAGAGTTGGTAGCGTTCGGGATTCTTCTCGTTTGTAAAGACTTTAAGGTTGTTGACGCTAATAATAAATGTCATCATCTTTGCGCTGGTTGGATTTCTTACAAATTTTTCAGCTTTAAAAGCATTATAATAATTCAATGCCTGAGCAAAATCAGAGAATCCGGAAACTATAATCTGAATAAATTTATTATCAATTAGGGCGCCCTCTGTCTTGAAATTCTTATTTGTATAGTTGTCAATGTTATAGCTGATCACATCAAATGATGCCTGGTTCAGATTAAAAGCCGGATCACTGATAATCAAAGCAAAAACATGAGTAATAGTAGTGTCAGCAGTATAAATTTCAGTAGCAATCTTTTTATCTTCTTCAACTTTAAGTTCAGGTGTTTTCTGGTTGAGGTATGCAATTAACTCAGCTGCCTTTTTACTCTCAGTTGTTTCCGGCCATACTTTAATAAGATTATTCAGTTCTTCTCTGAAAGTTCTTTCGTCACTTATTCTACCGACAGAATAGGCCCTGATAAGCAAAAATTTAGGGGCGAGTTGATCCTGAGGATATTTTTTCAAAGCATCATCGCTTATAGAAATTGCACTATTGAAATTTTCAGTGTTATATGCGTTATAAGCATCATTATAAATTTTTTCAGCCATTTTCAGGGCAGCCATTTTTTTTTCGTAATAACCAGGATCGGACAGTATTCTTGCAAACTCATTGTCGGGATATTTTTGGAGTAATCGCTGTCTGTAAGTTTCAGATTTTACATTTTTTTCTTCTTTATTGACTTTATAAAGATTATATAATGTTTCAGGAACAAGCTCGCTGGAAGGGAAACGATTAATAAGCGACTCAAATGTTTCAGTTGCTTTTGAAATGTCTGTAATCCGTTCGGCATACGCTTTCCCGGCATTTAACATTGCAATGGCTATCTTATCGTTGGATATAATGATTAAAGAGTCATTTAAGGGTAGATTCTTCAGATAGAATTTCGGTTTTTTATAATCGTTTCCGACGGCTGATGTATCAGAACTATTCTGGGCAGCCTCATTGGGGTTATTTGAAGCCTGTAAATTGGTTACTCTCGTTTTGTTAGATCTTCTCCAATTGTCTTCAACCTTCCTGTCACCCCATCGTTTGCGGAATTCAGTCCGGCCAAAAGTTAATGCAGTCTGATTATAGAAATACCATTTGCCTTCCTGGTCGATGTTTCCCTGAAAACGTCTTTCATTCTCATAATACTGTCCAAGATTGTATCTGTCAGAATTGCCTGAGTTTTTGCCTTCACTTACATCTTTAACGGTTTTTGCGATTATTGATGAAATCAAAGCATTCCTTTCGGGTTCAGGCATC
>Ga0209880_1000017_pt1 | contig 28323 bp, 26 predicted proteins | sample PersoiDNA2013191_FD_185803 | JGI IMG/M metagenome (GOLD analysis project Ga0209880, IMG submission 185803) | Permafrost soil microbial communities from the Arctic, to analyse light accelerated degradation of dissolved organic matter (DOM) -... | ecosystem: Environmental > Terrestrial > Soil >... | reverse complement strand
GAGGGGACGTGGTAGTCGGCCAGCTCGCCGATGCGGACGAGGCCTTCCTTGCCCGGGAGGATCTCCACGAAGGCGCCGAAGGTCATGAGGCGGGTCACGGTGCCCAGGTAGAGGGCGCCGATCTCGACCTCGCGGGTGAGGGACTCGATCCATTGGATGGCCTTGCGGGCATTCTCGCCCTGCACGGCCGCGATCTCGACGGTGCCGTCATCCTCGACGTTGATCTCCGTCCCCGTCTCCTCCTGGATCTTCCGGATCATGGAGCCGCCCTTGCCGATGATCTCGCGGATCTTCTCCGGGTTGATCTTGATCTTCGTGATGCGCGGCGCGAAGTCGCTCATCGTCTCGCGGGCGGAGGGCAGGACTTCGAGCATCTTGTCGAGGATGGTCATCCGCGCGGCGTGGGCCTTCTCGAGCCCCTGCCGGATGATCGCCTCGCTGATGCCGGTCACCTTGATGTCCATCTGGAGGGCGGTGATGCCATCCCGGGTGCCGGTGACCTTGAAGTCCATGTCCCCGAAGGCATCCTCCTTGCCGAGGATGTCGGTGAGGACGGTGAACGTCCCGTCCTTCTCCGACATGAGGCCCATTGCCGCGCCGGCGACCGGCGCCGAGATCGGCACGCCGGCATCCATGAGCGCGAGGGTGGAGCCGCAGGTGGCCGCCATGGAGGTGGAGCCGTTGGACGTCACGCACTCGGAGACGAGGCGGATGACGTACGGGAACTCGTCCGAGCTGGGGAGCACGGGCAGGAGCGCCCGCTCCGCGAGATGGCCGTGACCGATCTCGCGCCGGCCGGGGCCGCGCATCATCTTGTTCTCGCCGGTGCTGTACGGCGGCATGTTGTAGTGGTGGATGTAGCGCTTCTCGGTCTGCGGGCTGATCGTGTCGATCCGCTGGACGTCCGAGGACGGGCCGAGCGTCGCGATCGTGAGGGCCTGCGTCTCACCGCGCGTGAAGAGGCCGGAGCCGTGCGCTCGCGGAAGGACGCCGACCTCGACAGTGATCGTCCGGATCTCGTCGACGCCGCGCCCGTCCATGCGGATCCCCTCGGACAGGGTCAGCGTTCGAGCAGTCTTCTTGTGAACGAGGCCGAAGAGGGCCTTCGAGACGCGCGCCGCACGGCGGGCCGCCTCCAGCTTCGCCTTCGCCTCGTCCTTGGACGAACGGTTGGCGCGGATGGAGTCGGCGATCCCGGCCGAGAGCGTCTCGAGACGCGCTGGCAGTTCCGCGGCGATCGCCAGGAGCAGGGCGGCCGTCGCCTCGGCGTCCGGGAGGGCGCGGTGCGCCTGCTTCAGCTCGATGCCGAAGAAGCGCGAGAGCTCGCCCAGCGTGTAGCTGGGGAGGTCCGGGTAGCCGTCGCGGGCGAGCGTGAGCGTGTCGAGGTAGGTGCCCGGCCGGATTCGCGTCCCGTCGGCGAGTGCCGCCTCCAGGAACGCGATGTCGAAGCCCACCGAGTGGCCCACCAGGGTCGCCTCGCCGATGAAGGCGAGCGCCTGCCTGGCGGCTTCGACGGGGCTCGGCGCGCCGGCGACGTCCTTGTCCGTGATCCCGTGCATCTGGTTGCCGAAGATCGGCCGGCCCGGACTCACGAACGTGGACCAGCGGTCGACGACCTTGCCGCCCTTCACGCGAACGGCGGCCATCTCGATGAGGTCCGCCATCTCCGCGTGGGTGCCGGTCGTCTCGACGTCCAGCACGACGAACTCGGCGCCCGCCTTCGCTTTCGCGGCGAAGTCGAGGACCGAGCCGGTGCCGGCCTCCAGGAACGGGATCCGCTTCGTCTTGCCGACGGCCTCCTGGAGCTGCAGCTGGAGGTCGATGAGCGGCTGGAGCGCTCGGTGGCCGAACAGGATCGCCTCGGCCATCACGGACTCGGGGAGGATCTTTGCGCCGGCCTCCACCATCATGATCGCCTCGCGAGTGCCCGAGACGATGAGGTCGAGATCGGACTCGGCGAGCTGCGAAATGGTGGGGTTGATCACGAGCTCGCCGTCGATCCGGCCGATTCGGACTGCGCCGATGGGGCCGAGGAACGGGATCTCGCTGATCGTCAGCGCGGCGGACGCGGCGACGGTGCCGAGGACGTCCGGGTTGTTCTCCTGGTCAGTGGAGAGGACGGTGAGGACGACCTGCACGTCGTCCTTGTAGCCCTCCGGGAAGAGCGGTCGGATCGGCCGGTCCGTCAGGCGGGCGGCGAGGATCGCGGCCTCCGAGGGGCGCGATTCGCGCTTGATGAAGCCGCCGGGGATCTTGCCGGCCGCGTACATCCGCTCCTCGAAGTCAACCGTGAGCGGGAAGAAGTCCAGGTTCGGGCGGGGCTCGGATCGGTTGGCGGTGCCGAGCACCACGGTGTCACCGTACGTGATGGTGACGGACCCGCCGGCAAGACGGGCGAGCTTGCCTGTCTCGATGGTCAGGGGGCGTCCGCCGAATTCGACGGAAAAGGTGAGGGACACGAGCGTTCCTTTCTCGCTCGCGTCGGGGATGGACCGCTGCCGGCGTTCGCGCCGACCTCCGAATGCACGAAACCCGGGGTGCTCCCCCGGGCTTCAGCGCGTGCTCAGCGGCGCAGGCCGAGCCGTGCGATGACGGCGCGGTAGCGCGAGGCGTCCTTCTTCACGAGGTACGCGAGAAGGCGCCGGCGCTGGCCGACCATCTTGAGGAGGCCACGGCGGGAATGATTGTCCTTCGGGAACAGCTTGAGATGCCCCGTCAGGTCCTTGACCCGCTCCGTCAGGAGCGCGATCTGAACCTCGGCGGAGCCGGTGTCGCCTTCTCTCATTGCGTATTCGGCGACGATCCGGTCCTTGGTTTCCCGCACGAGCGGCACTCGGTCCTCCGACACGAAAACTTGTACTAACCGTTCTTGCAAACACGCCGAGAGTAGCAGGGGCCGGCGGTTCCTGCAAACGCCGGATCAGGTCCTGCAAACACGTCGAGCCGGGCGGGGGCCATGGGCCGTCTATCGCGGGCGAACGAAGGCGACCCGGAGGCGGCGGCCCGCCAGCGTCCCTGGCCGAGCGCGGACGCGGAGCGTGCCATCTTCGCCGACCCGGACGACGGCATCATGCGGGCGCGCGGGCGCGCTTCCGGGCGCGATCGCCGGCTCCACGGTCGCTGCGTACGGGCCGGCCGGCGGAAGCGCGACCGGGACCCCGAAGCGCAGTGCCGCCTCCCGGCCGCCGCTCAACCGATCGACGATCTCCCCGGTGACCGCGACCCGCCGTCCCAGGAGCGCCCGGGCCGTGGCGAGGTCGCCGGTCGCGATCGCGGTGCGGATCTCCGTGCTGCGCACCTGCCGGCCTTCGAAGTCGAACGGGGGAACGACCACGACCGAGAAGCCGTCCCGGGCGCCGAGGGCGGCGAGCGCGGCGGGCGTCCCACGCCGTTCGTGGCCGAAGGCGGCATCCGGCGTCATCAGGAACCCCGCCAGGCCGGTCCGCGCCCGGATCGACTCCACGAACACGTCGTAGGGCGTCCGGCGAAGCGCCTCATCGAAGTGCTGGACGATCGTCATCGCCACGCCCGCGTGCGCCAGGCGGACGAGGCGCTCATCCGGGTCGCACAGGAGCGGCGGCGCGGCGCCCGCGACGATCTCGTCGGGATGATGATCGAACGTCAGCACTGCCGGCACCGCGCCCAGGCGGCCGGCTGCCCGGCGGAGCTCGCGAAGCAGGTAGTCGTGCCCGCGGTGAAGGCCGTCGAAGACGCCCACGACAACGAGGAGCGGCCCATGCTGGGGACGCAACTCGGCGAGGCCGTGCAGGGCCGCCGGTGGTCCGGAGACACCGCGGGCGCGGGCCGGGGCGATCAGGTCCCGCTCAGCCACTCGGCGGGGTGCCGTCGCGCGGGACCAGGACCTTGTCGGGCACCAGGCGCCCACCGGCGCGCCGGGCGATCGCGGCCAGCGACCCATCTTCCGTCAGGAGCCGTACCCGGTTCACGGTCGGCGAGTCGGCGGCGGGCCCCACGTCGGCCGGGGCTGCGAGAACCGCCGGAAGGCGGCCGCCCTCGCCGATCCAGCCACCGTGCGCGACCACGACGAGCTCGTCCGGGCGGAGCGTCACGGCGGGGAGATCGTCGAGTCCCGTCCCGACCGGTCGGAGCAGGGCGGCGAACCGCCCGTTCGCCGCTGCCTCGCGCGCGACATCGAGGCTGATGGCGTCGTCGAGCGTGAACGGCCCCGCGGCGGAGCGGCGGAGCGCCCCGAGATAGGCCGCGCTGCCGACGGCCGCCCCGAGATCGCGCGCGAGCGCCCGGACGTAGGTCCCGGCGGAGCAGGCCACGTCGATCACCGCGAGCGGGTGGTCGAGGTCGGTTGCGTCCCAGCGCTCCAGCGCCAGCGCATGGAAGGTGGTCTCGCGTGCCGGCAGCTCGGGCGCGTGGCCGGCCCGGGCCAGGGCGTAGGCTCGCCGCCCGCCGATCTTGCGTGCGGAGAAGGCCGGCGGCAGCTGGAGGTGCGTCCCAAGGAAGCCGGCCAGGGCGGCCTCGACCGCTTCCCGGGTCGGGGCCGGCGGATTGCTCGGCGTCAGCTCGCCCTCCAGGTCGTCGGTGGTCGACGAGGCACCGAAGCAGACCGTCGCCCGGTACGCCTTGCGCGCACCGAGGTGGAACTCGACCACGCGCGTCCCGAGGCCAAGGTAGAGCGGGAGCACGCCCGACGCGAACGGATCCAGCGTTCCGCCGTGGCCGATCCGCTTCGTGCCGGCGAGGCGCCGGACGAGCGCGACGACATCGTGCGAGGTTGGCCCAACCGGCTTGTCCACCACGAGGATGCCGTTGAGCCCCGCATCGATGCGCCGCGGGCGGCGTTCACCCACGGCGTCGGCCGCGGCGACCAGGCCCTCGTCGGTCACCGGGCCACCGCCCGGGCGAACCGGATGGCCTCCGGGATGACGGCCGCAACTGCCTCGCCCAGGGGGAGGGCCAGCGAGGCGCCCGCGGCCCGGGGGTGCCCACCGCCGCCCCAGGTCCCGCAGAGGGCGGTGGCGTCCACGCCGCCGGGCACCGTGCGAACCGACAGCCGGGTAGCATCCCCCTTCTCCTTGAGCAGGAGGGCGACCTCGGCGGTCTCCGACTGGGCGAGGAGGTCGATGATCCCCTCGGAGTGCTCCGAGCGCGCCCCCGTCGCCACGAGGTCCGCGAGCTCCATCGTCGAGGCGATCACGAGGCCGTCCGCGTGCGACTGCAGCCGCCCGAGGACTCGCCCGAAGAGCGCCAGCTGCGCATCCGGCTTCGAGCGGTAGAGGCGCCGGCTGATCTCCGAGAGCGGTGCCCCCGCCTCCACGAGCGCGGCCGCCACCTGGAGCGTCCGGGGCGTCGCATTCGGGTGGGCGAACGTGGCGGTGTCCATCACGATCCCCGCCGTCAGCGCCGCGGCCAGCCTTCCCTCCCCCGCCGCCAGGGGGACGCCGAGCCGCGTGGCGAGGAGCGCCACCATCTCGCATGTCGCCGCGGCGCCCGGGTCGATCCAGGCGAGGCCCCCGGACCCGTCATTGCTGGCGTGGTGGTCGATGGTGAGGAGCGGCGTCGTGGCGAACAGCGCGGCGTTACGGTCGCGGATCGCGCCGACCCGGGAGAGGTCGCCGCAGTCGCACAGGACGACGAGGTCGTAGGCCACGTCCGGTTCCGGGTCGGTCCGAACGCTGTCGCTGCCGTCGAGGAAGCGGTAGAGATCCGGCACGGCGTCCGCGGCGGCCACGGTGGCCCGCGCGCCGAGCGCTTCGGCGAGCATGCCGATCGCGATCGCCGCCCCCAGCGCGTCCGCGTCCGGGCTCTCGTGGCCGATGGCCAGCACCCGCCGCGCACCGCGCAGGCGCTCCACCACGGCGTCGGGAACGACCGCGGCCAGCGGTCGCAGATCGATGGGCATCTATCCGGTCCGGCGGGGTCGTCTGGCGGGCGACGTCGGCCGCCTGCCAGACGTGGGGAGATTCCGGGGTCCGCCTTCCTTCCGGCGGCGACGCGCGAATGGGACCCCGGCGCGCTCACCGACCTGGCCGGGCGCGTGGGTCTCCCCGGCGCCCGGATCGGCCCCCCGCTCTTGCTCGGGCTCCGGCGTGTCACCCTCGCGGGGCAGGCGCGCGACGGGCGTGGGGAGCGATTCCTTCACGGGTGCGTCGGCGAGCGACGCCGCCCGGGGCGCGTCGCCGTGCTCCAGCTCATCGAGGATCTGGAGGACGCGGGTGCCGCGCTCCATCGAGCCGTCGAGCTCAACGTGGAGCGCGGGGATGCGTCGCAGGCGGAGCCGGACGCCCAGCTCGCGCCGGACGAACCCCATGGCCCGATCCAGGGCGGCCAGCGTCTCGCGCCGCTCGGCGGCATCGCCGATGACGCTGACCCAGACCTTGGCGTGCGAAAGGTCGGACGTCGTCTCGACGTCCGTCACCGTCGCGAACCCGATCCGGGGATCGGCGACCTCCCTGGCCAGGATCGCGCCGATCTCCTGGCGAAGGAGCTCGTCGACCCGGTCCGTGCGTTGGCTCATGGCCGGCCGCTACCGAAGGCTCGAGCGGCTCACCGACTGCTGGGTGAACGCCTCGATGATGTCGCCCTCCGCGAGATCGTGGAACCCGGCCAGGCCGATGCCGCACTCGTAGCCCTGGGCGACGTCGCGAACGTCGTCACGGAAGCGCCGGAGCGAGTCCAGCTTGTCCGTGGCGATCAGCTTGGCGTTGCGGTAGACCCGGACGCCGGCCGTCCGCGGGATGTGGCCGTCCGTCACGAACGAACCCGCGATGACCGTGCTCTTGCCCACCCGGAAGATCTGGCGGACCTCCGCGCGACCCTCCACCTGCTCCACGATCTCCGGCTCGAGCATGCCCTTGAGGGCGGCCTCGATGTCGTCGGTGAGCTTGTAGATGATGTCGTAGAGGCGGACGTCGACCTTCTCCGCCTCCGCCGTCCGGCGGGCCTGCGGGTCCAGCTTCGTGTTGAAGCCGACGACGATCGCGTTCGACGCCGAGGCGAGCAGGATGTCGTTGTCGGTGATGTCGCCGGTGCCCTCGTGGAGGACGCTGATGCGGACCTCGTCGGAGATGATCTGCCCCAGCGCGTGCGTGATCGCCCCCAGCGAGCCGGAGACGTCCGCCTTCAGGATGATCCGGAGCTCCTTGGACTGGCCCTCCTGGAACTGGTTGAACAGGTCCTCGAGGGTCGCCTTCTGACTGGTCCCCGTCTGTGCGGCGGCCGCGATGCGGGTCTGCTCAACCAGGGACCGGGCGGTCTTCTCGTCCGCGACGACGCGCAGGATGTCGCCGGCCTCCGGCACCTCGTCGAGCCCGAGCACGAGCGCCGCGGACGATGGGCCGGCCTTCAGGATCCGCTTGCCGGCCGCGTTCTCCAGCGCCTTGACCTTGCCGTAGGTCTTGCCGACCACGACGATGTTGCCGATCCGGAGCGTGCCCGTCTGGACGACGACGGTGGCCACGGGGCCGCGGCCCCTGTCCAGCTCGGCCTCGATGATCGTCCCGATCGCTTCGCGCTTCGGGTTTGCCTTGAGCTCCTGGAGGTCGGCGACCAGGTTCACCATGTCGAACAGGTCGTCGAGGCCCTGGCCCGTCTTCGCCGACACCGGCACGAGCGGAACGTCGCCGCCGTACTCCTCGATGACGACGTTCGCCTCCGTGAGCTCGGTCTTGACGCGATCCAGGTTCGCGTCCGGCTTGTCGATCTTGTTGAGGGCGATGATGATCGGCACCTTGGCCGCCCGGGCGTGGCTGATCGCCTCGAGCGTCTGGGGCATGACGCCGTCGTCCGCCGCAACCACGATGATCGCGATGTCCGTGACCTTGGCGCCGCGGGCGCGCATGGCCGTGAACGCCTCGTGACCGGGCGTGTCCAGGAAGACGACCTTCTTGTCGTCCCTTACGATCTCCGACGCGCCGATGTGCTGGGTGATCCCGCCGCGCTCACCGGCCGCCACGGCGGTGCTCCGGATCGCGTCGAGCAGGCTCGTCTTGCCGTGGTCCACGTGGCCCATCACGGTGACGATCGGTGCCCGGGGCAGCAGGAGCGCCGGGTCGTGGTCGACGAAGAGCGTCTCCTTGGTCGCGGGGGCCGGCGCCTCCGTGCGCTGGTCCTCGGCCGTCGTGACCGGCGCCTCGGCCTCCGCCGTCTCGAATCCCAGCTCCGTCGCGACGAGCGACGCGGTATCGCGGTCAATCAGCTGGTTGATGGTGGCGAAGATCCCGCTCTTGATGAGCTCCCGGATCACGTCCGCGGGGTTGACCGCCAGGACCTCCGAGAGTTCCTTGACCGTGATCGTGGGCGGCAGCACGACGGCGCTGCGATCTCGCGGGTCGGCGACGGAGACCGGCGTGAAGCCGCCACCCTCGCGTCGCTGCGGCTTGCGGGGCCCGCGGCGCCCGCGGGTTCCGCTCCTGCTCCTGGCCATCAGGCCCCTCCTTCTTGGTCGTCCTGGTTCTGCATCAAGCCGGCGGCGGCGCCGACGACCCGCGGCGGGTCGAACAGCCCGACCGGGATCGGGACCGCGAGCGCGCGTCGCAGGGCGCCCTTCGTCATCGCGGCTTCGTGGCAGGCCTGGTCGGCGCACACGTAGGCGCCGCGCCCGGGTGCCCGCCCCGTGGCGTCCAGGACGACCGCGCCGCCGGGCGTCCGAACCACCCGCAGCAGCTCGCGCTTCTCGCGGGGCGTCCGGCAGGCGACGCAGGTCCGGGTCGGATGCTGCCGGGGTGGCAGCCCGCCGGCTTCGCGCCGCGCTACGGTGTCACCTCCGCCGCGGGCGCGTCCGCGACAGCCGGGGTCTCGACCGCGGCGGCTGCCGGGAGATCCAGGGCGTCACCCGGCGCGGCCGCAGGAAGCGCCGCGGCCTCGTGCGGCGGCGCGTCGCTCCGGATGTCGATCCGCCAGCCGGTCATCTTCGCCGCCAGGCGGGCATTCTGTCCTTCGCGCCCGATCGCCAGCGAGAGCATCTTCTCGGGAACGATGACGTTCGCGATCCGGTGCTCCTCGTCGATGTGCACGGCTACGACCTGCGCGGGGCTGAGCGCCTTCGCGACGAAGACCGCCGGGTCCTCGTGCCACTCGATCACGTCGATCTTCTCGCCGGCAAGCTCGGCGACCACGGCCTGGACGCGGGCGCCACGCTGGCCCACCGTCGCTCCGACCGGGTCCAGGCCTTCCTGCCGGGACGCCACGGCCACCTTGGAGCGACTGCCCGGCTCGCGGGCGATCGCCTTGATCTCCACGGTGCCGGCGTGGATCTCCGGGACCTCCAGCTCGAAGAGCCGGCGCAGGAAACCCTTGTGCGTGCGGCTGACCAGGACCTGGGGGCCCTTCGGCGCGCGGCGAACCTCCAGCACGAACGCCTTGACGTTCTGGCCGATCCGGTAGTGCTCCACGGGAGACTGCTCTGTCGTGGCGAGGATCGCCTCCGCCTTGCCGAGGTCGAGGATGATCGCCCGTGGCTCGACCCGGTTGACGGTCCCGGTGATGAGATCACCCTCGCGACTGGCGAACTGGTCGTAGACGACGTCACGCTCGGCCTCGCGCAGGCGCTGCAGGACCACCTGTTTCGCGGTCTGGGCGCCGATCCGTCCGAAGGCGTCCTGGCCGAGCTGCTCCGTGACGACCTCGTCGCCCAGCTCGGCATCCGGCTTGATCGCCCTCGCTTCGTCGAGGGTCATCTCCGTGAGCGGGTCCTCCACGACGACAACACAGCGGCGCTCGCGGGTCACGAGCATCTCGCCGCGCTCCGGGTCGATGCGGACGCGGACGTCCTCGTTGCCCGGGATCCGGCGATACGCGGACTCGATCGCATCGGAGATCGTGAGGATGAGCTGCTCCCGCGGGACGCCCTTCTCGGCGTTGAGCTGGAGGAGGGCGCCCACGAAGTCACGGCTCATGTGGTGTACCTCCAAGCTCATGTTCGACGCACGGCGGCCGGTCGCGGCCGACCGAAAGAAAAACGTGGGGGTCACCCACGTCATGGAGCGGCGCGGTCGAAGTTCCGCGGAGTATACCCCACTTGGGGGGCGTCCTCCCGGTAGCCGTTCCGGACGACCGCGCGCACGCCGCCGCGGAGAAGCGCCGGCTAGGTCGTCGGCCCGGTCGTCGCGACCGCGTCGGGCACGTCCCCGGGGGTCGGGTAGCGCCGCGCCACGTACTCCTCGAGCAGCCCGATGAAGCGGGCCACGATGTCGTCGCCGCGGTACGTGGCGTGCAGCGTGCCGTCCACGAAGACCGGCGCGACCGGCTCCTCGAAGGTGCCAGGCAGGCTGATCCCGATGTCCGCGTGCTTGCTCTCGCCGGGTCCGTTGACGACGCAACCCATCACGGCGACCTTGAGATCCTCCACGCCCGGGTGGAGCTCTCGCCAGGCCGGCATCCGCTCCTTGAGGTGCGCCTGGATGTCGCGCGCCATCTCCTGGAAGAAGACGGACGTCGTCCGCCCGCAGCCCGGACAGGCGCTCACCTGCGGCGCGAAGCTGCGCAGTCCCAGCGACTGCAGGACCTGCTGGGCGACCTCCACCTCGAGCTCCCGCCCGGCGCCGGGTTCCGGCGTCAGCGAGACGCGGACCGTGTCCCCGATCCCCTCGCTGAGGAGGACGCTGAGGCCGGCCGTGGAGGCAACGATCCCCTTCATTCCCATGCCGGCCTCCGTGAGGCCAAGGTGGAGCGGATAGTCGCATTGCGCCGCCAGCCGGCGGTAGATGTCCACGAGGTCGCGGACGCCCGACACTTTCGCGCTCACGATGATCCGGTCGTGGCCGAGCCCGGTCTCCTCGGCCAGCTCCGCGGACCGGAGCGCCGAGGCGAGCATCGCCTCGATCATCACGTCCCGGCTGTCACGGGGCGAGGCAAGGGCGGCATTCGCCTCCATCATCGAGGTGAGGAGCGCCGGGTCCAGCGAACCCCAGTTGACGCCGATCCGGATGGGCCGGTCATGCTCGATGGCGACCCGCACGATCGTCTGGAAGTTGTCGTCATGGCGCTTCGCGCCCACGTTGCCGGGATTGATCCGGTACTTCGCCAGCGCCCGCGCCGCCTCCGGGTGGTCCACGAGGAGCTGGTGCCCGTTGTAGTGGAAGTCACCCACGATCGGCGTCTCGAAGCCGAGGTCCCGGACCTTCCGGACCATCTCCGGCACGGCGGCCGCGGCCGCCTCCGTGTTGACGGTCACCCGGACCAGCTGGGAGCCGGCGGCGGCAAGCCGGACGACCTGGAGCGCGGTGGCGTCGGCGTCCGCCGTGTCCGTGTTCGTCATCGACTGGACGACCACCGGGTGGGCGCTTCCCACGAGCACGCCGCCGACGTCGACCGACGCGGTGGGCCGACGGCGCGGGCGCAGCTGATCCGCGCTCGTCACGGCGTGCCTCCGCCCACCTGCCGGGCGATATCGAAGTACGTGATCCAGATGAGGAACCCGAACAGGAAGACGAACCCGACCAGGTAGGTCAGGCGCTCCACCGAGATGGCGGTCTGCTCCGAGAGGCCCGCGCCGCGCACGCCCGCCCGGCGCATGAGCGCCCCGCCGCGCGCGAGGAGGGACTTGAGGAGGAGAACGAGGATGCGGCCGCCGTCCAGGGGCGGGAAGGGCAGGATGTTGACGAGGGCGAGGTTCGCCGAGAGCAGGCCGGCAAGGTAGAGCGTGAAGATCGGGCCGAGCTGCCAGAAGACGTCGCCGACCTGGACGGCGATCCCGATCGGCCCGGTGACGGGGGGCGCCTGCGTGGGATTGGACGCGATCGACGAGACGAGCGAGGCGAGCCCGTCGATGATGAGCCGGAACGCGCTCACGGTCCACGCTGCACCCGCCCCGACCGCGGCAAGCGGGTCGCGCCCGGCGTACGCGCCGGAGAAGGCCAGGCCCGCGCTGCGAATCCCGAGGGCGCCCTTGTCTGCGGCGACGTCGGGTGGCCGCAGCGTCACCGTGACGTCGCGCTCGGCACCGTCCGCGGCACGCACGTGGAGCGTGACCGTCTGGCCGGCCCGATCGCGGAGCGCCGCAATCGCGTGCTGCCCGGCGTCCGGGCTCGGGAGGAGGTCGAACGTGGTCCCGTCGATCGCGAGGATCGTCTCGCCGGCCCGCAGACCGGAGAGGTCCGCCGGGGATCCGGCCACGACCTCGTTGAAGATGATCCCGCCCTGCGGGGTGGCGAGCCAGGCGATCCCGGTGAAGATCACGAACGCCAGCAGCAGGTTCATGCCAACCCCGGCGAGCAGGACCAGAAGCTTCTTCGGAAGCCCGGCGACGGCGAAGGAGCGCGGGTCGTCGGAGTCGCCGTCCTCGCCCTCGAGCCGCACGAAGCCGCCGATCGGCAGCCAGTTGAGCGTGTAGATCGTCTCGCCGCGGTCACGCATGACCTTTGCTCGCGGCGGGAAGCCGATCCCGAACTCGTGGACGCGGATGCCGAAGAAGCGCGCCAACACGAAGTGGCCGAACTCGTGAATCACGACGAGCGCGCAGAGGATGAAGATGAAGAGGAGGATCGTGATCGCCCCCTGGATGATCGCCATGACTCCTCCTACGCGGGGCGCTCGCCGGCGGTTCCCGGCGCGCTGAACGCGGCGCGGACCTCGCGGTCCAGCGCCACGAGATCATCGTACCCCGGAGCCTGCCCGGCACCCGTGCCGAAGCGGGCGACGGCATCCTCGAGGAGGCGTGGGATCCCGGGGAAGTCGAGCGTCCCGCCAAGGAACCGCCCGACGGCCACCTCGTCCGCGGCGATCAGCGCGGCGGTGGCGCGTGACCCGAGCATCCCGGCCTCGCGGGCGATCCGGAGCGCCGGGAAGCGCGACTCGTCGGGCGCACGGAACTCCAGCCGGCCGGCGGCCACGAGGTCCGGCGCGGCGGCCGGCGATGGGCGTCGGGACGGATACGTGATCGCGTACTGGATGGGGAGCCGCATGTCCGGGGTACCGAGCTGGGCCTTGAGCGACCCATCGACGAAGCGGACGGCCGAGTGGACAACCGACTGGGGATGGATGACGACCTCGATGGCCGGGTACGCCATGCCGTAGAGCCAGTGCGCCTCGATCACCTCGAGGCCCTTGTTCGCGAGCGTCGCCGAGTCGATCGTGATCTTCGCCCCCATGCTCCACGTCGGGTGGCGGAGCGCCATCGCCGGCGTGATGCCGGCGAACGCCTCGGCCGGCGTGTCGAGGAACGGGCCGCCGGACGCCGTCAGGACGAGCGCGGCAACTCCCGCCATCTCTTCGCCGACCAGGCACTGCCAGATCGCGGAGTGCTCCGAGTCGATCGGTCGGAGCCAGCCGAGCGGGCTGGCGAGTGGGCCGCGCGGCTCGGCCGCAGCATGCTCCGCGGCGCGGGCCCGGGCCTCGGCCATGACGAGGTGGCCGCCCGCCACGAGCGGCTCCTTGTTCGCGGTGGCGACCACCTTGCCGGCCCGAAGCGCCGCCAGGACGGGGCGGAGGCTCACGATGCCACCCGTCCCGACCACCACGAGGTCGACGTCGTCGCGCGTCGCGAGCTCGACGAGCGCATCCGCGCCGTGAACGCGAAGCGTGCCGGCCGGGAGGTCGAGCGGTGTCTCGTCCCCGAGCGCGACCGCGGCCGGCCGGAACTGGCGGGCCTGGGATTCGAGGAGCGCCGCCTGCGAGCCGGTCGCGAGCGCCACGACGCGCCAGCCGGGAGCAAGCCCGGCCAGCACCTCGAGCGCCTGCCTCCCGATGGAGCCGCCGGAGCCGAGGAGCGCGACGCGGACGGGCGGGCGCGAACGACCCGGGTCAGCCATGGACGAGGGCGACCCACGTCGCCAGCACGGGCGCGGCGAAGAGGATCGAGTCGATCCGGTCGAGGATCCCGCCGTGGCCCGGGATCAATGTCCCGGAGTCCTTGGCGCCGGCCGCGCGCTTGAGGAGGCTCTCCGCGAGGTCTCCCGCCTGGGCGGCGGCGCCGAGGAGTGGCCCAAGGACGAGGGCCTCCAGCGGATCGGCGGACGTCGCCAACAGGACGAGCGCGACGGCCGCGGTGGCCCCAACGAGGCCCCCCAGGACGCCCTCGAGGGTCTTCGTCGGCGAGATCCAGGGCAGGAACGGGCGCCGCCCGATCGCGCGACCCACGAGGTAGGCGCCGGTGTCGAAGCTCCAGACCCCCGCCACGAGCACGAGGATCCAGCGCCGCTCGGGCCAGAAGACACCCGCGAAAGGCGCGGGGTCCGTCCACTGGGTGGTGAGGTTCGCCGCCGCCCCCAGCAGCCCAACGTAGAGGGCCCCGAAGAGCGTGACCGACCATGCCGCGAACCCGGCAGCGGGGTCGCGGCGGGCGAACGCCGCGACGGCCAGGCCAACGGCGACCACCCCGACGAGGGTGACGCCGTCGACCGCCTTGACGCGTCCCGCGAGGTCAAGGGCCGCCGCAGGCCGGCCCAGCAGGTGGCTGCCGAGGATCGCCGGGATCGCCGCCGCCACGACGAGGACCGCCGCCCCGGCGACGACCCCGTGGCGGATGACCGGCCTGCCCGCGAGCGACAACAGCCGCTCGACCTCGTGGGCCGCCACGATCGCGAGGATCGCGGCGATGATGCCGATCCCGACGCCGCCGAGCGCGATCGCGGCAACGACGACCGGGACGATGACGATCGCGCTCAGGGTCCGCTCGCGCACGGGGTCGCCCTAGGTCCCGAAGCGGCGGGAGCGCCGCGCGAACTCCTCGAGCGCGGCGTCGAACGCCCCGGCATCGAAGTCCGGCCAGAGCGCCGCGCAGGAGTGGAACTCCGCGTAGGCCGACTGCCAGATCAGGAAGTTCGAGAGGCGCTGCTCTCCGCCGGTCCGGATCACGAGGTCCGGGTCGGGCAGGCCCGCGGTGTAGAGATGAGCCGCGATCGTGGCTTCGTCGATCTCGTCGGCCGGGGTCCGCGCCGCGACGATGGCCCGGACCGCGTCCACGATCTCGGTCCGCCCCGCGTAGTTGAAGGCGATGTTGAGGGTCAGGCGCGTGCCGCCCTCGGTGGCCGCGAGGGCCTCCGTGATCGAGCCCCGGATGTCGGCAGGCACCTCGGCCAGGCGTCCCGAGACGCGCACGCGGACCCCCTGCCGGACCAGTTCCGGCGTCTCGGCGCGGATCGCCTGGTCGAGCAGCGAGAACAGCCCCGTCACCTCGTCGTCGGAGCGAGCCCAGTTCTCGCGGCTGAACGCGTAGACGGAGAGGACGGCGATCCCGCGCCGGATCGCGTGCTCCACGAGCCACCGGATCTTGTCGACCCCAGCCGCATGTCCCTCGAGCTCCGGCACGCCGTGGGCACGAGCCCAGCGACGATTGCCATCCATGATGATCGCCACGTGGGTCGGCCGGGAACCCGCCTCGGGCGATTCGTCCGTCCCGGCGGCGAGCGGGTCCCCGTGGGCGGCCGGTGGCGCGTCCGTCGGCCGGGCCAGCTGGGCGCGGCTCACCTAGACCTCGAGGACCTCGCGCTCCTTCGCCCCGCCAACCTTGTCGACCTCGGCGATCTGGCGATCAGTGACCTTCTGGAGGGCTTCCAGCTCGCGATGCGCCTCGTCCGTTCCGAGCTCGCCGTCGCGCTCCTCCTTCTTGATCGCGTCGGCGGCCTCGCGGCGCAGGTTCCGGATCTCGACCCGGGCCTCCTCCATCCGGCGATGGACGACCTTGACGATGTCGCGCCGTCGCTCTTCGGTCAGCTGCGGGATGTTGAGTCGAACCGCCGTGCCGTCGACGTTCGGGGTCAGACCCACGTCGCTCTTGAGGATGGCCTTCTCGATCGCACCGAGCACGCTCCGATCCCACGGCTGGATCACGATCTGGTGCGGCTCCGGCACGCTGATGCCCGCCAGCTGGTTGAGAGGCGTGGACGTGCCGTAGTACTCGACGTGGATCCGCTCGACGAGGGCAGTCGAGGCCCGGCCGGTCCGAATCCCCTGCAGGTCACGCTCCAGGACGTCGACCGCGCGCGTCATCTTCGGCTCGATGGCCCCGAGGACCTGGCTGCTCATGCGGGGGTACCTCCGGCAATACGGGTCCCAACGTGCTCCCCTATTGCGGCCCGGCGCACGTTGTCGGGCCGATTCAGGTCGAAGACGATGATCGGAAGATCATTCTCCATGCAGAGCGAGACGGCCGTCGTGTCAAGCACGGCCAGCCGCTTGGCCAGGACGTCCGCGAACGTCAGCTCGGTGTAGCGCTGCGCGTCCGGGTGGGTCACCGGGTCGGCCTCGTAGACGCCATCGACCTTCGTGGCCTTGAGGAGCACGGATGCGCCGATCTCGACAGCCCGCAGGGCGGCGGCCGTGTCGGTCGTGAAGTACGGGTTGCCAGTCCCGGCCACGAAGATCGCGACCCGGCCTTTCTCGAGGTGGCGGATCGCGCGTCGCCGGATATACGGCTCGGCGACTTCGTTCATGGCGATGGCCGTCATCACGCGAGTCGGGACACCGACCCGTTCCAGCGCGTCCTGCAGCGCGAGCCCGTTCATGACCGTGGCCAGCATGCCGATGTAGTCGCCGGTGGCGCGATCCATCCCGCGGGCGGCCGCCGCGAGGCCGCGGAAGATGTTGCCGCCCCCGACCACGATCCCGACCTGGACGCCGGCCGCCCGGGCGGCCCCGACCTGGCCGGCAATGAACGCGCAGAAGGCAGGGTCGACGCCGTATTGGCGCTCACCGAGGAGCGCTTCGCCGGAGATCTTGAGCAGGACCCGGCCGTACCGAGGCGTCGACACGCGGCTGGCCGTTGCCGCGGTCCTGGCCCCGGTCTCGCTCACAGCTCCTCGCCCAGCGCGTAGCGGGCGAAGCGGCGGACGCGGATGTTCTCGCCGATCGTGGCGATCGCCGCCGTGACGAGGTCGCGAACGCTCAGGTCGGTGTCACGGAACGGCTGCTCCATGAGGCAGACCTCGGCGTACCACTTCTTGAGCTGGCCCTCGACGATCTGCGGCCGGATGTGCTCGGGCTTCTTCTGGGTCGCCTCGTCCGCCAGGAGGGCGGCGTTCTTCGCCTCCAGGTCCGCGGCGGGGATCCGGTCCACGTCCACCCAGGTTGGGGCGAGGCCGGCGACCTGGACTGCCAGATCGTGGACCAGCTTCTGGAACTGCTCGGTCCGCGCGACGAAGTCCGTCTCGCAGTTGACCTCGATGAGGACACCGACGCGCCCGCCCGGATGGATGTAGCTGGAGATGAGGCCATCGCGCGCCTCGCGGCTGGCCTTCTTGGCGGCCGCGGCCAGGCCGCGCTCGCGGAGGAGGACTACGGCCTTCTCGAGATCGCCGTCCGACTCTTCGAGGGCGTGCTTGCAGTCCATGAAACCGGCGCCGGTGCGCTCGCGAAGCTCCTTGACGTCGCTCGCGGAGAAGTTCGCCATGGGTGGGTGCGTCTCCTGTCAGGTTCGGTCGGTGGCGCGCTCGCCGCCGGCCGGGCTGGGATGCCGGAGGGTCACTCGACCGGGTTGACCAGGTCCATCGTCGCGGCTGCCTCGACCGGGGCGGCGGTTGCCGCTCCGGGCAGGAGCGCCTCCTCCTCGACGTCGGGCTCGAAGGTGAGGGACCCGCCGGCCGCGAGCTGCGCGACGAGATCGTCCGCCGAGGCCAACTCGTCCGCCTCGAAGGCGGCCCCCATCTCCGGCTCCGGTTCAGGCTCGCGGTCGCTCCGGGCGGCGCGCTCGCGGCCTCCCTCGATCGCGGCATCGGCGATCAGCGAGCAGAGCAGCCGGATGGCGCGGATCGCGTCGTCGTTGCCCGGGATGATGTAGTCGAGCTCGTCCGGGTCGACGTTCGTGTCGCCGGTCCCGATGATCGGGATCTCAAGCTTGATGCATTCGGCGACCGCGATCCGCTCCCGGGCCGGATCGATGATGAAGACCGCGCCAGGCAGGCGCCGCATCTTCCGGATTCCGCCGAGCGAGAGCTTCAGCTTGCGCAGCTCCTCGGAGAGGACGGCGGCTTCCTTCTTCGACAGGCGATCGAAGTCGCCGTTGATCTGGCGGGCCTCGAGCTGCTCGAGGAGGCCGAGGCGCTTCTTGATCGTCACGAAGTTCGTGAGCATGCCGCCGAGCCAGCGGCTCGTGACGTACGGCTGGCCCGCGCGCTCGGACTCCTGGATGATCGGCTCCTGCGCCTGCTTCTTCGTGCCGACGAAGAGGACCTGCTCGCCGCGGGCGGTGGTCTCGCGGATCGCGTCGAGGGCGAGGTCGAGGCGCTTGACCGTCTGGGCCAGGTCGATGATGTGGATCCCATTGCGCTCCGCGAAGATGAACGGGCGCATCTTGGGATTCCAGCGGCGGGTCTGGTGGCCGAAGTGAACGCCGGCCTCGAGGAGCTGCCGCATGGAGACGGTGGGCACGGGGATGGACCTCCTGTTCGGTTGTTCCTCCGCGGGCCCTGCTCCGGGACCGGGCGACGCTTCCGCGGCCCGGCACCGACCCGAAAGCGTGGTCTGGCACCGCGTGTGATCTCGCCGGCCATGTTCTCGGCACGGCGGCAATCGCCGGGCGATCCGGCGGCCGGGGCGGAGTCTACCACAGGGTCTGGGCCCGGCCGGGTCGCGGCTCTCGTTGGGTCGGGTCGCGGCTGCCACCGCGCGACGTGCGATCAACCGATCCCTCGATGGTGGCGGACTTGCGCCGGACCGCCGGGTGGCGACGGTGGCTCCAGGACCACGAGGTCCAGGCGGATCGGGAGATCCGGCAGGACCGTCCCGTCGGGAAGTCTGCCTGCTTCGAGCAACCGGCCGACGCCGGCCCGGAGATGGGCGAGCTTGCGGTGATCCACGGTCTCCTCGGGCAAGCCGAAGTCGCGACGGCGACGCCAGCGCACCTCGACGATCACGAGGGTCCGCGGAGGGCCGGGATCCACCGCCACGAGGTCCAGCTCCGATCGTCCCGCGCGCACTCGGCGGCCGAGGAGCCGCCAGCCCCGTGCGGACAACCGTGCGGCCACATCATCTTCGGCGGCGTCGCCCGCCCGCTGGGCGAGCGTCCGCGGCGAGGGTGGGACGTACGCGGCCATGCCGCACCCTACCCGCCAGGGATCACCGCGGACTTACCTGGCCAGGGCAGCCAACGGCTTCGGTTCCGGCTCCGGCACCGCGTCGACCGCGTCAAAGCGGAGTTCCAGCTGCTCGATGCCCGCCAGCGCCTCGCGGATGGGCGCGAACGACCGTCGGTGGTATGGCGTGACGCCGAGCGCCCGGAGGGCGGCCCGATGCTCGGCGGTCGCGTAGCCGGCGTTGTGCTCCCAGCCGTAGCCCGGGTACCGCACGGCGAGCAGCGCCATCAGCCGGTCACGAACGACCTTGGCGACGACCGAGGCGCAGGCAATCGAGTAGACGCACGCATCGCCGTCGACGATCGCGTCGTACGGGCCGACGTCGGCCTCGAAGCCGGCGATCGGGAGGCCGTCGACCAGGACGTGGTCGTGGCCTCCAAGCTGGGCGATCGCGCGGCGCATCGCGAGATGCGTGGCGTGGTAGACGTTGAGCCGGTCGATCTCCGCCACGGACGCTGCGCCGACGCCGACCGCCACGGCCCGTCGCCGAATCTCGGGGGCGAGCGCCTCGCGCTGGGACGCGGAAAGCGTCTTCGAATCCCGGACGCCGGTGATCTGCCGGCAGTTCGGCCGGAGGATCACGGCCGCGGCGACAACCGGCCCACAGGTGGGCGCGACCCCCACCTCGTCGACCCCAGCGACGCGGGTGGCGCCGGCCTTCCAGAGCAGCCGTTCGCGGCGAAGCGTGGGCACGGGTGGGGCCATCGCCGGACAGCGTAGCCGAGCCATCGCTCCGCCGCGGAATCGAAACGGCCCCGCCGGGGCGGGGCCGCATCAGCCTGGCGTGCGCGCCACTCGGGCGCGCCGTGCGTCACTTCGTGCGGCGCTCGCGGAGCGTGGCGGCCTTGCCGACCCGACGGCGCAGGAAGTAGAGCTTTGCGCGGCGCGCCACGCCGTGCCGGACGACCTCGATCTTCTCGATCCGCGGGCTGTTGACCTTGAACGTCCGCTCGACGCCCACGCCGGAGGCGATCCGCCGGACGGTCAGCGACCGCGTGATCCCACCACCCGTCAGGCGCAGGATGGTCCCCTCGAAAATCTGCACGCGCTCCCGGTTTCCCTCGACCACCTTGGCGCTGACCTTGACGGTGTCGCCGGGCGCGAGGGTCGGGATATCGCTTCGAATCTGGTCCTTGACGATCTCGTCGAGTACGTTCACCGGGTCGACCCCTGCTGCATCGGGCGGCCGGGACGGTCCCGCGAGCCGCATTTCTGGGCACCATGGATCGGTCGCGGGAGGGCGACCGACGGCGGAGTATAGCATGGGGCGGACGCGATCACGGGACCCCGCGCCGATCCGCCGGGGGTTCGCCGACGCCGTCGTCCGCTTCGTGCGCTGTGCGTTTCTCGATGACGTCGCCGAGCAGGCGCGCCTCTTCGGCGCTGAAGGGCCGGCCCTCGAGGAGATCCGGTCGCCGCTCCAGCGTGCGTCGGAGTGATTCGCGGAGCCGCCACTGGCGCACGGCGCCGTGGTCGCCCGAGGTGAGGATCTCCGGAACGCCCGCTCCTTCGAAGAGGGCCGGGCGCGTGTACTGCGGATACTCGAGGAGTCCGCTGCTGAACGACTCGTCGATGAGCGAGCTCGACTCGATCGCGCCGGGCAGGAGCCGCAGCACCGCATCGCAGACGACGAGCGCGGGCAGCTCCCCACCGGTCAGGACGAAGTCGCCGATCGACAGCTCGAGGTCCACCATGGCGCGGATGCGCTCGTCGACGCCCTCGTAGCGGGGGCACACGAGGACCAGGTGCGGTCGCGTTGCAAGGTCCTCGGCGCGACGTTGCCGGAACGGCTCGCCGGCGGCATCGAACAGGATGATCGTGGAGTCCGGCCGACGCAGGGCAGCAAGCGCCGCAGCCACCGGCTCCGGGCGGAGCACCATCCCCGCGCCGCCGCCGTACGGGGCATCGTCGACGCTGCGGTGACGCCCCAGGCCCCATGCCCGAAGGTCGTGCACTCGAATCGACGCGAGGCCTTCTTCCTGGATGCGCGCGGGGATGCTCGCCGCGAGCGGCCCGGCTAGCATCTCCGGGAAGAGCGTGAGAATCTCGACTTCGAGCGGCACGTGATCGGCCCTCAGTCCGGGGCGATCCCGGGGTCGACTTCCGGCGCGGGCGCTCCCTCCGGGGAGCCGGGCCCGCGGGGCTCCGGGGCGTCGCTCGCGGAGGGCGGCTGGCTCGCGCGCTGCTCGCCCTTGCGGGCCCGCGGTGGGCGGGGCGGCCGCGGCGGCCGTATCTGGTCCGGCGTCGGCAGATCCAGGGCGTCGGGGTCTGCCACGATCTCGCCCCGCCGCGGCGCCAGGATCCTGACGAACGGACGTGCGACCGGCAGGTCGAAGGCGCCGCGCGGACCACCCTCCACGACCAGCATCTCCGCGCCGCCGGAACGGTAGACGTCCCGCACGGTTCCGAGCGCGCTGCCATCCGGGTCGACGACGGGACAGCCGCGCAGCTCGTGCCAGTAGTAGCTGCCGCGGGGCAATGGCGGGACAACGCCCGCGTCCGCCTCGAGATAGACCGACAGGTAGGCGGCCGCCGCGTTGCGCGTCGGGATCTCGCTGAACCGGACGACCCAGCCGGGCGCGGCCGCCCACGCCTCGGCGACCGTCAGCGGCTCGGCAGCGCCCTCCGGGTACAGGCGCGCTCCCGGCGCGAACCGGGCGCCCGGGTCGTCGGTGAGCACCTCCACCCGGAGACCGCCGCGCACGCCATGGAAGCCGCGGACGAGCGCGACGACGAGTCGCTCCCCGCCCGCGGTCGGCGGGCTGGAGATCAGACGATCTCCAGCTGGAACTGCTCGCCGTCGCGGGCGCCGACGACCTTGAGGAGCGTTCGGAGTGCCTTTGCGACGCTCCCGTTCCGGCCGATCACCTTGCCCATGTCGTCTTCCGCGACACGGAGCTCGATGACGGTCGTGCCGGCCTCCTGGCTGACCACGACCTCGACCTGGTCCGGGTGATCGACGAGCGACTTGGCGACGAATTCGACGAGCTGCGCAGCGGCCATCGCGGGCCCCTTCCCTACTTCGCGGCCGGCAGGACGCCGGCGTTTCGGAGGAGGCGCTCGACGGTCTCGGTCGGGAGGGCGCCCTTGGCGATCCACGCCTTCGTCTTCTCGACGTCGACGGCGAAGTCAACCGGCTCGGTCCGGGGGTTGTAGTGGCCGAGGATCTCGATCGTGCGGCCGTCGCGGGGACTCCGGCTGTCGGCCACGACGACGCGATACGCCGGCTGCTTCGTCGCGCCGACGCGGGTGAGGCGAATGCGAGCTGCCATGTCCTTGTTCTTCTCCTCCTGCGTGGGTTGCGGCCGTCGTCCGGCCCGGACGACGGCCGTTCTACGGGGTCCTACTTGAAGACGAGCACGATGCGGCTCGTCCGCGTGGCGGCCGGGGCCTTGTTGACGGCCGCGAGAGCGTCGAACGGCTCGAGGAACGGCTTCACGTCCGTGTCGTACGTCGCCTTCTCGGCGGCCGGGAGCAGCCCTTCGAGGCCCTCCCGGAGGCCGGTGATGTTGACGTACGCGTCCATCACGCCGGCACCGCCGGCGAGGTCGACCGCGTGCGAGTACCCCGCCTGGGCAGCGAGCCCGCCGCCCGCCGCCGTGTCGAGGACGCCCTTGACGAAATCGAGCGTCCCCACGACGAACAGGTCGCCCTGGGCCGTTGCGGCGAGCGCCGGAATGGCGTTCCCGCTCGTGGCCGGGAGCGTCACGACCGAGATCGTCCCCGCGGCGTACGGCTGCTCCGTGTAGGTGATCCCGAACGAGCCCCCGGCGAGCGCGAGCGCGGCCTTGAGCTGGTCCAGGGTCCGCTTCGCTCCCGCGGGATCCGTGGCGATGGCGGCCAGGCCGCCGCCCCAGGTAGTACCGCCGCGGGTCACGGCGATCGCCGTGTCACCGGCCCAGCCGGCGAGCGACTCGATTCCGCCGATCGCAGCGAGGGCCGTGTCAACCTGGTCGAGCGTGCCCTTCACTGATGGATCGCACGCGATCCCGGCCTTGATGCCGGACCAGAGCGCGACGAGTGCCGGGCCGGCCTGGCGGCCTTCGAGCGCGACGAGCGTTCCCGCTGGCAGGCGGGCGGCGATCGCGCTGGCCGAGTCTTTCGGGGCGAAGCTGGAGGCGGGCGCACCCGACGGGACCGGCGCGACCTGGTCCATGACGAGCGCGCTGTCGGCAGCGTGGGCGAACCCGGCCGACCAGTCCGGCAGGGCCGCGAGCGCACTGGTCAGGCATGCCTGCGGAATGGTGCTCGTGCTGCCGGCCATGGAGAGGACCGCGTCGAAGAGCGACCTGGTGTCGAGGTAGCCGAACCCGAGGTAGGCGCTCGGGGCGGCCTTCCTGGCGGCCACGAACGCGCTGGAGGCCGCGACCGGGCTGGCGCCCTTCGTGTCGAGGGCGGCCTTCACGGAGGCCTCCGGACCCAGCAGGAGGACCGTCCCGCGCGTGGCCCACGCGAGGGTCATGCCGCCCTTGTCGACCGTGGTGATCTGGCCGTCGCCGTACGTCGCGGTCGAGGGCGTCCCGCCGACCTGCTTCGCGATCCAGGCGGTGGCGGCTGCGACGTCCTTGACGCTGGCGAGGACCACGACGCCGCGGTCCGGCGCCTTGACCGATGACGGGTCCTTCTGGGCTGCGGCCGCCAGGTCGAGCAGGTCGCGCGTGACCGCCACGCCCACCTCGCCGGCGACCCACGGCTTGAGGTCGGTCGTCCAGCTGATGCCGGACTTCTGGAGGAGCTGGTCCAGGGCCTGGTCGATCTTCGCGTCGAGCGAGGCCTGGTCCTTGAAGCCCGGGAACTTCGCGATGATGGTGCCGACGTTCTGGCGCTGGTCGCCCGGCAGGTCCGCGCGGCCTTCGAGGTAGACGACGGTCCCGCTCGGGATCCAGCCCTCGATCGCGGACGTCGCGCTGCCCGATGCAAGCAGGACTGCGCCCACCGAGACGACCCCGACGACGAGAGCGACCACGACGAGCGCGACGCCCCACCGGAGGAGGCCCGCAGGGCGCGCGGGGCGGCCGGCGACGTTCGACGAGCCCCCCTGTTGCGGCATCCCGGGATCGACCGGGACGGGTGTGAACTCGGCCATTGCGTTCCTCCCTCGGCCTCAGCGGCCGAAGACCCCGGGGAGCCGGCGGCCCCCGCGGAGCTGCTTCATGAGCTTCTGCATCTCGGCGAACTGCTTGACGAGTCGATTGACCTCGACGATCGACGTGCCGGCGCCGGTGGCGATTCGGCGCCGCCGGCTCCCGTTGAGGATCGTCGGGTCACGCCGCTCGCCCCGGGTCATCGAGCGAATGATCGCCTCGGTCCGTCCGAGGTCGCCGCGGTCGACCGAATCCTGCGCCTGGCGCGCCATCCCGCCGAGGCCCGGGATCATCTCCATGACTTGTCCAAGCGGCCCCATCTTCTTGACCTGCTGGAGCTGCTCGAGCATATCCTCCAGGCTGAAGCTTCCTGACTGGAACTTCGCGGCAGCCTTCTCGGCTTGCGTCGTGTCGAACGCGTCCTGTGCCCGCTCGATGAGGGTCAGCACGTCGCCCATCCCGAGGATCCGGCCGGCAAGGCGGTCCGGGTGGAACGGCTCCAGCGCATCGGTCTTCTCGCCCGTGCCGAGGAACTTGACCGGCAGCCCGGTGACCGCGCTGATCGAAAGGGCCGCGCCGCCCCGCGCATCCCCGTCGATCTTCGTGAGGACCAGGCCTGTCAGCGGGACGGCTGCGGCAAACGCCTGCGCCACGCTCACCGCTTCCTGGCCGACCATCGCGTCGATGACGAGGAGCGTCTCCACGGGCCGGGCCGCGCGCATGAGCTCGGTCACCTCGGCCATCAGGACCTCGTCGACCGTCAGCCGGCCGGCCGTGTCGAGGATCACGGTGTCGCGGACCTCGTGGCGCGCATATGCGATCCCAAGCCTGCCGATCTCCGGCACGGGCGTCCCGGCCGGCGCGGCGAAGACCGGCAGGTCGAGGCTTGCCCCGAGCGTCATGAGCTGTTCGATCGCGGCAGGCCGGTACGGGTCCGCGGCCACGAGCAGCGGCCGGCGGCCGATCTTGACGATGTGGCGGGCGAGCTTCGCCGCTGTCGTCGTCTTGCCGGAGCCCTGCAGCCCGACGAGCGCGATGACTGCGGGGTTCCCAGCCAGGTGAAGCGTCCGGTCGCCGCCGGAGAGGAGCGCGGTCAGCTCCTCGTTGACGATCTTGACCACCTGCTGGCCGGCGTTGAGGGACGCCAGGACGTCGGCGCCGATCGCGCGCTCGCGGACCCGGGCCGTGAAATCCTTGACGACCTTGAAGTTGACATCGGCCTCGAGGAGCGCGAGCCGCACCTCGCGCATCGCCGTCTCGACGTCGGCCTCGCTGATCCGGCCGCGACCGGTGAGCGAGCCGAGCGTGCTGCGGAGGCGCTCGGAGAGGGCGTCGAACACGGCGGGATGCAGGCTCCTGTGGACCGAGGCTGTGACGATCGCGGCATGCGCCGTCGCGTGGTGCGCGGGTTCTGGCGACACCGAGGCAGCCGGAGTGTACTCCACCGATGCGGGGACGTATCCCGTCGACCGGTCGTGCCCGTCAGCCGAAGAGCGCCCCCACGAAGGCGGTCGGGTCGAACGGGAGCAGGTCGCCGACCTTCTCCCCCACCCCCACGAAGCAGACCGGGACGCCGAGCGCCCGCTCGATCGCGAAGACGATCCCGCCCTTCGCCGTCGAGTCGAGCTTCGTGAGGATGATCCCCGTCAGGCCGGTCGACTCGTGGAACGCCTTCGCCTGGGCCAGGCCGTTCTGTCCGGTGGTCGCGTCCAGGACGAAGAGGACCTCTGGCGCCGCCCCGGGAAGCCGGCGATCGATCACGCGGCGCATCTTCGCCAGCTCGTCCATCAGGTTCGACTTCGTGTGGAGCCGGCCGGCGGTATCGACGATCAGCACGTCCATGCGGCGGGCGACGGCCGCGTCCACGGCGTCGTAGACGACCGCAGCCGGGTCGGCGCCCGGCGCGTGCGCGACGATCGGCGCGCCCGCTCGCTCGCCCCAGGCCCGCAGCTGTTCGATCGCGGCGGCCCGGAAGGTATCCCCGGCGGCGAGCAGCACGGTCTGCCCCTCGGCGCGATACCGAAAAGCGAGCTTCCCGATCGTGGTGGTCTTGCCGGTCCCGTTGACCCCAACGACGAGGATGATCGCCGGCGCACCCAGAACCGCCCGGTGCGGCGCCCAGCCGGGCTCTCGGTCGACGAGCAGCGCCGTGAGCTCCGCCCTGACCGCCGCCGTGGGGCCGGCTCCATCACGGTGGCGCCGCGCTCGCTCCACGACCTCGAGCGCGAGCGCCGCGCCGACGTCGCCCGCGATCAGCGTCTCCTCGACCTCCTCCCAGGTCGCGGCGTTGGGGTCGCCCCGGCCGAGGAGTCCCTGGAGGCGGGCCATGAAGCCGCCGCGGCTCCGCGCGACGCCCGCGACGAGGTCGCCGTCGGCGGGCTCCCCGCCCGTCGCCGGGAGCTCAGCCTGTCGTGCCGGGCGCCCCGTGTCCAGCTGCTCGTCGGTTGGCCGGGGCGCCTCGCTGCCTGCCTGCGCGATCGTCCGCGCGTCCTCCGTCTCCGCGAGCTCTGCCTCCAGCTGCGCTTCGATCGCGGCGTCAGAGATCCCGCCCTCGTCCGCAGGCTGATCCGGTTCCGGGGGTCGCCGTCGCCAGAACATCCGTCGTCTCGCTCCTTCAGCCGGCCGGCGCCGGATCGGGGATCGCGCGCTCGCGCCGTCCTCCGCCGCCCGCGACGCGGTCGGCGATCGCCGTCGCCTCGTCGAGGCGGAGGCTGATCACCCGGCTGACCGCGTCATCATCGACCGTGACCCCGAAGAGGGCGTCGGCGGCCTCGATCGTCCCGCGGTTGTGCGTGATCACCACGAACTGGGTCGAGGCGGCGAGACCTCGAAGCGCCTCGACGAACCGACCCACGTTCGCCTCGTCGAGCGCCGCGTCGACCTCGTCGAGGACGCAGAACGGGACCGGCCGGACTTCGAGCATCGCGAAGAGCAGCGCCACGGCAGTCAGGGCGCGCTCGCCACCGGACAGCATCGAGAGCGCCTGGGCCTTCTTCCCGGGCGGGCGGGCCACGATCTCCACGCCCGTCGCCGCGAGGTCCGACGGGTCGGTGAGGCTGAGCCGGGCGAATCCCCCTCCGAAGAGCTGCTGGAAGCGGCGGTCGAAGGCCGCCTCGAGCGCCACGAACGTGGCCCGGAACTGGGTCGCGATCAGCGTGTCAAGCTCCGCGATCAGCCCACGAGTCCTGTCGATCGCGCGGTCCAGGTCCCGGCGCTGCGCCTCCAGCTCGTCGAGGCGCGCCCGGACCGCCGCGTACTCCTCGGCCGCGAAGGGGTTTGCCGCGCCGAGCTCGTGGAAGCGGCGACGGAGACCGGCCAGGCGGCCGGGCGGCGGCCCCTCCCCGGCCGGGACGCTGACCGCCCAACGCTCGCCCGCCCACGCGAGGGCGGCGGCAAGTCGGGCACCGTCGTCGTCGGTGGGCTTCTCATCCGGTGGCAGGCTGGTCGCTGCGTCGAGCGCCTCGCCGACGTCGCCATCGCCGACCGCTGCGAGCGCGCGGACTCCGAGGTCGCCGAGCCCGGCGAGCTCCACGAGCGCCTGCTCGCGGACGGCGTCGATGCCCAGGCGGGCTTCGAGCTCCTGCACGGTCACGGCCCGCAGCAGCTCGTCGGCCTGCCGCAGCGCATTGCGCGATCCGATGACGGCCGTCTCCGCGACGCGAAGCCGCTCGCGGTCCGCGGCGTCCGCGGCCAGGCCGAGGTCGAACGCGGTCCGAGCGGCCTCCTCCCGGGCGGTCGCCGCCGCCAGGTCGACCTCGCGGGCCTGGCGGCGTGCCTCGAGCGCCTCCTCGCGGATTGCGAGGCCAGCCGCCTCCCCATCTGCCCGGGAGAGTCGCTCCCCGGCGAGCGTGGCCGCCGCGTCCGCCCGGGCACGTCGGTCCTCGGCAGCTCGACGCTGGATCTCCCGAGCTGCCCGGTCCGCTGCAAGGCGATCGCGCCGGCTGCGCAGGTCGGCCGCGCGGGCCTCCCAGACGGCCAGCGCGCCACCGACATCAGGCAGGGTTGCCCCGCCGTCCGTCGCCTGCGAGCCGTCGCCGCGGAGGGCAGGTCCGGCACCGGGATCGCCGCCTGCAAGCGCCGCCAGCCGTTCCGCCAGCACGGCACGCTCGGTGGCGATCGTGGCAGCTCGGGAGGCGTGCCAACCCGCCTCGCGGCTCGTCTGCTCCGCGTCGCGCGAGGCCCGTCGCTCCGTGTCCTCGGCGGAGCGGCGTTGGGCGGCCGTGTCCACCTCTGCGCGTCGCGCGGCATCGTGGCCCCCC
>Ga0209880_1000016_pt1 | contig 29264 bp, 31 predicted proteins | sample PersoiDNA2013191_FD_185803 | JGI IMG/M metagenome (GOLD analysis project Ga0209880, IMG submission 185803) | Permafrost soil microbial communities from the Arctic, to analyse light accelerated degradation of dissolved organic matter (DOM) -... | ecosystem: Environmental > Terrestrial > Soil >... | reverse complement strand
GCGCCGATGATAGTGTGGATTACCCATGTGAAAGTAGGTCATCGTCAGACTCCTTATAAACAACAACGCCCCTCCAAAAATGGTGGGGCGTTTTTGTTTCAAGAGCACTTTTGCAAATGAATTGTTTTGACAAAGCAATAAGCATTTCAGATAATGCGCGCCGTTTTTGACGCATACTAAAATGGGTCGTTAGCTCAGCTGGTAGAGCAGTGGACTCTTAATCCATTGGTCGAAAGTTCAAATCTTTCACGGCCCACCAAATAACAGGGAGTTAGACAAGCGCTAAGTCCCTTTTGTTTTTTTGTTGTGGATAGCGCCACTGCACATTGTGGTTCCTCACTTCGAGTATTTATGGGCTGAGGTGAAATGCGCATCACGAAGGTGCTATCATCTGGTTCGGATTGACGCTGTGTTCATTGATGCACATAATCATCGCAGCCACTTCACGCCAGGTTCGTCATGACTGTCATTCGCCAGCAGGCAACAATTTGCGGCATAATCCAGATGACTTGCCCGTCCACTAAATCGGACTCCGCTCATTGGTGCGTTGGGATGCGGTGTTGAGTGTTGTTGAGATGGTAAATGCCGTGGTGCGCAAGGCCTATCTTGGTGCGGATAATCCGCTACGTGCTTCAATCGTGGCTGATCCGGCGGGTAAGCGGAAAAATACGGGTGATAATACGCCAGCGGTAGTTCATATCGAGTTGGTGCAAGGTGATGGAGTAGATGTGCGTCGCGGCCAAGGGCGGTGGCTCTGAGAATAAAGCGGTGATGGAGATGCTTAACCCCGGAGGCGATATCGTTGAATGGGTGTTGCGGCGCGTGCCGGAAATGGGCGCCGGGTGGTTGTCCGCCGGGGATGCTTGGCATCGGAATCGGTGGCACAGCAGAAAAACCGTGCTGCTGGCTAAAGAGGCGTTGATGTAGTCCATCGGTATGCACGAATTGAAAGCGCGCGGTGCACAGAGTTACCTCGAAGCATTACGCATCGAGTTATATGACAAGATCAATGCGCTAGGTATTGGTGCGCAGGGTTTGGGCGGGTTGAACACGGTGCTGGATGTCAAAATAGTAGATTACCCGACTCACGCGGCTTCCAAGCCGATTGTGATTATTCCCAATTGTGCGGCCACGCGGCATATTCATTTTGAGCTGGATGGTAATGGCGTGGCGCAATTCACGCCGCCCAAACTGGAAGATTATCCCGATGTGCATTGGCATCCGGCCGAGGATGCGCGGCGCATCAATTTGGAAACGATTACGCGTGAGAAAATTGCACAATGGCAGCTTGGCGAGACGGTGCTGCTGTCCGGGAGGTTGTTGACCGGACGTGATGCTGCGCACAAGCGCATTATCGAGCTGTTGGCGCGCGGTGAACCATTGCCGCCCAGCGTGGATTTTACTAACCGCTTCATCTATTATGTCGGTCCGGTTGATCCGGTGCGTGATGAGGTCGTTGGTCCAGCTGGCCCAACCACTGCGACACGTATGGATAAGTTCACCGAAATAATGTTGGCGCAGACCGGCTTGATCGGCATGATAGGCAAGGCCGAGCGCGGTAAGGATGGCATCGGAGCGATAAGAAATCACGGCGCAGTATATTTGATCGCCATTGGCGGCGCAGCTTATCTGGTGTCCAAGGCGATACGAAGCGCGAAAGTGATCGCGTTTGCCGATTTGGGCATGGAAGCGATTTACGAATTTGAAGTTGAGAATATGCCGGTGACGGTGACAGTGGATGCCAAGGGGCGATCAGTGCATGACATTGGGCCGGCAGACGGCAGAATGGCGCAAGCGTATTGGTATGATTCCGGTGCGCTCGGTGTCATAGAGCAACAGAAATAAGTGGTTCAAGAACCGTAGCGAGCATCGTCAGGACAAGGCGCGAAAGAATGAAAACGCAGTTTCGGCGTAGCCAAAAACCGGAGTTTGCTATTAGCAAACGAGGATTTTGAGTCCTTGAGTAACGCGGTCATGGCGGTGCGCATAACCAATGACTTGGCTGTCGTCTTTTGGCGGCCTAGTCAGATGGCTAGTCGTTTCATCAGTAGGTTATTGAGCCACTTTAATGAATTGGCGGGTCTCCCCGCATTGCAGGGTGGTGAATCTGGTCAGGTCCGGAAGGAAGCAGCCACAGCTACTTACTGCAAGTGCCGGGGGTAAGGCTCGCCTCCTATTTCGAACGTGGAGCAGCTATGGAAAACATCGCTATCAACATTTATTCAATGGCGGTATCAATAAACAGAGTTAAAGAATCAAGTTCAATCGGGTTCGATTTGCCTATCATTTCTACCGTGGTGTAACTTGTCAGCCACAACTGTCCTTGCACGCAAATGGCGTCCCAAGACTTTCGCGCAACTAGTGGGGCAGGAGCACGTCGTTCGCGCGTTAAGCAATGCACTCACACAGAATCGCCTGCATCATGCCTATCTGTTCACCGGCACGCGCGGCGTCGGCAAGACCACCATTGCGCGTATTTTTGCCAAGTCGCTGAATTGTGCGACCGGTATCACTGCCACGCCGTGTGGTGAGTGTAGTGCCTGCAAGGAAATCGATAGCGGACGTTTCATTGATTTGATCGAATTGGATGCTGCGTCCAACACGCAGGTCGACAACATGCGCGAACTATTGGAAAGTGCCTTGTACGCGCCGAGCAGCGGACGCTTCAAGGTGTATATCATCGACGAAGTGCATATGCTGTCCAAATCAGCCTTCAACGCGATGTTGAAGACGCTGGAAGAACCGCCGGGGCATGTGAAATTCATTCTTGCCACCACTGACCCGCAGAAGATTCCCGTCACAGTGTTGTCGCGTTGTCTGCAGTTCAACCTGAAGCAACTTCCGCCCGCATTGATTACCGCACACTTGCAGTATGTGCTGGAGCAAGAGCAGATTGCCTTTGAGTCTGCCGCAGTTAGTTTGATCGCGCGAGCTGCGCAGGGCAGTATGCGCGATGCGCTGAGCTTGTTGGACCAGGCGATTGCTTTTGCTGCGGGCGAAGTAGATGAAGCGGTGGTGCGCACCATGCTGGGTGCGATAGACCAGGGTTATTTGTTCGACTTGCTGGTGGCATTGCGTGACCAGAATGGTGCCGGGCTACTCGAAATTGCCAACAACATGTCCGCTCGCAGTGTGGCGTTTGATACAGCTTTGCAAGAGTTGGCCACATTGTTGCATCGTGTCGCGTTGGCACAAACCGTGCCGCAGGCGGTTGCGGACGATGAACCGGAGCGCGTGCGTTTGCTGGAGCTGGCGCAGGTGTTCACAGCGGAAGAAGTGCAATTGTATTATCAGATCGCTATCCATGGGCGTGACGAAATCGATCTGGCCCCCGATGAATATGCCGGCTTTACCATGACGTTGCTGCGTATGTTGGCTTTTGCACCTGCCAAGGGTACAGCGCAGCCGACATTGGCCGCGCCTGTTGCTGCCGTGCAACCAAGCGCGAAACCTGTTGTGGCACGCAGCAAAGTTGCTCCAGTCAGCCAGGCACATGTCCCGGCAGAGCCTGCTTCAAATAGCCAATCTTCAAGTGGAGAGGTCGTATCAGACAATCAGCCAGACTGGGGCGTGATGTTAACAAAGTTGAATGTGCAAGGTATGGCGCAGCAATTGGCGAAACACTGCGTGTTGGAAAGTTTTTCAGATCGGCAAATCACCCTGTGCTTGTCGCAAGAGCATAAGCATTTGCAAACCAGCAAGATGGCAACCGAGAAATTGCAGGCCGCACTGACCGATTATTTTGCCAAGCCGATGAAACTGAATATCGTGTTGGGCAAAACCGAAGCAGCAACCCCTGCAGTGATAGAACAGCAGAGCAAGCAACTCAAGCAGCAGCAGGCGAGTGATTCGATTGCGCAGGATAGTTTTGTGCGTGAGGCGCAAGCAGAGTTGGATGCTAGTCTGATAGCGGAATCGATTAAACCAATACAGTAAGCTTGGGAGGATGTAAAAATGATGAAGGGCGGATTGGGCGGAATGATGAAGCAAGCTCAGCAAATGCAGCAGAATATGCAGAAGGCGCAGGCAGAATTGGCAACTGTGGAAGTGGAAGGTCAGGCGGGTTCCGGCATGGCTAAAGTGGCCATGACCTGTGGTTATGTAGTGCGTCGGGTGTCGCTGGATGACAGCGTGTTAACTGATGACAAAGAGATACTGGAAGATTTGATCGTGCTGGCGATCAACGATGCATTGAAAAAAGTGGAACTTACTTCCCAGCAGCGCATGAGCGGATTCACCTCCGGAATGGGCTTGCCGCCCGGGATGAAGTTCCCATTCTGATGTCTTCTCCTCTGGTGATGCCTTCACATCTTGAAGAGTTGATTGCTGCATTGCGTTGCTTGCCTGGTGTAGGGCCAAAATCCGCGCAGCGTATGGCCTATCATTTGTTGCAGCGTGATCGCGCTGGAGCACTGCATTTGGCGCAGGCACTGGAACTGGCTGTTAGCAACATTCAGCACTGCAGCAAGTGCAATAATTTTTCTGAACATGAAGTGTGCGGCTTATGCGCATCATCCAAACGCGATGCTGGTTTGTTGTGCGTGGTCGAAATGCCTGCCGACTTGCTGATGATGGAACAAACGCAGTGTTATCGTGGTCTGTATTTCGTGTTGATGGGAAGGCTGTCGCCGCTGGATGGGATAGGCGCGAAAGAGTTGCATCTTGAGCGTCTCGTTAGACGCGTACGGGAACATCCATGCGAAGTGATTCTGGCGACCAACTTCACCGTGGAAGGTGATGCCACGGCGCATTATTTGGCAACATTGCTGCAATCACAAGATGTGAAAGTGTCTCGTATTGCGCGTGGTTTACCGGTGGGTGGTGAATTGGAACAGGTGGATAGTGGCACGTTGGCGCGAGCCGTGTTAGAGCGGCGCGAGGTAATAGCATGAAGAAAAATGTCAAAGCCCCTTTTCATGGAACCTTGGCTCACGAAATCTTAGCTCATGAAACCCTTGCTGATGAGAAATTGCCTGATGAAAAGTTGCATGGCGAAAAATTACAGAAAGTGCTAGCCCAGGCCGGGTTCGGTTCACGCCGCATGATGGAAGAATGGATCGCTACCGGGCGCGTCAGTGTGAACGGCGAACCGGCGACCTTGGGGATGCGGGTGGTGGAAGGCGACTTGGTCAAAGCGGAGCGTCGCACCATACGCGTTGGCGAAAGAAATCACGCCGCACGTGTGTTGTTGTACCACAAACCGGAAGGCGAAATCGTCAGTCGCGATGATCCCGAGAAACGCACCAGTGTGTTTGATAAGTTACCCAAGTTGCGTGGCCAGAAATGGATCGCGATTGGGCGGCTGGATTTTAATACCAGTGGCCTGCTGATTTTTACTACTTCCGGTGAGTTGGCGAATCGGCTGATGCACCCACGTTTTGAGGTGGAACGAGAATATGCGGTGCGGGTGCAAGGGACCATGACGGAAGCGCAGATGAATCTGGCACTCAAACAGGGTGTTGAATTGGAAGACGGTTTAGTGAAGTTTGAAAAACTCGAGGACCAAGGAGGCGAAGGATTTAACCACTGGTATCGCGTGATGCTTAAGGAGGGCCGTAATCGCGTGGTGCGCCGTACTTTTGACGCACTGGGTCTGCCGGTGAGCCGGTTGATGCGCATACGCTTCGGTATAATCAACTTGCCGCCGCGCTTGAAGCGAGGTATGACAACCGAATTGGGTGAGGCTGAGGTGGCACAAGTGTTGGATTGGGTAGGAATCACCGCTGACAGCGATGAATCGCAACAGGACTCGCAAGCCCCTCGCCAATCTGATCAGGCGCAATCCGAAAAAACCGGGCGTCATACTACCGTCGCAGCGAGTGCTGTCATGCGTGCCGCACCAACAACCGAGAAGAAAAGTAAATCTGGTGTAAAACACTGACTACCACTAGAATCTACAAGGGTACATTCGGCTAACAATACAGCCGAAGTATTGGGATAACGGCGGACGCCGAGATACTGGAAATTTGAATGGAAGAGCGCGGTAACAAGACCATTATGTGCAGCGTGCTGTTCTTGGATATTGTGGAATATTCCAAGAAGTCTGTGGCTGGACAAATTTCGCTGAAGGATAGGTTTAACAGCTATCTTTCCGCAGCTATTCGCGACGTGCCTATGCCTGACCGGATCATTCTTGATACTGGCGACGGCGCGGCTATCAATTTCCTCGGGGATGTAGAAGACGCTTTAAAAGCGGCACTCAGCTTGCGTGAAAGTTTGTTCAATGAAAGACCTGATGTGGAACACCCCCTGCTGGTCCGTATGGGGATTAATCTTGGTCCGGTGCGCCTGGTCAGAGACATCAACGGCCAGCCCAATATCGTGGGCGATGGAATCAACGTCGCGCAGCGTGTAATGGGCTTTGCGGATGCCGCCCAGATACTCGTGTCACGTTCTTATTACGATGCAGTCTCGCGTCTTTCCCCGCAGTATGCCGGGATGTTTCACAATAAAGGCTCGCGCACCGACAAGCATGTGCGCGAACACGAGGTGTATGCGATTGGTTATCCGGGTGATAAAACGACACGTCGGGGAACAATCATACCGGTGGTTGACGAACAGGCTGAAAGCACTTTGGCCGGAGCAATGCAGCGCGCCAAAGCGGTTTGGCGTTCAGCCGCTACAAGGCTGGATGCCTTGATCGATCTTATGATTATCCGTTTTCGGCAGGCAGAATCCAGGCAGCGCGCGTTGTACGTTGCCGTCGTCGCCGTTCCCTTGCTGTTGCTCATCGTGTTACTGACAAATCTGCCGCGGCATGACGAAGTTCCAGCTACGCCAACCGGGATGGGCGAGCAGGCGGTAAAAACGACTCAACCTAGTTTGGCGGTTGCGCCCGTGGCGTCTGTTCCGGCAGGCTCCGATGTTAAGGCCAAAGGCGCAATCCCGGCGCATTCTCCGACCGTGCCCAAACCGAGAATTAAGAAGAATGTTGAGAGCAAAATTGCAAAAGAAAACCTCAAGGATAAACTTAAAGATAAGCCTCAGGATAAACTCGAAAACAAACCCAAATCCAAACATTCAGAGAGTCAGGCAAAAATAATAAATAAAGCTGATGTCGGGAATAATGCGGCCGTTGCGACATCAAGTGGTAGCGCAGACGCCTATATTTCGGTCACTTGTATGGAAGGAACGGAGGTGTTCGTAGACGGTATCAGGAAAGGTAGGGTCGGTTCTTTGCCATTAACCTTAGTGGTTTCGCCAGGCAAGCATACGGTGATTGTGAGTCATACAAGCAGGGGTATTTTTACGCAGAGTGTTGAGCTCAATTCGGGCAAGACGGTGCATATTAAGCCCAGCCTTTGTAATTAGTGAAAATTTGCATGGTTATCGAGTTTATACAAATGAATATGGCAATAAAGACTCATTCAGGTGGACACAATGATTAGCCAGTTGGGGCGCTATGAGGTGCTTGGTGAGCTTGGTCAAGGCGCAATGGGTGTAGTCTATAAGGCCAAGGATCCGCTGATTGATCGCGTGGTTGCGATCAAGACCATCAACCTCGGCCTTGCAATGGATGAAAAAGAAGAGTACGAGGGGCGCTTCTATCAGGAAGCCAAGGCGGCCGGGCGTCTAAATCATCCGAATATCGTGACCATTTATGATGTGGGCAAGAGTGGTGATGTTGCTTATATTGCCATGGAGTTTTTGGAAGGGCGCGAGTTACGCGACATTATGAACGAGGGCGTATTATTGCCCGTTGACCAAGTGTTGAACATCGTAGCTCAGGTGGCGCAAGGGTTGGCTTATGCGCACGAACATGACATCGTGCATCGCGATGTCAAGCCTTCGAATATTATGGTGATACATGATGGGCACGTAAAAATCACCGACTTCGGCATCGCGCGCATGGCTTCCTCTTCTGTACGCACCCAAACCGGTATGGTGCTTGGTTCGCCCAAATACATGTCGCCCGAGCAGGTGATGGGCAAGTCGATAGATCAGCGTTCGGATATTTTTTCTCTGGGCGTGATGCTCTACGAGATGCTGACCGGGCAAGCCCCTTTTAATGGCGAGAACGTCAACGCTATCATGTATCAGACCTTGAATGCTGTACCTCAACCACCCAACACGCTGAATCCGGCTGTGCCGGAAATGGTCAACTTCATCGTGGCCAAGGCATTGGCCAAGGGGTTGGAGGATCGATACCAGAATGCCAAGGATTTTGCCGTAGATTTACGCACCTGTCGCGACACCCTGCCGCGTTCCGGTCAGCAGGTGGATTTATCGAAGTCTCTCGTCGGCGGCGAAAAAAAATTGGCGGATGCCATCGATATTGCCGGGCGGATGGGGGCTGGCGAGGAAGAGGCTAAATCAGCATCGCATGTGGGATTATCTAAAGTATTTGATTCGGCGGTCGCGACCATGAGGTTGGCTGCCCTGACTGCCACCAGTGAAGATGTTGACGAGTTGTCCAAAACTTTCAATATGGGGCGCCCGAGTGCGGAATCAATCAATCAGGCTGGGTGGTCAGCCCTGGCTGCCGGTTCAGTATCACCTGCCCAACCTCGACATACCGCACATCAAAGCCTGGCGGAACCTTCTACTCAATCTCGTGGCGGGAATTTGCTGGTGGTTATCATTGTGCTGTTAGTGTTGTTGGGAATTATCTTGTTTTTTGTTTTCTAATTTATTTTTCTAGTTTCAAATTCCCAGTTTCAAAAACATGCCAAGCGCAGCAGTTTTGCAACACCCGGTTAAGTCTTCGCTGCGCTTTGCTGTGTTGTTGCTAGTGTTGCACATGATAGCCGCGACCGTAGTGTATGCGACTGCCATGCCGTTGCCGGTCAAGCTGGTGATGCTCCTGCTGATTTCTCTGAGTCTGTTTTATTATCTGGCGCGCGACGTTCTGCTACTCTTCCCGGATTCATGGCGTGAGATTTCGCTCGATCAAAATGGTGTGTCGGTTATCGCCCGAGACGGATCCAGCTTCCTCGGCCAAGTCGCAAACAAGACCGTTGTTAGTCCGTATTTCGTCGTGTTGTGCGTGAGGTTGGAAGGGCATCGCCTACTGGTTTCCCGCGTTATCTTCCCGGATGCGATGAGTACAGGTGCGTTTCGTGAGTTCTGCGTTCATCTGAAGTTCGCCTGATGTAACTACTAGCCATTTGACTAACCCAGCAGAAGACGCTGGGTAAGTCACTGGTTATAGCCGGGAGAGAGTATGGTCGGTTGCGGATTCGCCAGTAAACCTGGATAGTCCTTGCTGAAATGCAGACCGCGACTTTCGTGGCGCAACAAGGCGCTTTGCACAATCAATTCGGCGTTCAACACCAGATTGCGCAGCTCCAGCAAGTCTGAGCTGATATGGAAGTTGGCGTAATACTCGTTGATTTCGTCCTGCAGCAATTGGATGCGGTGTTGTGCACGTTGCAGGCGCTTGTTGGTGCGCACGATACCTACGTAGTCCCACATGAAGTGCCGTAATTCGGCCCAGTTGTGCGAGATGACGATTTGCTCGTCTGCGTCCGTCACGCGGCTTTCATCCCAGGCAGGCAGGGGGAGGGATGCTTGGTGCGGCTTGTTCAAAATGTCGCGAACTGCGGCATCCGCGAATACCAGACATTCCAGCAGCGAATTGCTGGCCAGCCGATTGGCCCCGTGCAATCCGCTGTAGGCCGTTTCTCCCACTGCATACAGATTTCCTACATCGGTACGTGCGTGCAAGTCAGCGACGACACCGCCGCAGGTATAGTGCGCTGCGGGGACCACCGGAATCGGCTCTTTGCTGATGTTGATGCCCAGTGACAGGCAACGCGCATAAATGGTCGGGAAGTGTTCCTGAAGAAACTCGACCGACTGATGCGAGATGTCCAGATAGACGCAATCCAGCCCGCGCTTTTTCATCTCGAAGTCTATCGCTCTGGCTACCACATCGCGCGGAGCGAGTTCCGCGCGCTCATCGTGACCAGGCATGAAACGTGTTCCGTCGGGCAGTTTCAGGATGCCGCCTTCGCCGCGCACCGCCTCGCTGATTAAAAAAGATTTCGCATGAGGGTGGTACAAACAAGTCGGGTGGAACTGGATGAACTCCATGTTGGCTACGCGACAACCGGCGCGCCAGGCCATTGCAATGCCGTCACCTGTCGCAGTGTCGGGGTTAGTGGTGTAGAGATAGACCTTGCCAGTCCCGCCCGTTGCCAGAATGGTGTTTTGCGCAGTGATGGTGATGACTTCATCGCTCAGGCTATTGAGCACATAAACACCGTAGCAGCGATTATCCTGCCGACCCAGTTTCTTGCCGGTGATCAAATCAACCGACATATGGTTTTCCAGTACAGTGATGTTCGGATGGCGCAGCACGCGCGCGACGAGGGTTTCCTGCACGGCGTGGCCAGTCGCATCGGCTGCATGAATGATGCGTCGGCGGCTGTGCCCGCCTTCGCGGGTGAGGTGATAGCCCATATCGTTGGATAGGTCCTTGGTAAAAGGAACCCCTTGGGCTATCAGCCAATCAATGGCAGCTTTGCCATGCTCGACAACATAGCGGGTGGCGGCTTCATCGCACAGGCCCGCGCCGGCGGTCAAGGTGTCCTGGATGTGCGCGTCCAATGAGTCTTCCGAAGACAATACCGCAGCAATGCCGCCTTGTGCCCAGCCGCTTGCGCCATCCAGCAAGGATTTTTTGGTGATCAGCCCAACTTTTTGGTGCTCGGCCAGCTTGATGGCCAGTGTCAGTCCGGCCAGGCCACTGCCGATAATCAGTGTGTCAAATTGCAGCAATTCGGTTCCCGGTGTATTAGGTTTGGACCGGGACTATAGCAGACAGACGACATAACCAATGACTAGGCTGGTAAACAGCATTGCATAGCCATTCTAAGTCACCAGCCGAAGAACTTTTGGCCGGGCACCCGAAAGACGGTGACATAAGCCGCTGGTTAACACCAGCCAAGTGATTGGTTATGTCCTCTGATAGCTGACGTGGATGGGGCGGAGCGGTTATACTTGCGCCACAGAGCAAGTCGCGCATCCCCCGCAAGGGGGACGCCGCAGGGTGCCCGAAACCTTCGGTTCCACCCTAGCGCAGTCACAATAATAATTTGGAATAGTCAGGGATGACAGACCGGGAAGTCGATCAGCAGTTGGTAGAGCGCGTTCAGCGTGGCGATAAGCACGCCTTTGATTTGCTGGTATCCAAGTACCAGCGCAAGCTCGGGCGGCTCATTTCCCGCTTTGTGCGGGATCCGGCGGAGGCCGAGGATGTCACGCAGGATGCTTTTATCAAGGCATACCGCGCGTTGCCCGGTTTCCGCGGCGAGAGCGCGTTTTACACCTGGTTATATCGCATCGGCATTAATACGGCAAAAAATCACCTGTTGGCGAACAAGCGCCGCGCGCCGACCAGTACGCTGTTTGACGCGGAGGAATCGGAGTCTTTTGAGGAAGCCAGTCTGTTGCGTGAAGTAAATACGCCGGAAAATGAACTCATGAGCAAACAGGTTGTCGATGTCGTGCAAGCTTCGTTGCAGCAATTGCCGGAGGATTTGCGCAGCGCGTTGATGTTGCGCGAAATCGAGGGTTTGAGCTATGAGGAAATTGCCAGCGTGATGAATTGCCCGATCGGCACAGTGCGGTCGAGAATTTTCAGGGCGCGCGAGGCGGTAGCGGAGAATCTGCGCCCGTTGTTAGAAACCAGTAAGGGTAAGAGGTGGTAGGCATGAAACAGAAAATTTCTGTATTGATGGACGGCGAATTGTTTGAGGATGAAGCGGCGAGTTTGCTCGACCATATCAAACGGGGTTCTGATGTGCACAAGGATTGGGAGGTTTATCATCTGATTGGAGATGTGCTGCGCCAACCCGATCACATACATTGCAGTTTGAGTGCGAAGGTGCGTGAGCGTTTGCAGGATGAGCCTACCGTGTTGGCGCCGCGCGGTCGTGCGGTAAAGCAGAGAATGCGTACGTTTGCGTTGTCGGCGGCGGCTTCGCTGTCGGCGGTCGGTGTGGTGGCTTGGATGTCGTTGCAGATTAGTCCCGAGGTGGCGCCGCAAATGGCGATGCAACAGACCGCTTTGCGTCCGGTCAGCATGCAAATCCCGGCTAACTCCAATGATTATTTGATTGCGCACCAGGAATTCTCTCCCAGCACGGATATGAATGGCAGTGCATCTTACATCAGCACGGTTTCCTACAGCCGTGATGAAGCCCCGGTGAAAAATAATCCAGATGAAAAATAATACAGGGGAAAAATAGCGATGAGGTTGCTCGTTGTATTTTGTGGGCTGTTGCTGGCTGTCGTTGCCAACGTCTATGCAGAAGAGAGGCCGGTCAGCCTTGATTGGCTTGAGATCGTTGCCTTTGCCGGGCATCAGACCGATTACAGCGGGGTGTTCATTTATCAATATGATAATCGCGTCGAGACATCAAACATCATTCACGTTACTGAAGCGAACGGCGAATATGAGAAGCTGGAAAGTCTGGACGGACCCAAGCACGAAATCATTCGCCATGATGGGCAAGTTTGGGACTACGACAACCACAAAATGGTACAGGTATGCAGCCAGCAAGAGCGTAGCAGGTTCCCGACTTTGTTGCCTGAACAGTTATCCGCATTGAGCGCGAACTATCAGGCCAAGTTGCTGGGGGTGGAGCGGGTGGCGGGATACAACGCTCAAGTCATCTTGTTTCAGCCCAAAGACAATTTGCGCTACACGCATAAAATATGGGTGCACACCGATTCGGGCTTGTTGTTGAAGGCTGCCGTGCTGGGTGACAAAAATAAAGTGGCGGAACAATATGCCTTTACCCAGTTGCAAATCGGCGGAAAGATTGATCGATCCTGGGTTAGAGAATGCGATTCGGTGGGGTTGCCTGGTAAAGATTTACCCAAGCCACCGGAAACAGCTAAGGACATCACGCCCACAAATAGCGGCTGGGTGGCAGATACGCTGCCGTCAGGTTTCAAGAAGACCATGGAGATTCAGCGGCCGATGCACGGCAAACATGCCCCTGTGACGCAAATGGTGTTCTCCGATGGGTTGAGCGCGATTTCCATATTCATCGAGCCGAATGATGGGGATGAAGATGATGTGGACGGATTGTCCAGTCGCGGGGCGGTGAATCTGTATCACAAGGTAGTGGACAAGAATCTGATTACCGTGGTCGGGGAAGTCCCGCCGCGCACAGTGATGCTGGTGCTCGATTCGGTACGCTACAACGGCAAGTGATCATGCTGGAGACGCGCGCCATAATTGTGCAGGTTGAAGGGCAATATGCTCTCGTTCAGGCCAACCAGGCTAATGGCTGTGAGCAATGCAACGGCAAGGGTTGTGGGACGGGCAAACTGTCCCAACTGTTTTGCAGCAAACCTCGCCAATTCCAGGTAGATAATCCAATCAATGCCAGCGTCGGCGATGAAGTCGTCATATCGGTTGCCGAGGGTGCGGTATTGCGCGGGATAGGCTTGGTTTATCTGTTGCCATTGCTGCTGTTGGTAATGGGTGCGATGCTTGGTAGCATTGGGGTGGAGCAGCCTGAACAACGTGACGGATATGCCGCTGCGGGTGCGTTGTTTGGCTTGGCTGTCGGCTTTGTTATCGCCAAATGGATTTCATCGCGCCAGGCCAGGAGTCATTTCCAGCCCTATATCGCGCGGCCATGGCGTGAAGAGTAGGGAATGAAGATGCAATGAGAAAGGCGCAAGGAAAACCTTGAGCCTTGAATCTTGTTTTTATTTCACATGGTAGGTGGGTTGTTAATTTTTTTGTTATGGGGGGAGGAATACATGCTGAGAAAATTCGCGAGTTTGTTGGTTTTGCTCTTCGGGGTAATTTGCAGTACATCAGCTCAGAGCAAAGAATTGCCGGATTTCACCGATTTGGTGGAAAAACAGGGTGCGGCGGTAGTCAATATCAGTACTACGCAAATTATTCAAAATATACAGGGGTTCCCCAATATTCCCGAGGACGATCCGTTCTATGAATTCTTCCGCCGCTTTGCGCCGCAAATGCCGCGCGAGCAGGAGTCGCAATCGCTCGGTTCGGGTTTTATCATCAATGCCGATGGCTACATCATGACCAATGCGCATGTGGTGGACAGTGCCGACAAGATTACCGTGCGCCTGACAGACAAGCGCGAGTTTCGCGCCAAGGTCATCGGTGTGGACAAACGTACCGATGTGGCTTTGCTGAAAATCGAAGCGACTGGTTTGCCGAAAATAAATGTGGGCGACCCGAACAAGCTCAAAGTGGGCGAATGGGTAGTCGCGATCGGTTCGCCATTTGGCTTTGATAATAGCGTCACCGCCGGTATTGTCAGTGCCAAGGGACGTTCCTTGCCGCAGGATAATTTCGTGCCATTCATTCAGACAGATGTGGCAATTAATCCCGGCAGCTCCGGCGGCCCATTATTTAATATGAATGAAGAAGTGGTCGGCATAAACTCGCAAATCTATACCCGCTCCGGCGGTTCGATGGGCCTATCTTTCGCGATCCCGATTGATGTGGCGATGCAAGTGGCTGACCAATTGCGCAGCAGTGGCAAGGTGACGCGCGGGCGTATCGGGGTGACGATACAGGAATTGACCCGCGAGTTGGCTGAGTCATTTGGCTTGAGCAAACCCAATGGGGCGCTGATCAGCAACGTGGAAAAGAACGCTCCGGCCGACAAGGCGGGCATCCAGGCAAGCGATGTGATTCTCAAGTTTGACGGCAAGCCGGTGAATAATTCCAGCGATTTGCCGCGCATGGTGGCGGTGATCAAACCGGGCACCAAGGTGGCGGTCGAGTTGTGGCGCAAGGGTGAGACCAGACAAGTCACCGTTGAGGTCGCAGAAATGCCTGAAGATGGCAAGCTTGCGCACTCTGCCAAGAAGCCGTCCGACAATGCGGCAGAGATGATTTCGCGTCTGGGCATTGCCGTCAGCGAGTTGAGCGCTGAGCAACTCCAAGAGCTGCAAGTCAGTGGTGGCTTGCTGGTGGAAGATGTCAAAGGTTCAGCTGCGCGTGCCGCAGGATTGCATCAGGGCGATGTGCTGCTGTCAATCGGCAATGTGCAAATTCGTTCGTTGGCGCAGTTAAACGAACTGCTCAAGCAGGTTCCTAATGGGCGTAATGTCGCGTTGTTAGTACGGAGGGGCGATAACGCTTCGTATGTGGCGATCAAGCTGGACGAAAAGTAATCACAGTCCTGCGTGTCCCGCCTAAATCGGCTAGAATCCGTCCCTTTGAAATACTGGGCGCTTCGCGAAAACGCCGGTTCAGGCGGGATTTTTATTTTGGACTCTATGCAGCATATCCGTAATTTTTCCATCATTGCACACATCGACCACGGCAAGTCCACTTTAGCTGATCGCATCATTCAGTTGTGCGGCGGTTTGTCCGACCGCGAGATGGAAGCGCAGGTGCTCGATTCGATGGACCTGGAGCGCGAGCGCGGCATCACCATCAAGGCGCAGACTGCCGCGTTAAGCTACAAGGCGCGCGACGGTCAAGTCTATAACCTCAACCTGATCGACACGCCGGGGCATGTGGACTTTTCCTACGAGGTGTCGCGCTCGTTGTCGGCCTGTGAAGGCGCGCTGCTGGTGGTGGATGCCTCACAGGGCGTGGAGGCGCAGACCGTGGCGAATTGCTACACTGCATTGGATCTGGGTGTCGAAGTGGTGCCGGTACTGAACAAGATTGACCTGCCTTCGGCCAATCCGGAAAACGCTATCGAGGAAATCGAAGAAGTAATCGGCATCGATGCGCATGATGCGACACGTTGTTCCGCCAAGACTGGTGAAGGCGTGCAGGATGTGCTGGAAGCACTGATTGTCAAAGTGCCTGCCCCCAAAGGCGATCCGGACGCGCCGTTGCAGGCGTTGATTATCGATTCGTGGTTCGACAATTACGTCGGCGTGGTGATGCTGGTGCGGGTGATGAATGGCACGCTCAAGCCCAAGGAAAAGATTCTGTTCATGGCCACAGGCGCGCAACATTTGACCGAAAATATCGGCGTATTCACGCCCAAGTCGCAGCCGCGCGAAAGCTTGAGCGCAGGCCAGGTCGGATTCGTTATTGCCGGTGTCAAGGAACTGAAAACGGCCAAGGTGGGCGATACGATCACCCATCTGAGCAAGCCGGCGAAGCAGGCATTGCCCGGCTTCAAGGAAGTGCAGCCGCAGGTGTTCGCCGGATTATTTCCGGTGGAATCGAACCAGTATGAAGCACTGCGCGACTCGCTGGAAAAGCTCAAGCTGAATGATTCCGCGCTACGCTACGAGCCGGAAGTTTCGCAGGCCTTGGGCTTCGGCTTCCGTTGCGGCTTCCTCGGGTTGTTGCACATGGAAATCGTGCAGGAGCGGCTGGAGCGCGAGTTCGACATGGATTTGATCACCACTGCGCCGACGGTGATTTACCAAGTGGTGCAGCGCGACGGCAAGGTGCTGGTCGTGGACAATCCGTCCAAGATGCCGGATCCGTCCAGGATCGAGGAAATTCGCGAACCGATTGTGACGGTGAATCTGTACATGCCGCTGGAGTATGTCGGCTCGGTCATCATGCTGTGCACTCAGAAGCGTGGCACGCAGATCAACATCAGCTATCACGGCAAGCAGGTGATGCTGGTGTATGAAATGCCGATGGCGGAAATTGTGATGGATTTTTTCGACAAGCTGAAATCGGTGTCGCGCGGCTACGCGTCGATGGATTACGAGTTCAAGGAATACCGGGCGGCGGATGTGGTCAAGGTGGACATGCTGATCAACGGCGAGAAAGTGGATGCGCTGTCGGTGATCGTGCATCGCGCCAACAGCCAGCACCGCGGCCGTGAAGTGGCGGCCAAGATGCGCGAACTTATACCGCGCCAGATGTACGATGTGGCGATACAGGCGACTATCGGATCGAATATCATCGCGCGCGAGAACGTCAAGGCCATGCGAAAAAATGTGCTGGCAAAGTGTTATGGCGGCGATATTTCGCGCAAGAAGAAGCTGCTGGAAAAACAAAAAGCCGGCAAGAAGCGTATGAAGCAGGTGGGCAGTGTGGAAATCCCACAGGAAGCCTTCCTGGCGATTCTGCGTGTGGACGATTAACTCCAATTCAATTGCATCGGTGAAACTGCGTTGGCTTCCTCGCTCATTCCTGATGAAACAACTAGCCATTCGACTTGGCTATCAGCCGAAGAGCTTTTGGCCGGGCACCCGAAAGACGATAGCCAAGTCGCTGGTTATAGTCGTGCTATTAGCACTGCCTGCGTCGTTCGCTTTGCGTAGCGGTCGATGCAAAGCATCGGGTAACCGCACGGCATACCCCTTGCGGGTGCGTCGCCGCCCCTTCGACTAGGCTCAGGACAGGCTTGTTTGACCTTCGAAATTGAATTGGAATAAAGGATAAAAATGGACTTTGCACTGATTATGTTTGTGTTGTTGCTGGTTACTGGCGGCATTTGGTTGCTGGATCGTTTCACTTTGGCAGCCAAGCGCGGCAGCGGAGTTGCCGAGCCATGGTGGGTGGAATATGCCAAAAGTTTCTTTCCGGTCATCCTGGTGGTGTTTTTCATTCGTTCCTTTTTGATCGAACCGTTCAAGATACCTTCCGGCTCGATGATTCCGACCCTGCAAGTCGGCGACTTTATTTTGGTGAATAAATTTACTTACGGCGTGCGGCTGCCTGTCATTAACCAAAAAATCGTCCCGCTGAGCAATCCACAGCGCGGCGATGTGATGGTGTTCCGCTATCCGGAAGATCCCTCGCTGGATTATATTAAGCGCGTGGTCGGGGTTCCCGGCGATAGCGTCGAATATCGCAACAAGCGGCTGTGGATCAACGGGGTCGAACAGCCGCAGGAAGCGGATGGCGATTACAATTACGTTGAGACTGGACTGAACTTTGTGCATACCGAAAAACGCCTCGAAACATTGGGAGAGCGCAAGCACGCGGTGCTAATCAACCCTGAGATGCCGACGTTGCATCTGGGTGCTGTTGCCGAATTCAGCGGGCGTGAGAATTGCAGTTATGACAATGAGATGGTGCGCTGCAAGGTGCCCGACGGACAATACTTTATGATGGGCGATAATCGTGATAACAGTCGTGACAGCCGCTATTGGGGATTTGTGCCGGACAACCAGATCGTCGGCAAGGCATTTTTCATTTGGATGAATTTTTCCGATTTGAAGCGCATAGGTATGTCGATCAACTAAACCAGGGGGAAAAATGAATACAGCAATGCCGGTGCAACAACGAGGTATGAGTTTTGGCGGGTTTATTTTTGGAGCTTTCCTGTTAGTGCTTTTCGGCATCACCGGGATTAAACTCATTCCGGCTTACATGCAGGCTGCACAAATCAAAAATATCTTCGTCACGATTGCGCATGATCCGGATATGCAAAAAGCTACGCCACACGACATTCAGGCATCCTTCGACAAGGGCGCTTCGATCAACAACATTACTGCGATCAAAGCAAGTGATATTGATATTTCCAGCGATGGAGGGATGCCGGTTTTAAGTGCCAGCTACGCCGTCAAAGTTCCGCTGGTCGGCAACATCAGTCTCTATATGGAATTCAATCCGAGCAGTGCAGGCAAATAAAGACAGCCAGAGAGCGCAAGAATCTTTGCGCGGCAGTGCGCTGTGCAAGAAATTGGGGTATGTGTTCAAGCAGCCGCAATTACTGCAACGCGCACTGACCCATCGCAGCTACGCGCCGGAGCACAACGAGCGTCTGGAGTTCCTGGGCGACAGCATCCTCGGCTGCGTCATTGCCAAACATCTGTACAGCAGTTATCCGCAGTTGAGCGAGGGCGAGCTGTCGCGGTTGCGCTCCAATCTGGTTAGGGAAGAAACCCTAGCGACACTTGCGCAACAACTCGATCTGGGCAGTCATTTAAAGTTGGGCGAGGGCGAGCTTAAGAGCGGCGGCTTTCGTCGCCCATCGATATTGGCGGATGCCTTGGAAGCCTTGTTCGGCGCAGTCTTGCTCGATTCAGGCTTCGCGGCGGCGGAACAGACCGTGTTGAATCTGTATGTGCCCTATCTTGAAATGGTTGATATGCAGGCGCTAGGCAAGGATGCCAAAACCTTGTTGCAGGAATATCTGCAAGGCAAACGGATTCCATTGCCGAGCTACAGCGTTATTGCCATGCAAGGCGAAGCCCATGCGCAATCTTTTCAGGTGGAGTGCGTCATTCCATCATTAAAAATTTCCGCTCGCGGTACGGGAACCAGTCGACGCAATGCAGAACAACAGGCGGCACAGGCAGCCTATCAACAATTACCAGCCACAACATGACCGAACCCAATATGGATTTTGCGAGCATCCGCCAGGCGGATTGCCTGCCTGAAACATTTCGCAGCGGCTTCATCGCCATCGTCGGGCGGCCCAATGTGGGCAAATCCACGCTGCTCAATCACCTGATCGGGCAGAAGATCAGCATCACCTCGCGCAAGGCGCAGACCACGCGCCATCGCATCCACGGTATCTACACCGATGAGCACAGCCAATTTGTGTTCGTTGATACGCCGGGGTTTCAGACCAGGCATCTCAATGCTTTGAATCGCGGCATGAATCGCGTGGTGACCAGCAGTCTGCGCGACGTGCAGGTGGTGATGTATGTGCTGGAAGCGTTGCGCTATGACGAGCGCGATCAGGAAGTGCTCAAGCTGTTGCCGGACAACCGTCCGGTATTGCTGGTGATCAACAAGATCGACGAGGTTGCGGATAAGGGCCAGTTGTTCGCGTTCGCCGAGCGTGTCGCGCAGGATTTCAAGTTCGCCGACATCGTGCCGGTGAGTGCCAAGCTGGGCAGCAAGCTTGATGAATTGCGCGTGGCTTTGCGGCGCTTCTTGCCGCCGGGCGAATTGATTTATGGCAAGGACGACATCACCGATCGCAGCGAACGTTTTTTGGCTGCGGAAATGTTGCGCGAAAAAATATTTCGCTTCACCGGCGATGAGCTGCCCTACTCGACCAGCGTGGTGATCGAGCAATTCAAGATGGAGGGAAAACTGCGTCGCATCCACGCCGCGATCCTGGTGGATCGCGAAGCGCACAAGGCGATGCTGATCGGCAAAAAGGGTGAAAAGCTCAAGGAGATCGCCACCCAGGCGCGGTTGGATATGGAAAAATTATTCGACGGCAAAGTGTTTCTTGAGGTGTTCGTCAAGTTGCGCAGCGGTTGGGCGGATGACGAACGCGTGTTGCGCAGCTTGGGTTACGAATGACCGCTACGAGCCGGAATAACCATCAGGACGAGTTGGCGTTCGTCTTGCACAGCTATCCGTTTCGCGAAACCAGTCTGATTCTCGATGTATTCAGCCGATCACATGGGCGGGTGGCAATCGTTGCGCGCGGGGCGCGGCGCCCCCGATCCAGCTTGCGCGGCCTGTTGATGAATTTTCAGCCGTTGCTGTTAAGCTGGTTCGGCAAGGGCGAAGTACGTACTTTGCACAGCGCGGAGTGGCAGGGCGGACAGCCCTATTTGCAAGGCACGGCGTTGATGTGCGGATTCTATCTGAACGAATTGCTGCTCAACCTGCTGGCACGCGACGATCCGCATCAGCAACTGTTCGACTACTACCGCGCCACCTTGTACCGCCTGGCGCACGAAGCCGACCACGCTGCCACGCTGCGTTGTTTTGAAAAACACCTGCTGCAGGAGTTGGGCTATGCACTGGTGCTGGATCGTGAAGCTGGCAACGGTAAGGCGATACAGGCGGAACTCTGCTATCGTTATGCCGTGGAGCGAGGGGCGCTTCCGGATGACGGTGATGCTCGGGCAGGTTTAGCGGTGCTGGGCAAGACCATGCTGGACATGGCGGCGGACGATTATACCGACCCGACCACCGCGCAACAGAGCAAACAACTGATGCGGGTGTTGCTGAACCATCATCTCGGCGGCAAGACCTTGCACACCCGTGAATTGATTAAGGACCTACAAAAGCTATGATCAAACTAGGATTGAACATCGACCATGTCGCCACGTTGCGCCAGGTGCGCGGCGCGCGTTATCCCAACGTGGTGCGTGCCGCGTTGCTGGCAGAATCCGCCGGAGTCGATTCGATCACTTTGCACCTGCGCGAAGACCGCCGCCACATTCAGGACCGCGATGTGGAGGTGCTGCGCGACATGTTGCAAACGCGCATGAATCTGGAAAGCGCTGTCACCGACGAAATGATCAACATCGCACTGCGCATCAAGCCGCATGATTTGTGTCTGGTTCCGGAGCGTCGCGAAGAGCTGACCACCGAAGGCGGACTGGACGTGGTGCGCTATTTCGATACCATCAAGGCGGCCTGTGTGCGTTGTGCCGAAGCGGGTATCCGCGTGTCTTTGTTCATCGACCCGGACTCGAAGCAAATCGATGCGGCGCGCCGCACCGGTGCACCGGTGGTGGAATTGCATACCGGCAAATATGCCGGGGCAGACAGCGTACCGGAACACGATCATGAATTGGAACGTATTCGTGTCGCGGCTGCTCATGCACATACGCAAGGCCTGCAGGTGAATGCCGGGCACGGCCTGCATTACCATAATGTGCAGCCTATCGTTGCAATCCCCAATCTGGTCGAACTCAACATCGGCCATGCCATCATTGCCGAGTCGTTGTTCATCGGGCTGGAAGCGGCGGTAAAGAACATGAAAGCATTGTTGGCGGGCCAGCCATAGAAATCGTAGCGAGCAAGCCAGAGTGCAACAAGGTTACGCAATCCGCTATCGGTTGAAGCCGATGCGGAATTGTCAGCAAGGAGCCGCGCAGTGAATGACGAGACATACCAAGTGGGTAGGCGAGGAATGAACGAGCACGCGACGCAGCGAGCGGAGGGGTGGCTGTGTAGCAGCCGGGAACCCACCGGCCTACTCCTTGCGGGTGAATTTGGCTGCGCAGTAGATTTATCATGATTTTCGGCATCGGCACGGACATCGTTGAGTACGCACGCATTGAAACGATGTGGGCGCGTTATGGTGTTCGTTTCGCCGCGCGGGTGTTGAGCGAGCGCGAGTCGTCCGATTATCAGGCCAGTCCTAATGCCTCACGCTTCCTGGCAAAACGCTTCGCTGCCAAGGAAGCCTTTGCCAAAGCGGTCGGCAGCGGACTGCGCGATCCGGTCAGTCTGCGCCGCATCAGTATCACACATGACGGCCTCGGCAAACCGGTGCTGCAGTTCGACGAAGTGCTGCGCACACATTTGGCGCAATTGGGTATCAGCGGCCATCATCTTTCCATCAGTGATGAGCGCAACATGATCGTTGCCTTTGTGGTGCTGGAAACCAATTAACTGAGCGACCGCGATATTAATGGTGCAAGAACCAAATCATTAACCACGGAATACACGGAAAAGATAACAAGCCTTTCTTCCGTGTGTTCCGTGGTCAAAAATCAGTCTCGTCATTGGACGATTTTAATTAGGAGATAGTATGGGTCTGGGCCCCGTGATGCTGGATGTGGCCGGTACACAACTGACCGCCGAGGACGAAGCGCGCTTGCGTCATCCCCTGGTCGGCGGGGTCATCCTGTTCGCGCGCAACTATCAATCGCCCGGCCAACTTGCCGAGCTCAACGCCACGATCCATGCGCTGCGTACCCCGCCGTTGTTGATCGCGGTGGATCACGAGGGCGGCCGGGTGCAACGCTTCCGCGAAGGCTTCAGCAAAATCCCCGCGATGCGCGAGCTCGGAAAGATCTGGGACACGCATCCGCAACGCGCGCGCCATCTGGCACAGCAAGTCGGCTATGTGCTGGCGGCGGAATTGCGCGCCTGTGGCGTGGACTTCAGTTTCACGCCGGTGCTGGACATCGATTACGGGCAAAGCAGCGTGATCGGCGACCGCGCGTTTCACAGCGACCCGCAAGCGATCGCCGAACTGGCGCATAGTTTATTGCTGGGATTGAAGCAGGGCGGGATGCACGCGGTGGGCAAGCATTTCCCCGGGCACGGCTTCGTGCGCGCCGATTCGCATCTGGACATTCCGGTGGACGAGCGCGAGTTCGTCGATATCGAACTGTGCGATCTGATCCCGTTCCGGCAGATGGTGAACTACGGCCTGACCGCCGTGATGCCCGCCCATGTCATCTATTCAAAAGTGGATAGCCGTCCGGCAGGGTTCTCGCCGGTCTGGTTAAAGAACATCCTGCGCGGCCAACTGGGCTTCGAAGGTTGCATCTTCAGCGACGACTTGAGCATGGAAGGTGCCACCGTCGCAGGCGGCATCGTGCAACGCGCAGAGGCTGCGCTGAATGCGGGCTGCGATATGGTGCTGGTGTGTAACAAGCCGGAATCGGCGGATGAATTGTTGCACGGATTGAATTGGGAAATGCCAGCCGCCAGCCGCGCACGGCTTTCCCAGATGCGCGGAAAGCCGCATCCCGAATCGCTGGCTCAGCTGTATGAGCAACATCAATTCCTTAAGGCGCTGGACGAGGTTGCCGCTATCGGCATGAGCAACGCGGAATTGCCGCTGGGCTAGTTGACCAGGTGATGGTGAAAATTATGTCAACCCTGGCCCCTTTATCTCGCGTTACGTCGTTACAGAAGCGGGCATCGAAGCCAGGGAGATCGAGCTCGTGGTCGAGCAGGTGATTCAAAGCGTATTCGAAGATGCCGGGTAGGAGTTGCCGTTGCAGGTCAACGGCGGGAAATCGGGGGCTGGTGTCGATGTGTTTGTAACGCGCCATTTATTATATCTCCAAAATATCGTCCTCCAATTCGACCTTGATATTTCATTTGGTTCACGGCACGATGCGGTTATGAATATACTTTTTTTCTACAGCTTCGTTAGGCGTTTCTACCTACGCCGTGTGAATGAAAGCTTCTAAAGTCACGCGCAGACCGGAAGTCCATACAATTGCCTTGCCTGTCGTGCTAACGATCGGCCATTCCACGCGTCCGCTTGATGAGTTTGTCGGCCTGCTTCGGGCACACGGTGTCACCCGCGTTGTGGACGTGCGCACGGTGCCCCGCTCTTTGCACAATCCACAGTTCAACAAGGTTTCGCTGCGAGGATCATTGAAGAAGGCCGGTCTGGGATACGTGCATATGCCGGGACTCGGCGTCTTGCGCCATGCGAAGCGCGATTCCATCAACATGGGATGGCGAAACGCCTCTTTTCGAGGTTATGCGGATTACATGCAGACACCAGAGTTTGAGGAGAGCCTCAATGAGTTAATCCAACTGGCAAACCAAGACCGGATCGCATTGATGTGCGCCGAAGCGGTTCCGTGGCGCTGTCATCGCTCGCTCATAGCGGATGCCTTGTTGGTCCGAGGCATTCGCACCGAGGACATCATGACTCCGACTCGCAGCCTGGTTCATACCCTCACCCCTTTTGCCAAAGTCCAGGGAACCCTCCTCACATATCCAGCCGAAGCCTCACCAGGCACCCAAAGCAACCCGAAACGCGAACGCTCCCAGTCACAGCCCGAAACGACTAACCATGCGCTGCAGCAAACCGGTGCGGCTGTTACGCCCGCTGCTTACGGCCTGCCACCTTCCCGCCCATCACGCAGCGGTCGCGCCAGCCGCGCCGGTCGCTGAGCTTGGGGTCGTTAGACAATATTTGACTTCACCTTGATTGCGTATACAATTTGTATATGCGATTTTTTTGGGATGAATCAAAACGAGTCCGCAATCTGAAAGATCACGGGCTGGATTTTGTGGACGCGCCTAGCGTTTTCGAGGGTATTACCTTTACCTTTGAAGATGATCGGCTCGCTTACAGCGAACAGCATTTTGTCTCCTTGGGTTTTCTCGCAGGCGTTCACATATCAATCGTCCACATGGAGAATAATTATGAAATCCGCATCATCTCATTCCGCAAAGCCACAAAACGAGAGACAGAAATCCTCTACAGCCAAATCAAAAACTGACTGGGTTCAACTTAAAACTATGCCTGAAAAAAAAATTAAATTGTCAGGTGAGCACCCCGAATCAGATGTGACGCACATCGTAAAAGGGATTGTTCGTCGTAATCTGCAGCCACTACCCAATAAAGCATCCATCTCATTGCGAATAGATCAGGATGTGCTTGAGTGGTTTAAGGCTCAAGGTGCTGGTTATCAAACAAGAATCAATGCAGTGTTGAGGGCTTTTCGTGATGCCTCTGTATAACTCTTCATTCGAGCGGGACGCGCCAAAAGCGGCGCGCCCCTCAATTCAAACGTTGAGGTTATATAAAAAGCCCCTAGCGAAAAATCGGAGCCACAATGAACAAAAATCGACCTCTTAGAACGCGCCATATTCGACGATCATCACTTCGGGAAGGGTCAAGTGACCCCCGAAAATTGGCTTGCTCGACCCCTCAAGGGGTTTTTATACAGCCTCGTTAGGCGTATCAAGGCCACCCGAGGATCAAGCCGTGTATGAGTCCAAGCACCAAGCACCACTATCCCGCGCAAAGTTCGCACAGCGCCTTCTGGGTCATTTGCTGGCGGCCTTGGGTTTACTTGCTGGGTCACTCGCCTTCGGAATGCTCGGTTACGTGGTCTTCGAGCATCTCTCGTGGATCGACGCGTTTCTCAACTCATCCATGCTTCTAGGTGGCATGGGGCCGGTCAATATGCCACAGACTGCCGCGGGTAAGCTCTTCGCCGGGCTTTACGCGCTGTATGCGGGGCTGGCCTTCATTGTCACCGCCGCGCTTCTCTTAACGCCAATACTTCATCGCTTGTTGCACATGTTTCACTGGAACGAGAAGGTCTAAAGATTAAAGAAGATTAAAGGGGTTAGATTCGAATTGTTTTCTGAGGAAATAAAAAAATTCACAATCCCGGCTCCCCTTGTCCGTCCGCGCCATTGCCACCATCAAATGCCACATAGGGCATCTGCCAAGACTTGAACCCGATTTGCGAACCTGTCATCTAGGTTGCTTTGGCGTAGCAGGAGTCCGGGGAGAGTGTTGAGTCGGTCTTTGGCGTGAGATAATCTGCGCCATTTTCCGGATATTTGTTATGGTTCTCCTATGAGCGAATTACAAGCAGCCTTGCTGATGATCGGTTTCGGCGTGATCATCGCGGTGTATGCCTTTGGCTGGTGGCAGCAAAGGCGTTATCGGCGCAAGTTCGGCGCGGCATTCAAGGCGAGTCGCGCGGATGCGCTGTATCAGGAGAGTGGTGCCAAACTGGCAGGTCAGGTTCAGCAATCGGCATCGGCGAGGATGGTTGATGAAGCGATAGGCGAGGCGATCATCACTGATGTTGAAATTGCCGAAGTATCCGTCGTAGAGTTATCCATAACCAATTTGCTGGATGATTCCTGCTCATTGTTAAATGTGCGTAGCGATTTCATCATCGAATTGCATCTGGCCGAGCCCAGTCCTGCCCCCGTGCTGGATGGTTTGTGGCAGCGCAAGTTCGATTTCCGCAAGCCGGTACAAGTGTGCGGCTTGACGCTAGTCACAAAAAAGTGGGAACGCGCCATCGCCGAGAGTCAGGTTCTCTATGCGCGTTTTCGTATCGCCCTGCAACTGGTGGACAGAAGCGGCGCGATCAGCGAAGCAAAACTGGCGGATTTCCGGGATCTGGTGCTGGGTGTCGCCAGGCACATCAAGGCGGATACCACCGTTCCGGATATCCGCGAAACATACCATCATGCGGTTGAACTGGACGCGTTTTGCGCCGAGGTGGATCAGATGGTCGGGGTCAATCTGGTGCCGCCCGGCGGGCGTTTATTGCCCGGCGGGAGAATCGCACAAGCTGCGGCTTCGCTGGGCATGACGCTGGAAGCGGATGGCGCGTTTCATTTGCTGAATGCGCAGGGGCATAGCCTGTTCAGCCTGATCAATCAGAATACCAAGCCGTTCCAGCATCACACGCTGGAAACTTTCAGCACGGCGGGCATCACGTTATTGCTGGATGTGCCACGCGTGGAAAATCCCGGCAACCAGTTCGACCGGATGATGCACGTTGCGCGCGAGCTGGCCACGGAATTGCAGGCCAACGTGGTGGACGATCACCGCGTGGCACTGAGCGATAACAGCCTGGCGCGCATCCGCGCACAGATCGCCGAGGTCGAGGCGAAAATATGTGCTCAGGGCATAGCTCCGGGTAGTGCGCAGGCACGCAGATTGTTTTCCTGATGAGTGTAACCGCACGCATCGCGCAACTGCGCGCGGAAATCGAACAGCACAATTACCGTTATTACGTGCTGGACGATCCTTCCATCCCTGACGCGGAATTTGACAGGCTGTTCCGCGAACTGCAAACACTCGAAGCGCAGCATCCCGAACTGCTGGCTGCCGACTCGCCGACCCAGCGCGTGGGCGTCACCCCGCTGAAACGGGTGCCCGGCCAAAAGTTCTTTGGCTCCTTTGCGGAAGTGCAGCATCGCACGCCGATGTTGTCGCTCAACAATGCCTTCAGCGAGGACGAGGTGCGCGCTTTCGATGCGCGTATCCGCGAGGCTCTCGGGGTGGCGGAAGTGGAATATGCGGTCGAGCCGAAATTTGACGGACTGGCCATTACCCTGAGCTATCGCGATGGGATGTTCGTGCAAGGAGCGACGCGCGGTGATGGCAGCACGGGTGAGGATGTCACGGAAAACTTGCGTACCGTGCGGACGATCCCGCTGAGGCTGCACAAGCCGATCAGGGATGTTGAGGTGCGCGGCGAAGTGCTGATGTTCAAGCGCGACTTCGCCAAATTGAACGATGCGCAGCGCGCCAAAGGCGAAAAGGAATTCGTCAACCCGCGCAACGCAGCGGCAGGATCATTGCGTCAGCTTGATTCGCGCATCACCGCCAGCCGCCGGCTGAGTTTTTTTTCTTACGGCATCGGTTTTTGCGATGGCGCGAAGTTGCCAAATCAACAAGATCAGCAAATGGCTTTGTTGCAGCAGTGGGGCGTGCCGGTTGCGCAACAACGCAGTGTGGTGCGCGGGCTGGAGGGTTTGCTGGCATATTACCTCGAAATAGGTGAAGCGCGTGAACAGCTGCCGTTTGATATTGATGGTGTGGTATACAAGGTGAATGATATCGCCCAACAGCAACAGCTCGGTTTCGTGTCGCGGGCTCCGCGATGGGCCATCGCGCATAAATTTCCCGCCGAGGAAGCGATGACCACGTTGCTGGACATCGAGGTGCAAGTCGGACGCACCGGTGCGCTGACTCCCGTGGCACGATTGGCGCCGGTGTTCGTCGGCGGTGTGACGGTGACCAATGCCACGCTGCACAACGAAGATGAGATACGCCGCAAGGATGTGCGCATCGGCGATACCGTCATCGTGCGTCGTGCCGGAGATGTGATCCCGGAAGTGGCGCGCGTGGTGCTTGAGCGGCGCCCGCGGGATGCCCGCGAGTTTGTTATGCCCAAGGTGTGTCCGGTGTGCGGCTCGCGCGTTGCCAGGTTAGAGGATGAGGCAGTGTGGCGCTGCACCGGCGGGCTGTTTTGTCCGGCTCAGCGCAAGCAGGCGTTGCTGCATTTCGCCAGCCGCCGTGCCATGAATATCGAAGGACTGGGCGACAAGCTGGTCGAGCAACTGGTGGATACGCATATCGTCAATAACCCGGCGGCCTTATATAAATTCGGCTTGCTGGCGATCATTAATCTGGAACGTATGGGCGAAAAATCCGCAGTCAATTTATTGGCTGCGATCGAGCACAGCAAGCACACCACGCTGGCGCGTTTCATTTTCGCGCTCGGCATCCGCAATGTCGGCGAGGCCACCGCAAAAGACTTGGCGCAACACTTCGGCTCGTTGGATAATCTGCTTGCCGCCGATGTGGAGAGTTTGCAGCAGGTGCATGATGTCGGGCCGGTGGTGGCACAGAGTATCGCTGACTTTTTGGCGGAAGCGCATAACCGTGAAGTGATAGAACAGCTGCGTGCCTGCGGTGTGCATTGGGCAGAGCAGCAACCCCTGGCTGCAACCGCTCTGCCCTTTAGTGGCAAGACCTTCGTGTTGACCGGTACCTTAGCTGCCCTGTCGCGCGAAGAGGCGAAAGAAAAACTGGAAGCGCTGGGTGCGAAAGTCAGCCGCAGCGTGTCGAAAAAAACTGATTACGTAGTGGCAGGTGTCGAAGCGGGCAGCAAACTGGACAAGGCACGAGAGCTAGGCGTGGCGGTGCTGGATGAACAACAGTTTTTGGCGTTATTGGAAGCAAGATGAAAGAGATAACAAGGGCTGTTTTTGGTTTCTGTGATGATTGATTTTTGGACCTTCGATGCAACTCACCTTTTGAGTGAGCCAATTGTCTGTGAAACTTATAGCCGGGCACCCGTAGGAGCGGGCCATGCCCGCGATCAAGTGACTCGCGGGCATGGCCCGCTCCTACAGGTTTCAACTTTTTTTGGTTAATCAATTGTCAGGGAGATTTGCAGTGAAGAAAATAACGAAAGCTGTTTTTCCCGTC